>Ga0255052_10000770_pt1 | contig 25258 bp, 23 predicted proteins | sample JV7_2_21_MG_FD_188632 | JGI IMG/M metagenome (GOLD analysis project Ga0255052, IMG submission 188632) | Seawater microbial communities from Jervis Inlet, British Columbia, Canada - JV7_2_21 | ecosystem: Environmental > Aquatic > Marine > Inlet | place: Canada: British Columbia | collected...
CAATGTTCTTAGGGATAGACTGACATCGAGACGTATTCGTATAGAGACTGGTCTGCGTCTTCCATATGGCTATGAAATTTCCGCGTATGGTGAGACCAGAGAAGCCACAGCGACTGAATTTCAGACCGATCTTGCAATTATAGAGGATCTGGGTGATGGGGCATGGCTACCCAGAGTAATTGTGGAGGCAAAAATTGACACGATTACGACACACGACGCCATTACCTATAGCCGCAAGGCCGATTGCCACCGTACTGTTCATCCATACCTCCGATACGGTGTCATGATAGGGAATCGCCGGGACAGACCATTACCCGGTAGGCTTTACAGGCATGGAACAGGCTTCGATTTCATGATTTCGTTTCAGGAATTTGACCTCAGTAAGGATGAATTAAGCACGTTCGTTAAAATCGTCAAAGACGAGATTCGTGCATCGCGAAACCTTGAAAAAATAATCTATCACAGTCGGCGTCCAGACCGGGATCACTACACGGTGTTTCGTCGGCGGCTCCTACTAGAGTAGCAAATGTGGCGTGTCGGAGCGGCATTCTGCAGCGTCCATGGAAATGCCTGCTTTTGAACGAAAGCGGACGTTGGGATGGTAGAGTCCTTGCATCGCGATGAGCTTTACAAGCAAGACAGCTCCAACAGTGGAGTAATTGGAGTTACTGTGCACAAGCACCGGCACGGAAATATAGGCACCGCCCGCTTGCGGTTTGATTCGAGAGCCCTATCTTTCTCGCCGATTGCGCGGTCTTGAGGTGGCGTAATGCGAGTAGACTCCGCAATTTGGCGACAAGTTTTTGAGCGAGACAATGGTATTTGCCAGTACTGCGACGCAGATCTTCTGAGTACGTTTTCAGCCTATTGGTCTGCAACAGTCGACCACGTGGTCGCAGTCGCCGCGAACGGCACCGATGATCCCAGCAACTTGAAACTCTGCTGCACCGGGTGCAATGGTCTGTTGTCTCGCAGCGCGGATCTTACGACGCCTGAGGATCGGAGAACCTTAGTCCAACGCCGAATTTCTGAAGAGCAACAAGGCTACGAGGAATGGCGTAAGTACTTGGGTCGAGGTGACGCCGTCTAGCTAAGCGCCGGACAGTCCGCCCAAAATCGCGCGCCGTCCTCCATTGCGGTCTTGAAGCTCGGCAGGCATGGGGGCGGGTGTCGTACTCATTCACGGCCCGCGCGTCCTTTTACAAGCCATTCGCCCTGATATGAAAATTGGAGCAAAATGCCTGCTTTCCGCTCGAAACGAGCATGCCGAGCAATACATTGCCTCAGGTTCAGTAGGAGCGAGTAAGTGCGGGATGATTATCCGGCAAGACATCGTCGAACGTTGATGTTCTTAAGCACAGTATCGCTGGTTCTTGCGCTCAATGACGGAGACTTAACGCTTGCTTGGGCCGGACTGAACGTGTCTGGTCCGGTGATTTGGATAGGACTGATCATTGCACAGGTTTATTTTGCCTTTGCGCTCTGGGCCTCGCCATATCGAGGAGATGATAGCTCTTCGACTGTAAAGTTACGGCCCGACAAACCAGAACCAGGAAAAATAAAACTCCCTTCGTCCTACAGCAAGTTTCGAATCTATTCGGATTGGGTGCTCTGGGAATATGTACCATTTGTCCTTGCGGCGGCGGGCATTGGTGCTGCCGGCTACAATCTAATCCTGATCAATTCCTGACCGAATACGGGCTTTGTCGCAGGTCCTCTATGATGGCCCCATTTAAACCTTGAGCCTTCGCACGTTACCGCGGCGGCAAGCCACATTTTTACGGTGACATATTTGCGTAGGGGGGGTCAATGGATCGATAACGTTGTCGATCCATCCACATGTTTGATTTTCAGGCTACAAGCCTGATGTAAAAATCACGTGACTACTTGCCAGTCGGTACAAGGAATACCTGATTGTTGTCTGCCTGAGATGTCATCTTGCCTGTGTTCGGACATGTGGTCATGTTGCCGGTCATACTCACTATTTCCGGTGGCAGATCGCGACCAGCGTACAGATTACCGATGGAGTGCTTCTCCGGCGGGCCATCATCGATTGATATTGAAATCGGATAGGGGTGAACTTCTGAACACTCATCACAGAAGAACTGAACTTGATATTGAGCCATCGTTGTTTCTCCGGGTGGTTCGATGGAAAGATGGGCGGGACCTGGTCACGGCCCCGCCCTCATTGGCCGTTACGCTAAGATGCCTGCTTCCTTAAGCAATTCGTCCTTGTATAGATCAGTCACGGCGTGCCTGACCGCCTGATAGCAGGTCGGGCTCTGCGCAATCTTCTTCGAGTCGAACTGGGCGTTTTCCATGTGCGGCTTGAATTGCTGAAGAATGCTGTTGCCGTTGTTCTTCCAAAAGACAGCGGGATTCTTTTTCCACACCACGTCGCCCGCATCTTCATCGACCTTCATTAAGACGCGAAATCCAGCGAACACTGGATACACGTAACCTACGGGATACTTGTACTTCATCTTCGACTCAAGGAACTTCGACTTGAACGGCGTCTTGCTATACCGCTTGTTGCCGGGTTCGTACTTCGACTCATCGTAGATCTTGACAGCGTTAATCCTGCCGAATTTACCTTCGTATGACGTCGGCAACTCCACCTGTATCTTGTCGAACAGAGTTACCAGTGACGGCAGGCATTTGATCCAAGCCTCAAGCTCCGCCGGATGCTCGTGGTGATACCTCAGGAACGCATCCAGCGACTTGGCCTTGTGACCATAGATCAAATGCGGTTCGTCGCCGCCACTGTCTTCCGTGTATCGCGGGTAAACAATCATCAGGAGACCGACAAGGTCAAGCGCGTCAATCGTGCCCTTCTGACCTTCATGCCAAATAACGCGGTCGGCGTACGGAGTCTGACTTACTGCATCCTTTAACAGCTCGAAGTGCTTTCGGGCGTCGGCGAGCGATTTCTCGGTTACCTGAACGCTTGTGTTTCGCGCTTCCTTCACGTCGTTTAGGAGGTCAAGCACCGTTTTACCCGGAGAATCATCGCCATTCTGCTGGGGGATTAGTACCTGCATGTTGACGAATGTGTTCTCAAGCTCTGAAGAATCGTCGAGGCTTTCTCGCCAATTCTTGATTCGAGCGTTGGTATTGCCGCCGTCGAGAATGCCGAAGTTTTCTTCCTCCTCGTCATCTTCGTGCAACGTCAGTCGGACGCGCTTACTTTTGTTGTCAAACTGAATGTCTTTCGCAACCACCGTTATGCCGCGATTCAGCAGGTGGAAAGTCTCGGGGTTGTTCTCGAGTGTCTCACCAATCCGCTTCGACACGCGGCTATTCATCTTGGGTTCACGAGGATTCGGACCCAATCCGAAATCGCCGGGGTAGCTACTAAGGGGGACGAGAAGTTCATTGCGTTCGAGACGTCCGCTGGGATCACCCAATGAACGAAACTCAGTCACGTTGAACCAGTCACTTGAACTACTACTATTGCTATTGCTAGTCATTACATCTTCCTCAGATCAAGATCCGTATCGGATCTGTGTCAGTACAGGCCGTCGAAATCGAACGACCACGATCAGGCTTCATTTCGAAACCTGCGTTAACACACTGCGGAAGTTGGGCAGAGAAGCCCGGTAGGTAGGAACACAATCTTGAGGACCTTTCGATGCCTCATTTCCAGCCCGCATCCGCAGGTGAACTGTTGAACCCTAGCACAGCGCTCGACTACCGGCAAACGCCAATTTTTCGGCTATCCGGGTCGAGTCAAATATCTGAACTCTATGCGACCCGGAGGAGGGGATGGTCTGACGTCAGGACGTACCGCCGCATATACGAGCTGTCACGGGCCCCCGCTACCAAAATAAAAAGGCCGACCCTCTTCGAGGGCCGGCCTTTTTATTTTTGCTATTGAGGCAGGGTTGGGTTCTGCGAAGCAGGTCAACAAAACGCGCTAGCGTTTTGGACGCACGCAGTGCGCCCCGAAGGGGTGAGGATCGACCTTAGGGAGATCCGAATCAATCCTGCCCCCGCTACCAAATTAATACGCCAGTCCCCTGAAAGGGGGCTGGCGTTTTGTTTTTGCAGGGCAAGAAATGAAGCTGCATAGAAGCATGTTCGTTCGCAGCTAGCCGCGGTTTCCTGATCTCTTATGATAATTGTTATAGTGCTATGGTATTCAATTCAGTATATTCATTGAATCAGAAGAACTCCAACAATAGGACTGTATCCATGAAGATCAATACCACGTGGTCGCGAATGTTCGCGATCGCAGCACTGCTCTTTGTTAGTGTTGCCAGCGCACAGGACAAACCCAACATCCTGGTCATCTGGGGTGACGACATCGGCACCTGGAATATCAGCCACAACAACCGCGGCATGATGGGTTACCAGACCCCCAACATCGACCGCATTGCTGCCGAAGGTGTGGCCTTCACCGACTACTACGCGCAACAGAGTTGCACCGCGGGTCGTGCCGCATTCATCAGTGGATCTGTACCGGTACGCAGCGGCATGACAAAGGTTGGCCTCCCGGGTGCCAAAGAAGGCTGGCAGAAATCAGATGTGACGATGGCTACGGTCCTGAAAGCCCAGGGCTACGCCACGGGCCAGTTTGGCAAGAACCACCAAGGTGATCGCGACGAACATCTGCCAACAATGCACGGCTTCGACGAGTTCCTCGGCACCCTCTATCACCTGAATGCCGAGGAAGAGCCCGAGAACGAGGACTACCCGGGGGACATGATCCTGAGAAACGGCAAGACTTTCGCCGAGCAGTTCGCCCCGCGCGGTATTTTGCACACCTGGGCGGACGGCAAGGGCGGGCAGCGCGTCGAGGTCGTCGGTCCGCTGACCAAGAAGCGCATGGAAACCATTGACGACGAGACCTCGGATCGGGCGATTGCCTTCATAAAGGAACAACAAGAAGCGGGCAAGCCTTGGTTCGTCTGGTGGAACGGCACGCGGATGCACTTTCGAACTCACGTGAAAGAGGAACTCCGCGGCCAGTCAGGTCAGGACGAGTATTCCGATGGAATGGTCGAGCACGATATGCATATCGGCAAATTCCTGGCGTTGCTGGATGAACTGGGCATCGCTGATGACACGCTGGTGATGTACTCGACGGACAATGGTCCTCACTACAACACTTGGCCAGACGCGGGCACAACACCTTTCCGCAGCGAGAAGAATTCCAACTGGGAAGGCGCCTACCGCGTGCCGACCTTCGTACGCTGGCGCGGCCATTGGCAGGAAGGCGTAACGTTGAATGGCATTGTTTCCCACGAGGATTGGCTGCCTACTTTTGCAGCGGCAGCCGGCGACACGGATGTCAAGGAGCGATTGCTCAAAGGCACCAAGATCAATGGCCGCAAATACAGGAATCACCTCGACGGCTACAACCTGCTCGACTACCTTAGTGGCAAGACCGATCAGTCACCGCGCCACGAGTTTTGGTACGTGAGTGACGACGGTCAGGTTGTCGCAGCCCGCTATGATGATTGGAAGATCACGTTCCACGAAAACCGCGGTCAAGGGTTTGGTGTATGGCGCGAACCTTATGTCGAGCTGCGTGCGCCACTGATCACGCACATGCGCCGCGATCCGTTCGAGAGAGCACAGCACAACTCGAACACCTATGATGACTGGTGGCTCGACCGCCCGTTCATCCTCGTGCCCATTCAGGGGTTGGCAGCCGAGTTCCTGCTGACAATGAAGGAGTATCCGCCGACTCAGAGTCCCGGTGCCTTTAACCTCAGCAAGATCGAGGAGCAGCTCAAATCGGCCAGCGGCAGCCACTAAGCCGATGATTCCGGGCCGGCAACGGCGTGAGATCGTGAGGTAAGAGTTTGATAGTTACGGGCCGCACATGTCACCCTGATGTGTGCGGCCTTTCTTGATTGGAGAACAACAAATGAGTTCAACCACGCGTTCATCATCACGGGTCAGTAGTGTCCTTGCGATCACAGCGATCCTGTCAACGTTGGGTATCAGCTGCGCGCAAGAAGTTTCGCACACACAGCCGAAACTTATTTTGCAAATCACCATCGATCAGCTGCGCGGTGACCTGCCAACTCGCTATTACGACCGGCTCGGGGATGGTGGCTTTCGCTACCTGTGGGAAAATGGTGTCGTGTATCGAAATGCACACCACGCGCACGCAAATACTGAGACTATCGTCGGCCACGCGACGCTCGCAACGGGCGCACACCCGTCTGCGCACGGCATGGTCGGAAATCTGTGGTTCGATCGCGAGACCGGGTTTACGACTTACAATGTCGAGGACCCAAACTATCGCTTGCTGACCGAAGGCGCTGACGTCGATGAACAAGCCGAGATTGACCCGACCCAACGGGCTGCTCGCAGTGCGGGGCGGTCGCCGGCAGCGATACTAGTCTCGACCTTTTCTGACGAACTACGCAGCAATACCGGTGGCCAGTCGAAGGTCGTTGCCGTGTCCGTCAAGGATCGTGGGGCCATCTCAATGGCCGGCCATACTGGAACAGCGTACTGGTTCTCAAAGGCTGGTGGTGAGTTTGTTACGAGCACCTATTACCTGGACCAGTACCCTGAATGGGTAACCGCATTCAATGCACGGCAGCCGGCGCAGCAGTTCGCAAATACAAACTGGGAGCTGTTGCACGATCAGAGCAGCTACCTGTTTGCCGAGACGGATGATCGTGAATGGGAAACAGACGTCGCGGGATTCGGTCGGGTGTTTCCACACAGCTTCGGTGATGGCACCAGCCGTTACTTCACGACCTGGCTAACGCTAAGCCCGGCCGGCGACAAGCTCGTATTGGATTTTGCCAAGCAGGCGCTGGTGGAAGAGCAGCTCGGCGAAGATGACATCACCGACTATCTAAGCCTCAGTTTTTCGGCAACGGATTATGTTGGTCACGTATTCGGTCCATCGAGCCTTGAAAGTGAAGACAACATTCTGCAACTGGATCGCCGTATTGCGGAATTGCTCGCACACGTCGATGAGAAAGTTGGGCTGGAAAATACGCTGATTGTGCTATCTGCTGACCACGGTGGGCCGGATACACCGGGCTACCTGAATTCCCTGAGCATACCGGCGGGATACGTGGATCCGGACAGCTGGGACAAAGATGTTGCTATCACGCGGATCAAAGACCGATTCGGTATTTCTGGCGAACTCTTCGAGACTTACTCGCACCCGTACCTGTACTTCAGCGCGGAAGTGAAAAATGACAACGATATCGACCATGAGGCTCTTGAAGCGGCCGTTATCGAAGAGCTGTCCAGGTTCAAAGGCGTATCGCTCGCCGTGTCGAGCGCCGCACTCAGGCGCGGCAATCTGCCGGATACACACCTGTACCGCTCGGTCATCAACAACTTCCATGCAAAACGGTCAGGTGACATTTTTATCGTCTTCGAGCCGAATTGGTTCATCAATGACTTCGACGGCCTGACGGTTGCGTCGCACCACGGCTCGCCGTGGAATTACGACACTCATGTTCCAATTGTCTTCGCAGGAGCTGGGTTACATGCGCAGACAGTCGATCGCAGGGTGCTCTCGGTCGATATCGCCCCCACCTTGTCATCCTATCTCGGCATCAAGGCTCCATCAGGTTCTGTGGGCGAACCGCTGAGCGAAGTTCTTCTGGAATCTATGCGCTGAGCGGACGTTAGAGGGGCGGAGAGTAGGCCAAATGGGCGAATCTGAATTATTTTAGGCGAATGCGCGTCCTAACTGTAGGAACAGCACAAATCACGCCCCCGCTACCAAAAAAATACACCGGTCCCCTGAAAGGGGGCCGGTGTTTTTTTTCGCTTGCGCGTGGTCAGGATTGGGTTCTGCGTAGAAAGCAGGTTCACTCGCAGCCGCAGCGACGCGTTGCGACGCAATGAATAGACATCTTCATCTCGGTTCCTCACCAGATCCCGGCGCGTCCAGAATGATTTCTGTGGTCTCACCAGACAGCACCTCGGCTTCCAGCCATTGGGATGCGCCCGAATAAGTGTTAGCTACTTGCAGCTCGACAGGGCCGGCAGCAATACGCGCTCGAGTGCCAACCTGCATTCGGTGCACCGGGCGGCTGCGGTCTCCAGGTGGATAAATAGTGACTGTGTACTCGTCACCAGTCTGTTCGCGCCCCTGTTTGTCAAAGACCCGGACAATTACATCACCGACCTGGAATATTGCTTCGAATTCGACGGTTTGGTTGGCGGTGACTTCAACATCCCGTAGCCACTCGTCCGGCTGGTCGGCAGACCGGAACAGGTTTGCGCGGATGTCGTTAATCTGGAAAAACTGGTGACGAAGTCCCTCAAACTGGATTTCGAACCCAAGACCAAGCTGGGGGATCTCAAACTCAAAAGTCTGACGAAAACCGGCAAATTCGATCTCAATAATATACCCGAGAAAAAGATCAAGAAACTGGAATTGAGTTTTTTCAAAAAGGACGTTACGGGTAAACCCAAGAAAATGTCGGCGGTTTTTGAAGTACCTTTGCTGCTTGAGCTGAGTCTCACGGATTCCCAACTGATCTCCGGATTCTCACTGGACTGGTTACCCAATAGTCCTCCCGTATCCAGCGATCCCGATACTGACTTGTCGTTCCTTGGCGTGAGCGCACCATCGGTTCCCGAGCCATCGACCCTTTTGCTGCTTGCCGGTGGGCTGCTGGGCTTGACGATCAGGATCAAAAAAAAGACTCCGGTCGTATAGCTCCCACCGAGGACAAGGTTGACCACCCCGTTTATCCTGGCGACGAGCATCTGTTATAGATCAGCGATATCGTGTCCGAAAACCCGGGACCACTTCTATTCGCAGTGTGGCGGAACTGTGTCAGGATGCATCGTTTCGAATGTACTCAGCGATGGGAACGACAATACAAATTCAGTTTTTAACCTCGGTATCCAGAACCACTCGAATTCGTTGAGCCAGTTGATCAGAGGAATAGGGTTTCGGTAATAACGGAATATCGTCCGGGCTTCCGGTTTCTTTATCGTTTTCTGGTTCCATCCCGGTAGTGAGCAAGACCTTGATGGCCGGCCAGGTTTTTAAGGCAATATGCGCAAGCTCTCGACCATTGGTATCTCCGGGCATAACAATATCTGTAAAAAGGAGGTCTATATTCGGGTGCTGTTTCAATAATTTTATTGCCACAGCGGCATTTTCGGCTTCATGGGTCTTATATCCGAGACGCTTTAAAGTACGACAGGCAAATTGGCGTACCTTTTCTCTGTCTTCCACAACCAGGATGGTTTCTTCCCCCATTGGGAGGATCTCATTAACCTCGGTATCAATTACAAAATCATCCTCTGCTTCAACGGATGGAAACAACAATTTGATGCTGGTTCCTTTATTCGGGGCACTAGTAATGTAAAGTTTGCCGCCGCACTGCTGAATAAAGTCATCTACCATTGTTAATCCAAGCCCGGTACCCGTCTCAATGGTCTTTGTCGTGAAGAAGGGTTCGACGGCCTGGCGCCTGGTTTCATCATCCATTCCAATGCCATCGTCGGTCACAGTCAATACGACATATTTGCCGGGAGCTAAATCACGATCCCATCTTGTCTTATCCAGCGTCTCTTCCGTAGTAGAGATGACTATATTCCCTCGATCGGGCATGGCATCACGAGCGTTGGTGACCATATTCAGTACAGCGCTTTCCAGGCGATTGGTATCAACAAGCGTATTTCCAATATCATCATTTAGTTCAAATCTGATATTTATCTCCGGGACGGATCGCTGTAACAGTCTCTCCATGGCGACAAGATTGTGGTTGATATTTATGTTATGTACCTTTAGTTCCTGACGACGTGAAAATGCCAGTAGACGCTTAATTAAATCGGCCCCGTCCTGGGCAGCGGATAAGGCATCTTCGACTAGTTCCTTGTGATCTTCGTTTTCATCACTCATGTCCTGCTCAAGAAATTTCAGATTGCCCCGAATGATCGTTAATAAATTATTGAAGTCATGAGAGATGCCGTCGGTCATTCGGCCAATTGCCTCGAGCTTCATGGCATGGGCCAGCATACTTTCCTTTTTGCGTGCATCCGTAATATCTTCATTAATCGAGATGTAGTGGGTAATTTGACCTTCTTGGTCGCGGACGGGGCAGATCGTGGACGAGTGCCAGAAAGGATCGCCGTTCTTTTTTTTGTTTTTAAATACGCCTCGCCAGATTCCACCACTTGAAATCGTTCTCCACATCTCCTTGTGGTCTTCTTCCGAGGTTTGCCCGGAACTCATAAAGCGTGGGTTTCTACCTAGTACTTCATCCTCACTGTAACCGGTTATGTCGTACAAGCGTGGGTTAACATACTCAATGTTCCCTGTAGCGTTGGTTATAATGATCGATACTGGACTTTGTTCAACAGCACGGGAGAGTTGTTGCAGTTCCGCATCTTTTTTCTCTTCATCAGTCAGGTCACGCATAATGCCGGTAAAGGAAATATTCTGTCCCTGTTGTACCTTGCTGATAGTAAGATAAATCGGAATAAGTTCACCGTCCTTACGTCGTGCCTGCACCCTTCGACCGGTACCAATGATCTTGGCAACATTTGTTCGTAAGTATTCGTCTAAATAATCATTATGCGTTTCACTGTGTGGCAACGGCATAAGCACCGATACATTTCGGCCCAATACCTGATCGGCTGTATAACCTAAAATAGATTCTGCAGCCAGATTGAAGGACTGGACAATTCCACTTTCATTAATTGTGATAATGCCTTCGCCCGCATTGTTCAGGATTGCCTCCAGACGTAATTCACGATCCATAATTTCTCTTTGTTTACCAATCAAGCTCCGGTGCATTATTTCGAGGTCTTCTGACAGACGCGCGAGTTCAGAAATATTGGTATTGACGTGGAATTCGACGGAATGATCGCCAGCAGCGATATTTGTTGCCAAATTTCTCAGGGATGAAACGGGCCGGGTAAGAAACCGGCTAAAGAAAATTGCCAGAAAGATGCTGAATGCAATGTAACAACTTGCGATAAATGAACCATAACGGTACGCAGCATTGATTTGTTCCTGAACTGATAATTCACTGTAACCTAGTCTTAATGTACCTAGCGGGCTGTCATCCACATCACTGAACAATTGTACTGCGATGAAATAAATCTGATCTGCATGTTCACCAAAACCAAAGTCCTCATTAAAAACTATCTTTTCTTTAGTACCGTTTGTGTTAGCTCGGATAGTTGTACCATCGTTGTCGATAAATTCCGCAAAAATCACCTCACCACTGAGTTGCGTCTCATAAAGAAATGAGATCTGATTTTGTGTGTCTTGATTTTCAACTGCAGGTTGAAGTAATTCAGAATACAATAGCGTATTGTTGCGCACGTGATCGATAAATTGCGATTCAAAACTGCGCTCGACAATCAGCATGATGCCGTAGAACAACAGGGGAGTGAGCGGGATATGGATTATAAGTATCCCAAGCATCATCCGGCCGGTGATACTCGACCAGGCTCGTTTTAGTTGTTGGAGCCTGTCCATAATACGCCCAGCGATTTTAGTCCTGTTTGATTCTCAAATTGTTCAGACCATATATAAGACACGGAACCCGGTGTATTGAGTAAATCTTCCACCAGTACATCAATGTTGTCATATACAGGCGGCCGCTGGTCCCCAAGTCGGAAAACACGTGACAGTGCCTGACGTTCATATTGACGTTTGGACATGAAAACAACTTGTTGCAGAAATACTTCCATGATGAGTGAGTCAGTCGAGTTCAGCATGGGTTTAAGCCGTACCTGATCATTAAAAATTCGTACACCCAGGAATAATTTTCGTACGTCTGCGTGAGAAAGTGACTCCAGCTTTCCATTGTCACTACAGACAAGCAGCAAGCTGCGTTGGGTCGTCTGCGCGGTGCTAATAACGCAAATCATACTCAGACACAGACATAGAAATATCGTTCTGAGTTTTGCCGCTTTCTTTCGCATTAGAACATTGCGTCCCATTGCAACATGAACTGGCCGAAATAATCCTCTTGTGTATGATTTCCGGAAATTTCCAGTGTGAAGGCATGCCGATCAAATGCATCCAGGCGGACCCCGCCGAGAATCCTGTCGGTGATGTATTGCGGAAATAGCGCGAGATAAGCGCCATTCTCATCACCAACGGTCCACTCAACACGGCCAAATATTGTCCAGTGATCATCTGGTTTGAAATCTGCTTGAAAATAGCTACTAACAAAGTTATCTGTCAGTTCCCCGTTTAATTCTTGCAGACGGTTACGGAGATAGAAGCTCGAGCCCGTCAATCGCCAGCGCTCGGACTCCCAGTTTCCATATGCGCCGGCACTAATTTGACGTATTTCATTAAGTCCGATCCTGTCGGCGGGAATTACAGTGTAATTAAAAAACAGACCGTATCGGGTTGGCGCATATAATAATGGTTCAAGATAGAGATTTAGTGTGAGGGAGAGATCATGTGAACCGGATCCCGGGTCCAATAAGCTCAGTGCATTGAACTCGTCGGACAATTCAGGTCCAGCGCCCGCTGCCAGGGCATAACCCAATCCCTGTTCGTCTTGTTCAATGACGCCCTCAATGAGTAATCCCGTCAAATGTATAGGCAAGAGTCCGTTGTCATCTTCAAACGCAATGACTGATGGTCGACTTATACTGGATTCCAGAAAGGAACCATGATGAAATTCAGTATTCCAGTAACCAACAGGATTATGAAACCGTCCCAGCCAGACCTTACTATCGCCTACAATAGAGCCTAACTGGAGACGCTCAATTTCCTGTTCGTTTTTAGCGAGCAGTAATTCACCAAGAAAGAGGAAATTCCGATAATTATATGTGGCAAATATGTCCACACCATATGTGTCATCGGAAGTATCCAACAGTGAATCATCTGCCAGATCGGTGCGGAAAATTGCGCCTATATGGGGAAACAGCAGGTACTCACCGGTAGCTTCTCCCAGACTTATCGGTGAATAAACCATTGATGTAATAACAATCAGGCTATAAAGTAATCCGACACAATGATGATCACGGTTCACTTACTATGCTCCTTTAATTAGGGCATCCGGCACAATTAAATTCACTCTGAATAATCATACTATGCTAATCGAGAGGCAGTCTTTCCGTAGAACTACGTAGCCGCTCCTCTGAGGTTTTCGCCGGGCCCAATCACCAATTGGGCAAAAATGCCCTGTCAAGTAATTCATCAACACAGCCTAGAATTAAGAAATGACTGAATCCGCGAAGATATTAATAGTTGATGATGATGTTCGAATATGCCGAACACTGAGGCAGTATCTTAAACGGGAAGGGTACCTTGTCAGTATTGCAACCAATGGCGAAGAAATGTGGAATCACTTCGAAAAGGACCCACCTGATATGATTCTACTTGATGTCATATTGCCCGGGGACGATGGTATAACCCTGGCGCGCGAGTTGCGAAAAATTTCCGAAGTGGGCATCATCATGTTAACCGGGAAGAATGATCCCGTCGATCAAATCATCGGTCTGGAAATGGGCGCCGACGATTATGTGACGAAACCATTTGATGAACGGCAGTTACTCGCCAGAATTCGGAGTTTGCTGCGCCGGCGCGCAAGTTTCGCATTAAGGACAAACGCGGAAACCGGAGACAATAATCAAAAGATTCATTTTGATGGTTGGGAAATGGATTTATTTACCCATGAACTGGTTTCCCCTTCCGGTGACAGGACAGAACTGACTTCCCATGAATTCAGATTACTGGAGATTTTTGTTCGGAATCCGGGTGGTGTCCTAAATCGCGATCAGATCATGCAGCGACTTTACGAACGTGACTGGTCTCTGAATGACAGAAGCGTAGATGTGCTCATTGGTAAACTGCGGAAAAAGATCGAAGAAGACTCCTCACAACCAAAGTTGATCCTGACTATCCGTAATTTTGGCTACAAGTTTGCCGGTCGAATCACAAAAAAATGATCATGCTAAATCTCACTGAACCGGCATAGCCGTTCGGTTTGAGTTTGTTGTAGTCATTTTAGCATCTACAATGAATTTACAAATAATTACAATAAGTAACCAACCCTTACCTAACCTCGTCTTGCGCGTTACATGGATGTAATAAGATTTCATCCGGGACTGAATGCCAGAAATGGATAATCTGGAGAGGAATTCAGGACATAATCACGGTGACGAATGAACAGGATGCGAAAAGCGAAAATTGCTAAAGCGATTAGGAAAAGACATGCAAAAAAGCTCGTTGTAGCAATTGTTGTGTTGATGATCTCATCTCCCACATCATATTCAGAATATGGTGATGTGGTATTGGATCGGTATAAGGAGATTATGGCGGAAGTTGGATTATCACCTGTGGTATTCCCACACTGGACTCATCGAATACAATTTAAGTGCAAGGCTTGTCATGAAGGCATCTTTGTCATGCAAAAAGGGGCGAGTGATATCACTATGTCAGCCATTATTGAAGGGAAGTTTTGTGGCAATTGCCATAATGGAAAAATCGCCTGGGACCCACTTTATTGTGATCGTTGCCATTCATTGCCAGTCGTGGCTGAGTGAGTAGCAGCAGCTGATGATTAGCAGGACTATTCTTGATTTCGGAGGCAGGTTAGTCCGGTATTGCGTCTATGGAGTCCTCCTGCTAATTCTCTTTTATGGGAGTAATCAACTTTTACTGGCCCAGGTTTCAATTAATGAAGCGTCGGTAGACAAGGGTCCAGAGGCGTCAGGTTCAAACGAGAAGCCGGAAACAAAACATCAACCATCAAAGGTTGCATCGGAGGTCGTGGTTGACCCTGCGGATGCAGGTGAATATGTAGGGGAGATGTATCAAATTGGACTCGGCTGGCATCCCACTGCCCTGGCAGGTTTTCCCACTGACAAATTCGGTCTGGTCGACTGGGTGGCTACATTGGACCAGGAACTGATCCACCCAAGAGGCAGTATTGTTGCAAACGCTGTGGAGGGCGTTCCTTTCGATATGGATATACTCATGCCGTCGAAAACCGGCATGATCGCCGGCGCACACTTCCCACATAAGATACATACCACGTGGATGGGATGTGAAAGCTGTCATATCAAGATATTTATGCCGCTTGCTGGCTCCAACGATTTAACTATGTCCAGGATCGTTGAAGGAAAGGCATGTGGCGTCTGTCATGGAAAAGTGGCTTTCCCGCTCAATGATTGCGCCCGATGTCACGTGCCACAAATGCCATCTGGTGCTAACAAGACGGCCAATTAATGATCAGTGACATGCCTTTTTCACGTCTAAAATCATGCGAATTGCAACGACTTCAATCCGCATAGGGCTGGCTATAATAACCTTTGTTTGCAGTGTCGCTGCTAACGAAAATATGTCAGCAGCGCAAGCGCAGATAGATAATGAAACTTCTTCGCCAACGCAGGATGCCAAAGCTGACTTCCTAGAAGAATTGCATTATTCCCACGAAGAGTTCATAGATATTTATGAATCTCTTCCAAGAGATGAAGAGAACAAGGTTGATTGGGAGAAGGCAACCAGGGAGGGACTTATCGAGCCCCTCGCCTCGATCGATGCAAATAGTGGCGAAGAATTTATTATGGATTTTAAGGTTGTAATTAAGTTCAACGACATGCTGATCAAAGACGTTGTATTTTCGCATGCCATCCATACTTATTGGCTAAATTGTAATTCATGTCATCCAAGGCTTTTTAAGCCGGAGATTGCCGCGAATCGTATGACCATGAAAGAGATTCGGGAAGGAAAATATTGTGGTCTATGCCATGGGATGGTTGCTTTCCCGACAAATGTGATAGACGCCCCCAATTTCCGTGCCAATTGTCTACGGTGCCATCGCGCTCAAAGAGGATAATTTACAATGCGAAGCCACTTAATACCGCTCCTCTTAACATCGATCTGGATTTTGTCTCCTGGCTCAAACCTTCTTGCCCAGGACAATGATCCAGTGGATACCCAGGCTGTCATGGAAAGGGCCAATAATCTGAAGGATATACTTGATAGCCTGCTGGTGGATTCGAACCAAAGCAGTATCCAGAAGACCATCAAACAAGGGGGCGAATCCAGCGATCCACTCATTGCAGAGGCACTCAGGTTAAAATCAAATGGCGAGCAATTGCTGGCAGAGAAAGAATATATGAAGGCTGCTATCACGCTCCAGTCCGCCCTGGATCACGTTTTTCAAGCGATCAGGTCGGAGGAAAATAAAGATGAGCCAGCGGATGCATTAAATGTCAGGCTGGCAGAAAAGATAACGGTGAATGACACTTTTATCTCGGCTGCTTCAAGAGTCGTGACCGGTGCGCCGAACAATGACGCGTTGGATCTACTGGCAATGGCCAAAGAGGCACGCAGCAGAGCGGACACGGACTCCGGTAATGGTGACCTGGAAGCAGCCCTCGAGGAACTGGAACAATCAACCCGACTGGCCCAGCAGGCCATCATGTCAGTCAGGAATGGCACGGTCATTGAAAGACCACAGTAGGTAGCCAGGCATCTTGCTAAAGCACTAACCGTTTCAGAGAGCACAACCATCATGACATTTCGAATCAATTGCATATCGATATTATGCGTATGTTTATCCATCGGCCTGCCCAACATAGACATTATAAGCTCAAGCTACGGGGCACAGAAGAACACCGAAGAGGAACTACAACAAAACGTACCGAGCACAATTGACGGAAAAATATCGGATATTATTAGTGTCCCGGGCTACACCTATGTTGAGGTTGAGACCAGTAATGGCATAGTCTGGGCCGCCGTTCTCAACACCTCGCTAAACATTGGCGACGAAGTGTCCTTGTCAACCGCGACACCGATGCAAGATTTCTACAGCAAGACCCTGCAGCGTGAGTTCGGCGTCATATATTTTGCAGATGGATTCATCTCGAATGATCGCGTGCCGTCGACCGATAGCGAGGCAGCGGCGGCACACGGCCGCATCGGCGAGCAGGCGACGGTGGCACCCGTTCAGGGAATTCGCAAGGCGGAAGAGGGCCATACGATTGCCGAAATCTACGCCCGCAGCGACGAACTGAGCGGAGAACAGATGCGCGTCCGTGGCCAGGTCGTCAAATTCACGGCCGGTGTCATGAACACGAACTGGCTCAGGATAATGGACGGCAGCACGAATCGAGATCTTATCGTGCCATCAGATTCAGCAGCCGCAGTGAATGACGTCGTCCTCGTCGAAGGCAAGCTCGTGATCAACATGGACCTCGGACAGGGGTATGTACTTCCCGCCGTCCTGCAGGATGCCGAAGTTACGATCGAATAGTGATGTGAGTGGCTATTCGCCCATGTAATCGGCCTGCCATTGTGCGGCCAATGAACGGGCCTCGTCGATCTGCGCTTCATCCATAATGGACTCAAGCACGGGTATATATCCCTTCGCATCCTTTTCGCCGCTCAAATTCGCAGCACTAAACCATAGGTGCGCCTGAACAAGATCCTTCTCGACGCCCACTCCCTGAAAATACATGGTTCCCAGCTGCTTCAGCGCAGGCAGGTGGCGTTGATTTGCTGCCTTGTTGAACATATCCAGCGCCGACTCCGAATTTTGCTCAAGGACGGCACCTGAAAGGTATTGCAGTCCGATCTCAAACTGCGCCTCGGCCAATCCTTGCTCGGCCGCCCTGACCTGCCAGTCCATACCCTGGCTTATGTCCTGGTCGACACCCTGGCCGAGGACATACATACGACCAAGGTTGAACTGTGCTTCGGCAAAGCCCTGCTCAGCCGACCGGGAGTACCAGTCGAATGCCCGCTTCTGGTCCCGCAAAGCCCGTTTTTGGCTCCGGGCCTTGTCGGCTTCGCTCACATAGTATTGCGCCAGCTCGAACTGGGCCGCCGCATCACCGGATTCCGCTTTCTTCCGGATATCGGCAGTGTCGTTTGCCCACGACCCGGTAGAACAGACTGCGATGAGAGTTGCTGCAATTATGGTAAATCGCATACAGGCGACCTCTTATTCCTGACGACTCGATAATTTTAGATCTGCCCGGATGTGGATGTCCATTCGCCTCCGGTCACGATTACATACCTTTACATTTTATTACCAAAAATCGCTGGCGGTTCATACGGCGGTTACATGGGCTCGATAAAGTGACAATCAATGGAAAAGGGCTGAGAGCCCGAAATCGACCCGCAACCCAATGAAGGAGAAAGTAATGAAAACCTTATTCTTGAGCCGGTGGCATCAGATTCTGGCGGTCCCGCTGTCAGTACTGTTGATGGGAACGGGCCTGTTGTTTTCAGCCGCCGCGTCGGCGCAAATCGCGGGTACCGCGCACGATTTTTCTGATGGTGTCAGTGGTGGTGCCGGTGCCGATGGCTGGAACACATCTGGGGAGATTTGCGTCGTATGTCATGCGCCGCATAACACCATCGAAACCGCTGAGCAGGGGGGTACGGGGAGTCTCGGCCCATTGTGGAACAGGACGCTTTCGGCAGTAAACAACTACAGCGTCTACTCCAGCACCGGCCGTGCAGGCAGCTTCCTGGAACCCTCAACGGTCGCAAGTCAATCGACAGATCCGTCCGGTGTTTCCAAGCTCTGCCTGTCCTGCCACGATGGCACGATTGCACTGGATTCGTTCGGCCGCGCCGGCGATGGGACACCCTTCACGGCTGGAACGACCACCATCGACGGCGTCAGCGTGAACTTCAATATCGGTGAGGGCAGCGGCCTAAACGGTAACTTGAGTAACGACCACCCCGTAGCATTCACGTTTCCGATCACAGATAGCGAGATCTACACATTTACGGCTGGCTTTGTAGATGGGCCGAATCCTGGTGTCTTGCCGCTCTTCGGTGGGTTAACAGACCAGTTAGAATGCGCGACCTGCCATGACGTGCATGGAACCGGCAATGCCAAGTTGCTCAGGGTCGCCAACGCAGGCAGCGACCTTTGCCTGAGCTGCCACATCAAGTAAGCCATGTCCTTCAGGCTCTGCATGTCTGCACAACAGAAGTAGAGTCGGGTTGCAGTACCCCCATCCGTTTGGATGGGGGTGCAGTTTCGTGTAAAACGGCGTCAGACATCAAATAATGATATGCAGGAACGGGCATTATCGAATTTGAAAGGGTAGGGGCATGCAGCAGGTGAACCATTCGAGATTAAACCCGGTTTTCCCGATCCTCATCGGCCTCGCCATGTTCGCTTGGCTGGTTCCGGTGCGCGCCCAGGATGACGTTCCGCTGTTTTACCCACCGCTCCCGGATGGGCCGCGTATCCAGTACCTGACCAGCTATTCCGGCGCCTCGGACGTCAAGGCAAAGGGCGAAAAGAAAGGTGGTTGGCTGAGCGATTTCGTCCTCGGCGAGGAAGACCTGGAGGACGACCAAGGGCCGAACAAGCCTTACGGCGTATCTCTGAAGAATGGGCAGATACACGTCGTTGATACCCGCGGGGCGGGCTACGCGATATTCGATGTCGCCGGCAAGGACTATCGATTCCGGGAAGGCTCCGGGTCCGCTAACATGCCGAAGCCCATCAACATAGAGATTGACGACGACGGAACGAAGTTCGTCGCCGATACCGGCAGGAACCAGATCCTCGTATTTGACAGCAACGACGAATTTGTCAGAGTCATAGGGAAAACAGGCCATTTCCGCCCGTCGGATATGCTCGTCGACGGGGAAAAGCTGTACGTGGTCGACATCCAGGGACATCGCATCCTCGTACTCGACAAGAATAGCGGCGAGGAGCTTTCTACTTTCGGTTCACCGGGTAGCGGCGACCACAACTTTTTCCACCCGACTAACATCGCCATGGGTCCGAACAAACACCTGTATATCAGCGACACCAGCAATTTTCGCGTGCAGGAATTCACGCGGGACGGAGAGTTCGTAAAAAGTTACGGGGCCGGAGTAGGCACGGCGCCCGGCAGTTTTGCTCGCCCTAAAGGCGTTGCTGTGGATCGCGAGGGCCGGGTGTATGTCGTCGACGCCGCCTTCGAGCGCGTGCAGGTATTTGATGACCAGGGCAGGCTGCTGATGTATTTCGGCGAGCCGGGTTCGAGGCACCAAAGCGGCATGGACCTGCCGACGGACATCGATATCGACTACGCCAGCGTTCCCTTCTTCCAGCAATATGCAGATCCCGAGTTCGAGCTCGAATTCATCATTGTAGTTGCCAACCAGTTCGGTTCCAACAAGGTCAACGTGTTCGGTTTTGGGCGGCACAAATCAATGAACTATGGCGAAGAGTAAAGACTGGTGGGCCGGGGACAGCATTGAATGCGCAAGGCTACTCTTACCTGCACCGCCCTGGCTTTGTTTCTGTCGGCGACTGATACTCACGCGCAGGAAATTGCTCCATTTAAACTGACCGACTTCTGGGCATACCTTGAGCTGTCGTACCGGCTCAACCAGATCAACAACCAGTCGACCGGCGTAGAGACTGACATTGACGATGATAGGCGGCAGATTGAACTCGGAGTTTCAACCAACAGCTACGTTTATCACCCCAAGCTACTGCAAATGCGCATTGCCGTGAGCTTGCTCTCCGACCGGCAGAAGATTGTTCGCGAACTGACCTCCCTGCCTGCGGGCAATGTCGACGTGTCACGCAGCAGTCGCGAGGAACTGCTGTTGAATATGGACGCATCGTTGCGATTCTTGAAGGACAAGCCGTATCCGACCACATTCACCTACGTTCGGGACAACCCGATCGTAAGCACTGGCGTTGAAGGGAGTTTCTCGCAGGAAACCGAGCGCATGGCCCTCGACGTGCAGCTGAGAGACGTGCTGCCGTTCCACCTGGCGCTCAATGCGTCCAAGGGCCGGGCGTTCGGGGAGTCCCTCGATCGGGTCGTTGACACCAGTACTGACCGCGTGAACGTTAAGGCGAGAAAGACCTTCTCGCCAGGTAATCTCATGACTCTTGATTACGATACATCAGAACAGGAATCCAGGAATGGTGATCCGAGAAGGCCGATCCAGGAAACGATTCGTAAGACCGAACGGTTTTTGCTGACAAGCGATTCACGGTTTGGCGACGACGACCAGGTGAGATTGGACCAGACCTTGCGTCTGACTCGTCGCGACGAACCGGACGTAACCGACATAAATTTCTCGCCACTGCTTCGCTGGATGCACAGCCCCAGATGGGAAACAATATATCGATATAACTTCAGCCAGACGGAACGACCCGAATCGGATTTTAAGAACAGGGCAGAAGTATTAAGCGCCTCGATCCGCTACGTACCGTCACAAACGTTCAATGGTCTGTTACGCGCTGAGTATGATCGCTCGGAAGAGGTCGACCGGCTGTCGCAGGATGCGCGCGGACTCTCCGGGCAAGCCAACATAAAGCACGATACATCGGTGGGTCAGCTCAACATGTCGCTGGGGCTTGGCTATCGGCTCGATGACCGCGTATCTCAGAGTCCGCGAGTGATAATCGAAGAGGAACCGGTGACCTTTATCGGCGCGGCTCCGATTCCTCTGTCCCGGGATTTCGTGGTTGCGGAAACGGTTATTGTCAGAAATGCAACCGGCACTCAGACGTTTGTCGAGGGGTTCGACTACCTGCTGAGTGAGGTCGGGTCAACAACTCGATTAGAGCGGATTATCAGCGGCAGCATCCTGGATGGTGAGACCGTGCTCGTCGATTACCAGGCAGAAACGGGCGGTACATTCGAATTCTCGCAGGTCAACCAGTCCATTAGCGCCGATTTCAGGTTTGTCAAGTATCACAACCTGTTCTTCCGATATTTCAACAACCGGCAAAACCTGCAGTCGGGAACGCCAACGCTACCGTTCAATTCGGTAGAGTCTTTCGAAATCGGTTTACGTGAAGAGATACCGATACAGACACGCGGTATCCAGATCTCCGGGGAAGTCCGGTATCGGCGGCAGGAAGAAGACATAAATCCATTTGACCAGGCCAGTCTTACGCTTTCGGTACAGGTGCCGCTGTCAGCAAAGGCGAATCTGTCGGCATCTGCATCGCGCAGCGTCGTCGACAACTTTTTTTCCGACGAGGATTCGGACTTGATGACCTTTAACGCCAACTTCACCTGGCAGGCATTGAGAAGCCTGACGGTTTGGGCTGAAGGCCACTACGACAAGGATACCGGCGGAACTATTCTTCGCAGCAATACGCGTTGGAAGCTTGCAGCGCAGTGGAGATATCGCAGAATTTCAATGCGCGTGGACACCCGCTACAACCAGCAACGGCAGGGGCTCCTGGATAACGACAACTTTGAGTTCTGGGTGCAAATCCGGCGGGACATGTTTTGAGTAGCCGGTGCAAAAAATTGCTTGTCAGCCTTTGGGCCGTCGCTTGCAGCCTGATGCTGCTCGTAGGCTGTGCATACACGTCCGGGGAAACCTTACAGAATGTGCCTGCTACGGGGCTGGCCTGGCCTGCGCCGCCTTCCGAGCCGCGAATCGCCTACGTAATGTCTTTTACCGGCGCGGAAAACCTGGGCATCAAAAAGCGTTTTCTGCAGCGCTTGCGCGTTTTCGTCAGCGGTCGTAGCGAGGAGCGTCTCGTGCGGCCGATGGCAGTTGTCGAGAGTCCGGGTAACCGGTATTTCGTGGCTGATCCCGGCGTACGAGGCGTGCACCTGTTCGACCTGCAGAGAGGCCGGTATCGCCTGATCCGGCGGGAGAATGGCGAACCGCTACCATCGCCGGTGGGACTTGCGGCCGGGCTGGTCGGTGAGGTTTATGTCGTGGATTCGCGCCTTGCAGCCCTGTACATGATCGAGCCGCGTGGTGAAGTGGCCCTGAAGGTGCCGCTCGATGCCCTCATGTCCCAGCCAACCGGCGTAGCGCTCGACAAGCCCAGTGGCCGGATTTACCTCGTAGACACCGGCAGTCACGAGGTAAAGATTTTCGCTCGTGACGGTGCTCTGTTGAGACGCGTCGGCGGCCGTGGTATCGGCCCCGGCAAGTTCAATTATCCGACCATGATCTGGATGACCGATGCCGGTGAGTTCCTGGTATCCGACTCACTGAATTTCAGGACACAGGTGTTCGATGCTGAGGGTAATTTCCTGCGCCAGTTCGGTGTGGCCGGTGACAGTGCGGGCTTCCAGCCACAGTCCAAGGGAATCGCCACGGACAGCCATGGCCACGTGTATGTTGTCGACTCGACGCTGCACGCGGTACAGATATTTGATTCTTCTGGCACGTTCCTCTTCAGGCTGGGTCTTCGCGGAGACGGCGCCGGGGAGTTCTTGCTACCAACTGGCATATTCATCGGCGAGCGTGACACGATCTATGTCGCCGATTCCTACAATAATCGCATACAGGTCTTCCGCTACACTGGTGGAGTCGCGCAATGAGACGAATCGACCTGTTATGCACAATCCTGACTGTGTTGCAGCTGGTATCACTGAACGCGTCAGCGCAAGAGTATCTCAACCTGGAAGACACCAGGCATGACCTGGCAATCTACCTGCGGCCTGTATCTGCTGGTCAGGGTGACGACCCCCGGTGCGTGTTTTGCCATGCGCCACGCAGCCACTCGTTGTCGCTGGGCTTATGGATCGAAGACCAACCCGAAAACATCCTGGTTTACCCATACGACAGGCCGTCCGAAGAAACGCCTGCAGGCAAACCGGATGGATCATCTTTGATTTGCCTGGGGTGTCACGACGGCATTATCGCGCTCGGCGATATCATCAGCCGGACGCAATCGGCAGAGGCCGCAAGGGGTGCCACGCGAACTGATTATTCAGACGGCCACCCGGTATCATTGCCCTACGATCAAGGCGTGGTCGAGGACGACGCCGAGCTGGAGAGCCGCAGCCGGCTGCCGGATCAGGTCAGGCTCGATTCCAGGGGCAAGCTGCAGTGCACTACCTGCCACGATCCGCACGATGATACCTACGGAAACTTTCTCGTGATGGAATCCAGGAAAAAAACACTATGTGTCGCCTGCCACAAGATGTCGAACTGGGATTCATCTGCGCACAATACTGCATCGATTGCCTGGAACCGCCAGGGACCGGACCCGTGGCCGTTTACTACGTCAAGGGGAACGGTTGAGGAGCACGGGTGTGCAAACTGCCATACACCACATACCGCAGGTGACGGGCGCTATCTGCTTAATTTCAGCAACGAAGAAGGCAACTGCCTGTCATGTCACAATGGCAACGTCGCTCGAACTGACGTCAGAGCCGAATTCGACAAAGTCTCGCATCATCCTGTTGAAATGACGGCAGGGATCCACGATGCAGGCGAAGATGTTTTCATTTCTCCATCGGATCGACATGTCGAGTGCGTGGATTGCCACGATCCTCATTCAACACGCAAAGCGGAAGACGGCAAGGGTTTTGCTTTTATTACGGATACGCGCGGTATCGACATAAATGGTGCGGCCAAGACGAATGTTGCCGCAGAGTTCGAGATGTGCTTTCGCTGCCACGGCGACGGACCCGGGAGGCGTGCCATGCCGACACCACGGGTGCACGATCAGAACAATGTGCGGCTGCAGTTTGATGATGGCAATCCGTCATTTCATCCGGTCGTGGCACCAGGGAACAATCCGGACGTTCCCTCATTAATTGCCCCCTTGATAGAAAACAGCACGATCGACTGCAGTGACTGCCACTCCAGCGATGCAGATTCGAGGCTTGGTGGACAGGGGCCGGACGGGCCGCATGGCTCCGTTTTTCCGTCATTATTGAACCGTAACTACCAGACCCAGGATCGCACACCGGAGAGTCCGACAGCGTATGCTTTGTGTTACGCATGTCACGATCGGAACAGCATCCTCGCCGACGAGAGCTTTGGCGAGCACAGGCTTCATGTCGGCGACAACAGCACGCCGTGTAGTGCTTGCCACGACCCGCACGGCATCAGTTTCACGCAGGGTGATTCGGACAGCAATTCGCACCTGATAAACTTCGATTCTTCGATCGTCTTTCCAAATGCCGGAGACGAGCTTCGTTTTGAGGATCGTGGCAGCCGGACTGGAGCCTGTTTCCTGGCATGTCACAACAATAATCACGATGGACTGTCGTACGAGTGAGGACAATGTGGCCAGGCTAATTCTGATAATTTCGGTCATGCTTATCGCGGCTTGCGCCCCTGCGACCGTGAGGGACGGGAGTACATCCGATCCGAGTCCGGAAATCGTTTGGCCGGCTCCACCACAAACTCCACGAATCCGGCTCCTCTATTCCTTCAGTGAGCCGGGCGATATCGGGATAAAGCCTGGCGCACTCAAGCGTTTCGTACAATTTCTTGCCGGGAAGGAACGCCAGGGCATGCTGCGGCCGTACGCTATTGCCGCGGATGACGAGGTGATCGCCGTCGCCGACCCAGGGCTAAGGCTGGTTCACCTCTTCCTGGTAAAGCAGTCGAAATACGAGGTAATTCGCGAGG
>Ga0255052_10000771_pt1 | contig 25250 bp, 18 predicted proteins | sample JV7_2_21_MG_FD_188632 | JGI IMG/M metagenome (GOLD analysis project Ga0255052, IMG submission 188632) | Seawater microbial communities from Jervis Inlet, British Columbia, Canada - JV7_2_21 | ecosystem: Environmental > Aquatic > Marine > Inlet | place: Canada: British Columbia | collected...
TGTTCCGCACCAAAAGCAATGATGTCCGCAACCGGGTAAAGAAGAAGCGGCATATCCAGGTTCACATTTGCAACAATCGAATCACTCGGCACGGTCGGATAATGAGCATAATAATCAGAACCGACGAGTCCCCGTTCTTCGCCGGTCAGCGCGATGAAAATAATCGAGCGTTTGGGCGGCTCCGGCATCGCGGCAAATGCGCGCGCAGTTTCGATAAGGATCGATGAACCCATCGCGTTGTCATACATGCCGTTATAAATGTCATCACCATTTTTCGGTACACCGACCCCTACGTGATCGAGATGCGCCGTGAAAACGACGTATTCGTCTGCCAATTCGGGATCGCTGCCACGGAGGATGCCGATGACATTCGGACTCGCAATCGATTCATGATCTGTTTTTCGTGCGAGCGTTACTTCGGTGCCCAGCGGCGTCGAGAGCGGAATTCCGGCATCGGCCGCGTCCAGCGCGTCTTCGAAACTAATAGGTGCGCGGCTGAATAACTCTTCCGCCGGCGGCACGTTGATCGTTGCTGAACCCTGCAATTCCGGGAAATAGTTCGCAGCATCGCCCGATAGATTAATCCACGACATTCCCGGACGAACGCCGGCGTTCTCGGAAATACGTTCCCAGCTATAACGCCTTTGATCTGTCCTTGACCGCAAACCGATGCTTCCGGCAGCGCCACGTGCGACAGCTTCTTCTGCTTTAGTCAGGCCCGATGAGTAGAACGCACGCTCGTTGTGCGGGAACGTATCCGGCGCACCGCCAAACAACGCGACAATCTTTCCTTCCACATCAATATCATCGTAATCGGAATAGTTCATATCGGGCGCGTGAATCCCGAAGCCGACGAAAACAACTTCAGCGGTAATCTCCGTTTCGTCCCGGACAACGTCGCCACCCATGACGAAGTCCTGCTGCCATCGCTGGGATTTCTCCTCGCCATCCTGGTGAAACGTAACTAACGCGGAACTCACATCAATGCGCCGGGCAAGCATCGGAACAGCCTGAAACCAGCTGCCGTCCTCACCGCCGGATTCCAGTCCGATTTCCTCGAAATGCTTTGCGACGTAGGCTGCTGCCTCGTCGTACTCCGGCGTTCCCGTCATTCGCCCCCGGCGCGCATCGTCGGCCAGGAATATCAAGTGCGATTCGATGCGCTCGCGGCCAACCAGTGAAAGGCCCTGCTCCAGACTATTCGTCGGCGCTTCGGCTGCCGCCATATCCTGCGACTCGGTTTCAGCCGGTTCTTCCTGTGCGCAGCCCGCCAGGACCAGGATGCCAATAAGCAAATACGAGACGTAGGATTTCAATTCGGTCACCACTTCGACTCAGGGGGCGCAGATCATAGCAGCTCGACCCCCCTGTCGGGCGACCGCGATCAATCGATAATGGCCAGCCGATATTCGTACGCGATCGGTCCCGTATTGTAACCGTGCACTCCAACGTAGTACGCGAGCCCTGCGGTTAACTCTACGATGAGCTTCTGTTCCTCGATCGTACCAACCGGCGTCCCGGCAATCGTTGTCTGATTCTGATCGTAGAGCATGAGGTAAACAGCATCGTCCTCAACTCCGTAAACACAGGTTTCTGAGCATATGACGATGCGGTAGTGGGCCGATCGATTCGGGGTCAGAATAAAAAAGTCTGCCGGGTCATCTGTTTCCTGAACGTTGCCGACGATGTCGAGACCAACCTTGCTCTCCGGCGGCGCCGCAGGAAACTGAGCAACATTTGCGTTATCCAAAGTGCTGTTTGGTTCGAACTCGTAGACGCGAGTAATAACGGCCGTTTGACCACTGCTGCCACCGGTGCCGGTACTCGGCGGCGGTGTGGTTGCCGGTGGTGGTGTATACGGCGGCGGTGTAGACGACGGCGGTGCTTGCGTCGGTGGCGGCGCCGAAGATGGTGTTCCGGCCGAGCACGGAACCGGTATCAGCAACAATACAAGACAGATCCGTGGCGCTGGTTCAACGCCTCCGCCGCAACCCACAAGGCTGGCTAATACGGCCAACAATGCGACCTGTAGAGTTGTTTTGGTGCGTGCATTTATGCTTTTCATCGATACTCTCCCGTTTTCTGATCGGTGGACAACGCGTTGTGCTCTGATGAACATTCTCTGCAACGGGGACGTTAAGTACCTGAAAGTACTACGATGATTACCTAAGGATTGCCTGATGAAGGGGAGTCTGGACGCTCGCAACACAGGCTAATTGGGGAATTGGCTGGATATCTCAGGCAGCGTCAGCTTTTTTGGGGTCGTAGCCCAGGTTGGGCGACAACCAGCGCTCGGCCTCGGCGACGCTCATGCCTTTGCGCTTCGCATAAGACAACACCTGGTCGCGCGCTACTTTACCTACGGAGAAATACCGCGAGTCAGGATGTGAGTAGTAGAAACCACTGACCGCTGCGGTCGGGAACATCGCGTAAGACTCAGTGAGTTTCAGGTCGATTGATGCTTCCACATCGAGCAGCTTCCACAATTTGCCCTTTTCGGTATGGTCCGGACAGGCCGGATAGCCAGGCGCTGGACGGATGCCGCGATATTTTTCTGCGATGAGGTCGTCGTTCTTGAGCACCTCATCAACGTGATACGCCCAGAATTCTTTTCTCGTTTGCTCGTGCATGTACTCGGCCAGCGCCTCCGCTAAGCGGTCGGCCAGAGCTTTCAGGAGTATGCTGCTGTAATCATCATGGTCCGCTTCGAAGCGTTCCACATGCTCGTCAATGCCGATCCCGGCCGTGACCGCAAAGCCGCCGATGTAATCGGTCACACTGCTATCGACAGGCGCAACGTAGTCGGCCAGGCAATGATGTGACTGACCATCCGGTTTATTGCGTTGTTGCCTGAGATGACAAAGCCGCATGAGTTCCTGTTCACGCGTCTCGTCTGTGAACACGCGAACATCATCGTGATCGGTCGCGCCGGCCGGATGAAACCCGAGGACAGCCCGTGCCTGCAACCATTTTTCGGAGATAATTTTTTCGAGCATAACGGACGCATCGCCGAACAACCCGCGGGCTGCCTCGCCAACGACCTTGTCGCTCAGAATCGCCGGGTACTTGCCGTGAAATTCCCATGCATTAAAGAACGGCATCCAGTCGATGTAATTCTTCAAAACCGCAAGGTCGATGTCATCGAATACACGATTCCCGATAAACCTAGGCGTTGGTGGCGAGTACTCACTCCAGTCTGCCTGGAATCGGTTATCACGGGCCTCACTAAGAGACATCTGCGGAGCCAGCCGCGTCTTGCCGGCATGACGCTCGCGTCGCCTTGCATTGTCCTCTCGTGTCTTCCCGACCAACTCGGCACGCGTATCCGCCTCAGTTAACGCCTGCGCGACGCCGACTGAACGGGACGCATCCTTAACGTAGATCACGGGCCCTTCGTAGTTGGGCTCAATTTTTACCGCTGTATGTGCCGGTGACGTGGTTGCGCCCCCGATTAGAAGCGGCAGATCGAAATCCAGTCGCTGCATTTCGCTCGCGACGTTCACCATTTCATCAAGTGATGGTGTAATCAGGCCGGATAAACCGATGAAATGTGCTTTTTCACGCCGGGCCGCTTCCAGGATCTTTTCACAGGGGACCATGACGCCAAGGTCGATAACCTCGAAGTTGTTGCACTGAAGTACGACGCCGACGATGTTCTTGCCAATGTCATGCACGTCACCTTTGACCGTCGCCATGACAATCCTGCCGTTCGATTCGACGACGCCGCCCTTCTCCTTCTCAATGAATGGCACGAGGTGTCCAACTGCTCTTTTCATTACCCGGGCAGATTTAACAACCTGCGGTAGAAACATCTTGCCCTCGCCAAACAAGTCACCAACGACGTTCATCCCGGACATTAGCGGGCCTTCGATGACATCAAGTGGCCGTGTCGCTGCAAGGCGCGCTTCTTCGGTATCGTCAATAATGAACTCGTCGATACCGTTGACCAACGCGTGCTCGAGTCGTTTATCGACGGGCTTCTCGCGCCAGCTCAAATCTTTCACTTTGCCCTTTTTCCCGCCCGCCTGGCCTTTGTATTCCTCGGCTGCGTCGAGAAGCCGTTCCGTCGCGTCGTCGCACCTGTTCAGCACGACATCTTCGACAGCGTCACGCAACGCTTCCGGCAAATCTTCGTAAATAGCGAGCTGCCCAGCATTCACGATGCCCATATCCATGCCGGCTTTTATGGCGTGATACAGAAAAACGGAGTGAATCGCTTCACGAACAATATTGTTACCACGGAATGAGAACGACACGTTGCTAACACCGCCACTAACGAGCGCGTGTGGCAGTGACGCTTTGATACCGCGAGTGGCCTCAATGAAATCCAGTCCATACCTGTTGTGTTCATCAATGCCTGTCGCGACGGCGAATATATTCGGATCAAAGATGATATCGCCCGGATCGAATCCAATGGTCTCCGTCAAAATCCTGTATGAGCGTTTGCAGATCGCGACTTTTCGATCGACATTGTCCGCCTGTCCATCTTCGTCAAACGCCATCACGATTACGGCAGCGCCATAGTCACGCACCAGGCGTGCCTGGCGGATAAATGCTTCTTCGCCCTCTTTGAGGCTGATCGAATTAACGACACCCTTGCCCTGCACACATTGCAGGCCGGCCTCGATCACTGACCATTTGGATGAGTCAATCATCACGGGCACACGAGCAACGTCCGGCTCTGAGGCGATGAGGTTGAGGTAGGTCACCATCGCTTTTTCGGAGTCGAGCATGCCCTCGTCCATGTTCACATCGACAATCTGGGCCCCGTTTTCGACCTGCTGCCGGGCGACCTGCACGGCGTCCATGTAGTTGTCGGCTTCGATCAGCTTCCTGAATATTGCGGATCCGGTGACGTTGCTGCGTTCACCAACATTGACGAAAAGATCATCAGGTCCGAGGTTAACCGGTTCAAGGCCGGACAATCGGCAGCGCACCTCGATTTCCGGAATTTTCCGTGGCGGCTGGCCATCGATTGCCGCGCGCAAAGCCCGAATGTGGTCAGGCGTGGTGCCACAACATCCGCCGACCAGGTTGACGAGGCCACTCGTCACGAACTCGCTCACAACATTCGCCATGTGCTCTGGCGTCTCATCGTATTCGCCGAATTCGTTCGGCAAACCTGCGTTCGGATGCGCGCTCACATTCGTATCGGCAATCCGGGATAACTCTGCAATATAAGGTCGCAGGTCGTCAGCACCCAGCGCGCAATTCAGACCGATCATGAATGGGTCTGCATGACGCACTGAATTCCAGAATGCCTCGGTGGTCTGGCCGGAAAGCGTTCTTCCGGACGCGTCGGTGATAGTTCCGGAAATCATGATCGGCAACGTGATACCGGTCGTGTCGAAACTGCGTTTGATCGCAAATATCGCTGCTTTGGCATTAAGCGTGTCGAAAATGGTCTCTACCATCAGGAAATCGACACCGCCGTCGATCAATGCAACCGCTGCCTGCTCGTAAGTTTCAGCCAGTTGGGCGAAAGTAATGTTTCGATAACCCGGATCATTGACGTCCGGTGACAACGACGCGGTACGGTTTGAGGGTCCGAGCACGCCGGCTACAAATCTCGGTTCGCCACACTCGGCCGCATAGGCATCTGCTGCTTCTCGAGCGATACGCGCGGCAGCGCTGTTAAGCTCGGCAACCAGCGACTCCATGCCGTAATCACCCATCGACGGTGCATTCGCATTGAACGTATTGGTCTCAATGATGTTGGCGCCAGCCCGGAGGAACTGGCGATGAATGTCCTGAATGATCTGTGGCCGCGTTATCGACAACAGGTCGTTATTGCCTTTCAGGTCCGACTGCCAGTCCTTGAACCGCTCGCCTCGATAGTCCTCTTCGCCGAGACCGAACCCCTGAATCATCGTGCCCATCGCGCCATCGAGCAGCAGGATCCGTTCGCCCAATGCACCAGATAGCGCTTCTATTCTTTGCTCTCGTCCCATGACAGGTCCTTAACTGCCCGCCGGCTGCCGCCGCACGCCGATCGCGTGACAGATGGCGAAAGTCAGTTCATGTCGGTTCAGGGTGTAGAAGTGAAATTCCTCGACGCCCTCTCTCTTCAAGAGCGCGACCTGTTCGATTACGACACTCGCGGCAATCAACTTGCGCGTCTCCGGATCGTCTTCAAGACCGTCAAATCGTTCCCGAAGCCAGGCCGGTACGCTTGCGCCGCACTGTTCGGCAAATCGTTGTAATTGTGGAAATCGGGTGATGGGCAAAATACCCGGAACAATTTGCGAATCGATGCCTGCACTCGCGCACCGATCCCGGAAACGCAGATACATGCCCACATCAAAAAAGAACTGTGTGATCGCGCGCGAAGCACCAGCATCCAGTTTGCGTTCGAGGTTTTCCATATCAGCCGCGGCATTACTTGCTTCAGGATGGACTTCGGGATATGCCGCAACGGAGATATCAAAATCAGCTATATTTTTCAGGCCGGCGACCAGATCTGAGGCGTACGCATAACCGTCCTGATGGGGTTCGTAACGAGCTACATCTTTTGGTGGGTCACCGCGCAACGCGACCAGGTGACGAATACCCATATCCCAGTATTCACGGGCAATCTCGTCAATCTCCCCTCTGCTTGCACCTATACAGGTCAGGTGCGGTGCCGCGGTAAGATCCGTTTCGTTGCGAATTCGGGCAACGGCCGCATGTGTTCGTTCTCGCGTCGAACCGTCAGCGCCATAAGTCACCGAGACGAAGCGCGGATTGAGAACACCAAGATGCTCAATTGAGGCCCACAGCGTCTTCTCCATTGCTTCTGTAGCGGGAGGAAAAAACTCGAACGACACGTCGATCTGATTTCTTGTTTGATTCGCAGCTGGCATCTTTTTTCCTATGCCGCTGCGTCGCGACTGCCGACAGCCGTCGCGACGGACACGAGCCAGACCGGGTGCTTCTTTGGTACAAGCCTGGCCGGAGTGAGCCTTAATCCAGCATCCTTGCTCCATGAGGCGAGCGACTGTTGTATGTCAGCGGACGACCGTTTCAAAACCGACTCGAGAACAAAAAGTCGGCCGCCTGGTCGCAGGAGTCGACGAGCCTCCTCCATCGCACGAACAGGATCGCGGGCATCAGCCAGCACGTCGTCAATGATGATCGTGTTGAATTCCTGGTCCGCGAACGGCAGCCGGTACATATCACCTTTTCGCAAACTGCAATTCGGAATTCCGGCAAGCATGAGTTCCGCGCGTGCCAACTGCCTCGCATTCGCATCGATGTCGACACCAACCGCTCTGTTTACCCGACTCGCCAGTAACTTGAGAATCGCGCCTCTCCCACAGCCGACGTCAAGCAGATCGCCGATCGGCGCCGTGACAGTCAGATCGAGGATCGCCCGATGTAGCGCCCGATCAGCCGAATCGTCCTGCCGATCCGATACCGCTCCCTGAACCCGATCGCCGCGCCCCTGTCGCAACAACTTCCAGTCCGCCTCAAAAACCGGATCCTGGTCAGGAATCAGCTCGAGCAGCTGCCGCATCGCGGCGGGCGCGTCGCTGCTTGCTGGTACCCGGTAGAAGACACGCTTGCCATCGCGAAATCGCTCCAGCAAACCCGCATCGCAAAGCTGCTTTAGCTGTTGCGAAATCCGCGGCTGACTTTGCCCGATCACCCGGGTTAGCTCTGAAACACTGCATTCTCCCTGGCGGCACAGGGCGGCAAGACGCAGCCGCGTCGGGTCGCCCAGCGCTTTCAGCTGCGTCAACAAGATAGTTGTGGAAGATTGCATAAATATATAACGATTGTTTTATATAATGAATGAAGTAGTTTACCACGGGATCGAATGAAATGGGGCGATGCGGCGGCTGCCGCGTCCCGGACAGGCGCTCTGCCCTAGCCGAGTTTATCTTTGATTATCTGGTTAACCCGGCCCGGGTTCGCCTTGCCACCGGTTTCCTTCATAACCTGACCAACAAAAAATCCATGCAGTTTGTATTTGCCGGCACGATATTCGGCCGCCTGACCAGGGTTCGCTGCTATCACGGCATCGACGATGCCTTCGATGGCCGACGTATCGGTGATCTGCCTGAGGCCCTTCGCTTCAATGATCTCATCGGCGCTGCCCTCACCCAACCACATTGCCTCGAACACCTCCTTGGCGATTTTGCCGGAAATGGTGTTGTCAGCGATGCGGTTCAACAGTCCTGCCAATGCGTCCGCCTCAATCCTGCTTTGCTGAATCTCGACACTTTCTTTGTTAAGCAATGCTGACAAGTCACCAATGACCCAGTTGGCTGCGACCTGCGCCTGGGTATCCGCCGCTCCTGCCACTTGCTCGAAGAAATCAGCCAACGCACGATTCATCGTAAGGATCTCAGCGTCAGCAGGCTTCAGGCCGTATTGCGAGATGAAGCGCTCCTGCTTGGCGTCAGGCAACTCCGGCAATGTTTGTCGTACCGCCTCGATGAATGATTTGTCAATTTCGACAGGCAGCAGATCCGGATCAGGAAAATATCGATAGTCATTCGCCTCTTCCTTGGAACGCATCGATCTTGTCTCATCTTTGTCGGAGTCGTAGAGGCGCGTTTCCTGAACGACTTCTCCGCCGTCTTCGATCAGTTCGACCTGGCGCTCAATCTCGAAGTTGATTGCCTTCTCGACAAAGCGGAACGAGTTCAGGTTCTTTAGCTCAGCGCGGGTGCCCAGTTCCTCCTGACCTCGTCGTCGCACCGAGACGTTGGCGTCACAGCGGAACGAACCTTCCTGCATATTGCCATCGGAAATTTCCAGGTAACGCACGATCGAATGGATCTTACGCATGTAGGCGACCGCTTCTTTTGCTGATCGCATGTCCGGTTCGGACACGATTTCGAGCAACGGCGTTCCGGCACGATTCAGGTCAATGCCTGTGGATTTGCCAAATCCCTCGTGCACGGACTTACCCGCATCTTCTTCCAGGTGTGCCCGCGTAATGCCAATGCGTTTTTCATTGCCATCATCGTCACGAATGAATAATTCACCACCTTCAACGATGGGCAATTCGTACTGACTGATCTGGTAACCCTTGGGCAAATCCGGATAAAAGTAATTCTTGCGGGCGAATATCGATCGAGGCGCAATTTTCGCTTTGACGGCAAGGCCGAACTTGGCCGCCATACGTACGACCTCGGCATTCAGGACGGGCAAAACACCCGGGTATCCCAAGTCCACGAGGCACGCCTGTGTGTTTGGATCAGCGCCATAAGCCGTTGATGCACCAGAGAAAATCTTGCTTTTGGTCGCAAGCTGAGTGTGGATCTCCAGGCCGATGACTACTTCCCATTTGCCGCTCATGCGAAGTCCTCCGGTCCCTTGGCATGCCAGTCAGTCAACTGCTGATACTGGTGCGCACAGGACAGAATCGTTTCCTCCGCAAAGTGGGGTCCTACCAGTTGCAGGCCGACGGGCAGACCATCTGCAAAACCACACGGAACAGAAATGCCGGGCAAGCCTGCAAGGTTCGCACCGATTGTGTAGATGTCATTGAGGTACATCGTGATCGGATCATCGGTCTTCTCACCGATCGCAAATGCCGTCGTAGGCGCAGTCGGCCCGGCGATCACATCAACGCTCTCGAACACGTTCTTGAAATCGCGACTGATGAGTTGTCGCACTTTCTGGGCCTTCAGGTAGTAGGCGTCGTAATAGCCGGCGGACAACACATACGTGCCGGTCATAATACGGCGCTTCACTTCGGCGCCGAATCCTTCCCCACGAGTACGGCAATAGAGATCCAGCAAATCTTCAGGATCGTCAGTTCGATGCCCGAAGCGAACGCCATCAAATCGCGAAAGGTTTGACGAACATTCCGCAGGAGCAACGACATAGTAAGTTGGCACGGATAGCCCGATATTCGGCAGATCGACTTCAACCAGGCTCGCGCCTGCATCTTCCAGCGCGCTGAGCGACGCTTTGACACGTTCCGCACACTGAGCATCCAGCCCCTCGTCAAAATGCTGACGAACAATGCCTATTTTCAGGCCTTTGACTGGTTTCGAAAGCCCTGCCACGTAATCCGGCACACGATGATCGACTGACGTCGAATCGCGAGGGTCGAGGCCTGCCATGACGCCGAGCAACATCGCTGCATCTTCGGCCGACCTGGTGATCACGCCAGCCTGGTCGAGGCTGGACGCGAAAGCGACCATACCGTAACGCGACACGCGACCGTAGGTGGGTTTCAGACCGACAGTGCCCGTCAACGCAGCCGGCTGACGAATCGAGCCGCCGGTATCTGTGCCTGTCGCTGCAGGAACGAGTCTTGCCGCAACAGCGGCCGCCGAACCACCCGAGGAACCGCCGGGTGACAGTTTGGCATTCCACGGGTTCGTGACCGGTCCGTAGAAACTGGTTTCATTGGAAGACCCCATGGCGAATTCGTCCATGTTGGTCTTGCCAAGCATGACAGCGCCGGCGTTCGCCAGTCGCTCGACAACGCTTGCATCGTAGGGGGAAACAAAGTTACCGAGAATGTTCGACCCGCAAGTGGTTCGTACACCCTTCGTACAAAAAAGATCTTTGTGGACAATCGGCAATCCATTCAATGGTCCGGCATCGCCACTTGCTCTTGCCTTGTCGGCGCGATCAGCCTGCGCGATCGCAGCATCGGCCGTCACTGTGACAAACGCATTCAGCGTATCACCGTGGCGTTCAATTCGACCGAGTAGCGCCTCGGTCAACTCACGGGACGAGAATTCGCCGCCGGCGAGACCCGTCGCCAGCGCTCCCAGGGTTCGCTGGTGCATTGCGTCGTGTGCCTGATCCGTGGTCACTCGATTACCTTCGGCACCAGGTAGTAACCCGCCTCTGTCGAGGGTGCATTTTGCTGCACAAAGTCACGCTGATCGGTCTCGGTGACGTCGTCCGCACGCAAGCGCTGCGACATGTTGAGAGGATGCGCCATCGGCAGAACATCATCGGTCGGTGCCGCCTGTAATTGATCGACAAAATCCACGATTCGGGACAGCTTATCGACCACATCGTCGATCTCGCCATCCTCCAGCTGGAGGCGCGCGAGCGTAGCGACCTGTTGGACCTCAAGTTTCGTTAGTGACACGGGACATTCCGGGTTTGCGCGCCTGACCAGATGTCAGGCGGGTCAAGGGCTCGCAATGATACACATCACCTTGTGCAATGTCGTGTCCGTTGCTACATTGCACCGTTGATTTGCTTCGCCGGACTCTGGCCCCAGATGCTAAAGAACATTTTAGGGTATTTCTCGAACGATTTGTCAATCGATCTTGGGACTGCCAACACACTTATTTACTCGCGTGGACACGGTATCGTGCTCGACGAGCCCTCTGTTGTGGCCATTCGGGAAGACACCGGTCGCGGCGGTCGTACGGTGGAAGCCGTTGGCGCTGAAGCCAAGAACATGCTCGGCAGAACACCGGGAAATATCACGGCAATTCGACCCCTTAAAGACGGCGTCATCGCTGATTTCACGGTCACCGAAAAAATGCTGCAGCATTTCATTCGCAAAGCACACGGCACTCGTTATTTCCGTCCAAGTCCGCGTGTCCTGGTGTGCGTTCCTTATGGTTCGACCCAGGTCGAGCGTCGGGCAATTCGGGAATCCGCCGAAGGTGCCGGGGCGCGTAAGGTGCACCTGATTCCTGAGCCTATGGCTGCGGCCATCGGTGCCGGCATGCCGGTTCACGAAGCACGCGGATCGATGGTGCTCGACATCGGTGGTGGCACATCGGAAGTTGCAGTAATCTCACTGAATGGCATCGTTTACGCTGCCTCGGTAAGGATCGGCGGCGACCGCTTCGATGAGGCAATTACCAACTACGTGCGTCGCAACTACGGCATCCTGATCGGTGAAGCAACTGCGGAACGCATCAGCCATGAAATTGGCTCTGCATTTCCGGGGCAGGAAGTCCGCGAGATTTCAGTCAAAGGCCGCAATCTGTCAGAAGGCGTGCCACGCAGTTTTACGCTGAACAGCAATGAGATTCTCGAAGCTCTGCAGGAGCCACTCCAGGGTATCGTTGGCGCCGTCAAGGAAGCGCTGGAGCAGACACCACCCGAACTTGGTGCAGACGTTGCAGAACGCGGCATCGTGCTGACCGGCGGGGGCGCCATGTTGCGGGATATCGACAAACTGCTGATGGAAGAAACTGGCCTGCCGGTTGTCATCGCTGACGATCCTCTGACCTGCGTTGCCAGGGGCGGTGGCCGGGTCATCGAACTCATCGATGAACATGGCCCGGCGGTATTTGGCCTGGAATAGCAAAAAGAGTAGTCGTTACAAGAGAATCAGGGCCCGTTATGCGAACATACAGCGCTGATGGTCGCTGCAAATTCTAACAATCAGTTCGGAACCTCCTTTTCGCCCGCGCTTGGCCTGCGTTTCCTGTTGCTCGCGGGTCTGAGCATCCTGCTGCTCGTTATTGATCACCGGGACAATCATCTCGATACCGTTCGCAAAGCAATAGGCGCGACCGTTTACCCATTGCGTGTGCTCGTCGATGCGCCGGTTTCCGCCTGGCGATGGGTCAATGACACCACCACCAGTCGCAATGACCTGCGACTCGAAAACAGCCGGCTGAAATTTGAACGCCTGCTCACACAGGCCAGGCTGCAACGCTACTCTGCGCTGGAAGCGGAAAATGCCAGGCTTCGCGTGATGCTCGAAGCCAGATCACTGGTTCGCGAACGGGTTCGCGTGGCAGAAATAATGTCTGTCAGCTCTGATCCGTTTCGACATGTGCTGGTCGTCGACAAGGGCACGCGCGAAAACGTCTACGATGGGCAGGCCGTCATTGATGCCGATGGCATCGTCGGCCAGATTATCGAAGCCGGCGTTTTGTCATCACAGGCAATGCTGATCAGCGATCCCGGACATGACCTCCCGGTTGAGGTCAATCGGAATGGCCTGCGGACGATCGCACGCGGAACCGGCGAGTTTAATCACCTCGATCTTCCGTTCCTGCCCAACAATGCTGACATTGAGCCCGGTGACCTGCTCGTAAGCTCCGGGCGCGGAGGCGCATTTCCGGCCGGTTACCCGGTTGCCGTGGTGGAATCGGTAACGCGGATTCCCCAGGAACCGTTCGCTTCCGTGACCGCGACGCCAGCGGCGGCGCTGAACCAGATCCGCGAGGTCATGCTGATCTGGGCATCAGAGGACGAGGAGACGGACGAGGAAGCCGCCGCAGAGCCTGATGACTCAACTGCCGCTGAAACGGTAACCGACCTCCGCGAGGGCGAAGCGGATGAGTGACATTCGAATTTCGACCCACATGCCCATCATATTCAGCATCGTTGTAGCACTGATGCTGTCTATCGCGCCGCTACCCGACTGGGCAGAGCCATTTCGTCCAACGTGGGTCCTGCTTACACTTATATATTGGTCCATGACATTGCCGAACAAATTCAGCGTGGGCAGCGCATGGATTGTGGGCCTGGTTCTGGACGTCGCGCAGGGCACCTTGCTTGGGCAGCATGCACTGGCGCTTAGCCTTGTCATCTATGTCACGGTGAAGTTTCATCTTCAGCTGCGCCAGTTTCCCGTGCTGCAACTCTCGGCAACGGTATTCGCCCTGCTTGCGCTTTATCAATTCATTCTTTTCTGGATCAACGGTGTGGCCGGTGTCAATTCACCCTCCATTACCTACTGGGGCCCGGTTATTGCCGGCGCAATTATCTGGCCAGCGCTGAACGTCGCGTTCGCCGGCGTGCTCCAGCGGGCCCGGGGATAGTTCTTTGAGCCTTATCGCACCGATCAAAGATCATCATTCCGAAACACGCCTGTTCGTCGGCCGCGTCATCCTTTCTTCGGTCGTTGCCATCGTGTTGCTGGGCACAGTCATCGCGCGCCTGGTTCAGCTGCAGATCTATGATCATGAATTGTTCGCCGAAAAATCCCAGGGCAATCGCGTTCGTACCGAGGCGTTGCCGCCCACTCGCGGATTGATTTTCGACCGGCGCGGCCGAGTGCTCGCCGAAAACCTGCCCGCCTATCAGCTGGAGCTGATTCCTGAACAGGTGCCAGACCTGGAGGACACACTGGCGCGGCTGGCGCAAATCGGCCTGATCAAGGAAGAGGATATTCCGCGGTTCAACGGACTCAGCCAGAGTGGTCCACGATTCAAGCCAATCACCCTTCGTTTTCGCCTGAGCGAGGATGAGATTGCCAATTTCGCGGTACAGCGCCCGCGCTTTCCGGGCGTCGACCTGCAGCCACGACTCGTCCGGCATTACCCGGATGGTGAACTCGTCGCACACGCGATCGGCTATGTCGGCGCTCTGAGCACGGCTGACTTGGGGCGACTGGATGAGGCTGCCTACGCGGGCACATCGCACACCGGCAAAACGGGAGTCGAACACTTCAATGAAGGGATGCTGCACGGTGACGTTGGCTTCCAACAGGTTGTAACCAATGCACTTGGGCGGCAGGTCCCTGCGGAGACGCGGGATTTCTCTGACGCGTTGCCGGCAAGCGCAGGGGCGAGCCCCGGGGCCAATCTTTACCTCAGCCTGGATCTCGATCTACAGCGGATCGCAACCAAAGCGCTTGAGGGCAGGCGTGGCTCTATCGTTGCCATCGATCCAACCAATGGCGAGATCCTGGCCCTCGTCAGCGCACCAACCTTTGATCCCAATGCATTCGCGACGGGCATGAGCCCAAGTGAATACAACACTTTGCAATATAATGAAGACCGACCACTGTTCAACCGTGCGGTCCGCGGCAGTTATCCACCGGGTTCGACAATAAAGCCGATGTTGGCATTGGCGGCATTGGAGGTCGGCGCGACAAACCTCACGCGACGTACCGTCTGCATCGGTTGGTACAGCCTGCCCGGAAGTTCGCATCGCTATCGTGACTGGCGCCGGGAAGGTCATGGCGAAGTGGACCTGCACGATGCTATCTCGCATTCATGTGACGTGTATTTCTACGAGATTAGTCGCGATATCGGCATTGACAGGATGCATCTCTACCTCGATCAATTCGGCCTTGGTAAGAAAACCGGACTGGACATGGTTGGCGAAGCAGTTGGGCTCAATCCATCGACGGAATGGAAACGGCAGGCGTTCCGCGAACGTGCAGACCAGGTCTGGTTTCCCGGCGAAACCATCATCGCCTCCATTGGTCAGGGCTACATGCTGGCAACGCCCTTGCAGCTCGCGAATGCCACGGCCGCGCTGGCTGGCCGCGGTGAGCGTTTCAAACCCCACCTCGTAGCCGCAACCGAAGATCCGATCACCGGCCGGCGAAACCTGACAGCACCGGAGCGACTGCCCGGCGTAAGCATCGAGAACGAATTCTATTGGGACAATATCCGTGCGGCGATGCACGACGTTATGCAAAGCCCGACCGGCACAGCCCGGGCAGCCGGAGCAAACGCCGAGTATGAAATGGCCGGCAAAAGCGGCACCGCGCAGGTATTTTCTATCTCGCAGGACGAGGAATACGACGAGGAGGAAATCGACGAACGCTTACGCGACCACGCGTTGTTTATTTCTTTTGCACCGCTGGAAAATCCGCGCATTGCTGTTGCGGTCATTATCGAGAACGGCTCGAGCGGCAGCCGGGTCGCAGCACCTATCGCGCGGGCGATAATGGACCAGCACCTGAACGGCTCTACTGATGCGCTTTAGCGATACCCATCGCTTGTTTGCCGGCAATTCAGCCCCGCTCGGCGGCGTGGGCAATATCCTGCAACGCCTTTATCTCGACGGCCCGTTGCTTGGTGGCCTGCTCCTTATCGCCACACTTGGCCTGGTCGTACTCTATTCGGCTGTCGCGCAGAACACGGATCTCTGGCTCCAGCAGTGCATTCGACTTTTTGTCGCGCTGGCGGCAATGCTGATCGTCGCGCAACTACCGCCCGATCTGCTTCGACGCTGGACACCGTGGGGATATCTCGCCGGTCTTTTTCTCCTTGTCCTCGTGCTCGTAACCGGCGATATCGGGCAAGGCGCACAGCGCTGGCTCGATGTCGGCATCCGTTTTCAGCCCTCGGAGATCATGAAACTGGGGGTACCGATGATGGCGGCCTGGTATCTGCATGAGCGGCAGTTGCCACCGAAGTTTATGGACCTGTTGGTCATCGCTGTATTGATCGTCGTGCCTACGGTGCTTATTGCCAAGCAACCCGATCTTGGCACCTCGCTCCTGGTTGCTACGGCTGGTGTTCTTGTAATTATCCTTTCGGGCCTGTCCATTCGGGTGATCGTGCTTCTCGGCCTGGCATCCATTCCCGGTGGCTATGTGCTTTGGCAATTCATGCAGGACTACCAGAAACAGCGTGTGCTGACACTGCTCAATCCTGACTCGGATCCGCTCGGCGCCGGCTACAACATCATTCAGTCAAAGATCGCGATCGGCTCGGGAGGATTGTTCGGGAAAGGCTGGACCAATGGCAGCCAGGCGCAACTGGAATTTCTACCTGAACGCGATACGGACTTCATCTTCGCGGTCATGGGCGAAGAACTCGGGCTCCTCGGTGTGCTCAGCCTGCTCGGGCTCTACCTGTTTGTCATCGGGCGTGGCCTGTACATCGCGATCCAGGCGCGCGATACCTATTCGAGGCTGCTTGCCGGGAGTATTAGCCTTACTTTTTTTGTCTATGTCTTTGTGAATACTGCGATGGTCACTGGTCTGGTCCCGGTCGTTGGCGTTCCCTTGCCGCTGGTTAGCTTCGGCGGCACGTCGATGGTGACCCTCATGGCCGGTTTCGGTATTCTCATGTCGATTCACCGCCACCGAAAGTTGTTGCCACATTGATGAAGTTGCTTACAGAAAATGGGATTTTCCCCATCATCATTTTGCTGCTTGCCAGCCAGACCGCACTCGCCGTCGACACAGATCGCGTGGAAGTCAAAGGCTTCATCGATTCGATGGTCGAGAAGCACTCTTACGACCGGGCGAGACTTGAATCCGTGCTTGCGCAGGCGGAATCCAAGGAATCGATTCTTGAGGCGATCGCCAAGCCGGCGGAAAGAACGCTGGAATGGCATGAGTATCGCGACATCTTCATCACCGGAAAGAGAATTGAGGCGGGCACGGCTTTCTGGCGAGAGCACAATGAAGAACTGCAACGCATCAGCGATGAGACTGGCGTGTCGATCGAGATACTGGTTGGCATCATTGGCGTTGAAACCTACTACGGCAGAATAACCGGCAATTACCGGGTTCTCGATGCACTGTCGACACTTGCCTTTGATTATCCGCCGCGCTCGAAGTTTTTCCTCGGCGAACTCGAACATTTCTTGCTGCTGGTCCGTGAAGAAGGCATGGAAGCGACTGATGCGACCGGATCGTACGCGGGCGCGATGGGCAGACCGCAATTCATGCCGTCCAGTTATCGTGCGTACGCCGTTGACTCCACCGATGACGGCAAACGAGATATCTGGGAAGACTGGAGCGACGTCATCGGCAGTGTCGCCAATTATTTCGTCCGGCACGGCTGGCGGAGAGATGCACAAATCGTTTCCTCGGCGAGTTTGGGTGCCCAGTGGCGTGGCGACACGCCGGAAAATACGCTGACGCCGGCCGAAACCGTCACATCGCTAAGCCACCAGGGCGTTATGTTTTCGACAGACCTGGCGGGTGACGAAAAGAGCCAGTTGTTGACGCTTGAGGGCGACGACGGAGAAGAGCACTGGGTCGGATTTCACAATTTTTTCGTTATTACCCGATACAACCGCAGCGTGATGTACGCCCTTGCCGTGCATCAGCTTGGTCAGGAAATAGCGCTCGAGGTTAACAGTGCTGAATCGTGATCGTCTGCCGCTGCTCGCGTTTCTCCTGGCAACATCACTGATCTCCGCCTGCGTTTCCCCGGGGCCCTACGACGGACCTCCACGAACGGGCGCGAGCGTGCCACGCAACTTGCCCGGCGATGCAATACCTCGGGAAGAACCGCGCAGCCGGTACGGCAACGGTCCATATTACAAGGTCAGAGGTGAGACCTACAGAGTCATGGACTCGAGCCATGACTACCAGGAACGTGGTGTCGCGTCATGGTATGGAAGGAAATTCCACGGCCGGATGACCTCCAATCAGGAACGCTATGACATGTATGCCATGACGGCGGCGCACAAAACGCTACCCCTCCCCACTTTTGTTCGCGTGCGTAATCTCAAGAACAATCGAAGTACGGTCGTTCGGGTGAATGACCGGGGACCGTTCGTAGACAATCGACTTATCGACCTGTCGTACTCCGCCGCACTGAAACTGGACATGATCAAGGATGGCACGGGCCTGGTTGAAGTCACCGCGATCAGTTTTGACAAGCCATCACCGCGTCCGGTGACGTCCACCAATGCCGACGTGGCAGATGTGGAACAAGGCGAAGACATCTTTGTCCAAGTGGGAGCGTTCGGTGAGATAAACAACGCGCGACGCCGCTTTTTGTTGCTGCGCGATGGGGGAATCGGCTCTGCGTTTGTTCATAAGGACAGCAGCGGCTCACCGACGCTGTACAGAGTAAGAATCGGACCGATTGCCAGCGTGACCCAATATGACTCTATCGTCGAAGAACTTCAGCGCCTCGGAATTACGGAAACACACCTGGTCACCGAGTAGAGGGGCAGCATTTTTCGCCGTGACGTTTGTGGCCGCCCTGTGTTTGCTCAATTCCGTACCCGCGTTTTCAGCGGACAACGAAAGCTGGGTTCATTACGAGAACGACTTCTTCGTCGCCTACAGCAATGCCGGGGAAGAAAGCGTCACCAACATCCTGGAGTCCCTGGAGCAGTTCCGGGCGGCCGCCTTCCAGATTCCCAGCTTTGTTATTCCGGAAGGCCGACCGAAAACGCTGGTCATCCTGCCGGCCACTCATGAAGAGTTTCTGGCATTTGCCTACTACGACACCATGGCCGGCTTTGCGGCGGTGCTGGCCGGGCGACCTACGATTGTTTTGCCTGCCAGCGATCGGGATCTCGATCTCCACGTTATCGTGGGCCATGAGTTTGCGCACACACTGCTGTTTAACGACTATTTCAATTACCCATCGTGGTACGCCGAAGGATTCGCGGAAATCGCGTCTTCTATCGTCATCGACCCGATGGACAATTTGTTTTCGATCGGTGCCCGGGACGACCATCGTAGGAAAGCTGCAAAACCATCAATCGACTGGAATGATTTGATAGACAGTTCTTTTGATGCGCACGCGCTCGGTGACCTCAAGCGGACGGCAAGCGCCTATGCGCAGGACTGGCTGCTGGTTCATTACCTGACACTGAACGAGTCCGCAGACTATGCGTCTGAGCTAAATCGTTATTTTGCGAATATCAATAACGGGATGCCCTCGATCGCGGCATTTCCTGAAGCCTTCGGCAAAACTGCCGCAGACTTCTGGCAGAGCGATCTACAGACTTATCTTGATCAGATCGAGAACAGGGTGTTTTCATTCGACCCGTCGCTGCTCGATCTCGAATTTCAATCATCACTTGCGATCGACGAAGAACTTCGACCAATCCTGAATTTCCTGATCGACCATGCCGACGTGCGCCACGGCAGGAACGCACCCAGCGGGCCGGCAGCTCACCTGCCCGGACGGTGGGACTGGTTCAGGCTGGAAGATCAGTGCTCGGACCCAATGACCCTTCGATTGCGAGAAGACACCGGCATCCTGGTACTGGAATCCTTTTATTCGGATGACGACACCGACCCGGTCCCTGCACTCTTTAGCATTGACGTCGATGATGACGGTGCGCTGGTGCTGACAAATGTGACTTCTCACGAGTACCCGCAGGTAATGGTCACTTCTGACTATAGAGTAATGATGAGAAGTGAAAACGTCATGTGTTTTGATGCACAGCCAGCTGCCAGAGACTGTCTGCGAATTTTGCAACGCTGTGGTCGATCACTCGACTGACGTTTGCGACTGCTCACGCAGGTACTGTGCAAGGTAGTAGAACGACGCTATTCCCTTGCCTGTGCTGCCGGAGCCTTTCCAACCACCGAACGGCTGGTATCCGGGCCACGCACCCGTCGTAGCACCCTGTGGCCGGTTGGCGTAAGTGACGCCCGCTTCAATACTGTCGAAGAACCATTCGGTTTCTTCCGCGTCGCCGTAAAAACCTGCCGTCAGCCCGAGTTCGGTGTCATTCGCCAGCGCCATCCCGGTTTCCTTGTCAGGCACACGAGCAAGCATTGCGATTGGCACGAACATCTCGTGCTTCCACAGCGGGTGTTCCAGCGGCGCTTCTGCAACCGTTGGCGCACAGAAGAAGCCCTTCTCCATTTCTCCGTCGGTGAGTGCCGATGCACCCGAAATCACAGCCGCGTTTCCATCGTTTAGCTGGTCGACGAACGATTTGTAATTTTCATAAGCCTCCGCGTTGCCGACCGGACCGATGTAGTTCTCCGCCTGCGTCGGATCTCCAACCTGGATCGCGTCGACGATCGGTTTCAGCTTTGCGATTAGTTCGTCCGCAACTGAGTCTTCAACATACACACGCGACAGCGCTGAACATTTCTGGCCGCTGAGGCCGAAGGCCGACCGCATAATGCCAAGCGCCGCGCGGTCAAGATCGCCGTTTGCTGTCACGATGCACGCGTTCTTGCCACCCATTTCAACGATGCACGGACGCGGGTACGCGCCGTCCGCCGATTTTCTACAGATCTGCATACCCACATCGTAGGAACCCGTGAACGTGACGCCGGCGACGTCCGCATGGTCGACCAGCAATGGTCCCGCGGAGTCATCCGGATCGGCCAGGTAATTGAAAACACCCGGCGGAATACCGGCATCCCTTATACATTCGGCCAGCAGACGAACCGCCCACGGCGTGTCGGGCGCGCCTTTGACGACCACCGTGTTACCGGTGACCAGCGCTGCGGCAACCGGTCCTCCGGCAAGCGCAAACGGAAAATTGAATGGTGCGATAACTGCCCAAACACCGTAGGGCTTCATGACCGAACGGTTATGGCTCGCGAAATCCGGCAACGGATCATCGGGCAATGCATGATCGAATCCCTGGTGTTTCTCGAAGTCATCGCAGTAGCAATAAAAGAAATCGGCGGTTTCCTGAACCTCGCCGAGAGCTTCCATGCGGTTCTTGCCGACCTCGAGAGCGACAGCGGCACTAATCTCGTATACCCGCTCCTCGATAAGTTCACCAACACGGCGCAATATCCGGTTGCGCTCTTCAGACGGTGTCGCCCGCCAGCCTGGAAAGGCAGCTTGTGCGGCTGCGACTGCCGCATTGACCTGCTCTTCGCCGGCAACGGGGAACTTACCCAGTACCCAGTCCGTGTTGATCGGACTCAAGTCATCGACACGCGTTTCCGCAGGAACGTCGTCGCCGTTGACAAAATGATCGTGGTTCTCGCCCAGACTCTCACGGACTGTCGCAAGTGCCGCATCGAATTGCTCATGCAGCTCAGGTGGAGGGTTAAACATCGTTGAATAGGTCAGGCGAAAAGTCATTGAGTTATCATCTGGTGGGTGTGTAGCACCCTATACTATGCAATGGCCAAGCAATCGTCGATCGGCTCGACGAGCAGTCCTGATCTGGCCGGCCGTCTAATTTTCTATTGCCGCGATCGACCGGCTTCCCATTGATCAATAGGGTGCAACGGTCCGACAGGACAATAGTGCTCCTTTGTAGGCACACCGGTAAGGCGTGAATAGAGGTCATGAAATGCGCGCATCTCACATCCTGGTGTGGCAATAACGCCCGAAACAACAAATGCAATTCCGAGATGTGAAAACAGATAGAGCTCCCAGCACCATACTGACCGGGCCAGCATCATGGTTTGAATCGTGCCATCAGTGAAATAACCGACTCCGCCAATTGCCAAAAAGACACATGCACTGACAATCGCAGGCCATTTTTTCCACGCCCGTGAAAAGCCAATGTTGATGACATAGCTGATGAGGATCAGTCCAAACAAAATACCATTCCATACGATCGATATTATTTGACCGTCCCCTGTCCGCAGATCCGCGGCAACATCGATGAGACCTTTGACGTACCACAGGCATAGGAGACCAAACAAGAATCGTGCGACTCGTCCAATCGGTCCGGGCTTCGGCAAAGATCCGGGTTCGTCGAGATGCAGGTCTGTAGTAGCCATTGTTATAGGTCTGCCCAAGGAAAAGGCTCTGCCTCTTTTATGCCGCTAACCAGGTTACTGTGACACTAAGTCTCACCAAAAGTTGCCAGGACTCCACCAATCGTCGCGATCGCATCCCAGAGGTTTTGCAGGCGAATATTTTCATTCTCCGCATGCTGGTTATTGTCGTGATTGGCGAGCGGCAGAATAATGATCGGCGCCGACAATCGATTGCCAAATTCAACCAATGGCAGGCTGCCCCCCATTGAAGGCGTGACAATCAGGTCCGGATATATCGTGCGCAGCAGCTTCGTCAATCGCAATGAGGTAGGAAGATCCAACTCGGTCTTCAATCCCGTGTAGCCGGAATCGTCCGAGTCGAGCATTGCCACTTTCGGGTAGTTGCGAAGAGTTTCCGGTGAGGGATCCTCGTCAACAATATGAAACCCCTGTCCGGCAACATGCGCTTTGACCAGATCGACTACCCTGTCCGGCGTCTGTCCCGGCACAATTCGCAGGTCGAGCGAAACGGTGGCAGTTGAAAGAATGATGTTGCGACCTTTTCCGCCTACGCCACCAGCCACAAGACCCCGTGCATTCAGTGCGGGCTTTGTAATCAGCTCTTCCAGACGCGCACCGTCACCTTCCGGCGTATGAATGGAGAGCTCATCTTTCAGCGATTCGGTGATGTCCGGCATTGATGCAATCGCGTCACGTTCGAGTTCACTCAGCGGCGCAACATCGTCGTAGTAATCGTCGATCAGTATGCGGCCCGTCTCGTCGCGCATACTGGTAAGGAGATAAGCAAGCTGCATGATGGGATTCGGTGCCCAGTTGCCGTAGTGCCCGGAATGCAGCGGCCTGATAGGGCCGTACGTCGTAATATCCACCGTTGTGCTGCCGCGAACGCCGAAGACGATTTGTGCCTGCCGGGACTGGTGCATCGGGCCATCACAGAAAAGCAAAAGGTCGGCGTCAAACAGATCGCGGTTTTCATCGAGTATGCGGCCGACTGTCGGGGACCCAGCCTCTTCTTCACCATCCAGCAGCAGTTTCAGATTGACCGATAAGCCAATGCCGTTTTCTTTCATCGCATCGAGCGCGTGCACCAGCGCGATGATCGGCATCTTGTCATCGCCGGCGGAGCGCCCGTAGAGCCGCCACTCGGGATCGAAAGAGCCACTAACCTGGCTGATGTCGACAACCTGACCATTGCTCTGCAACGGCGCGTTCAACAAAGTTGGCGAAAACGGTGGGTGTACCCAGTTTTCTTCCTGCACCGGCTGGCCGTCAAAATGCGCATAAATCAGGATGGTCTCGGCGGCTCCCGGGCTCATTAGCTCGGCATAGATATACGGCGCGCCACCAGCCTTGAGCTGCCGCGTCATGAATCCTCTCGCGACCAGCAATTCAGTAATGTAGTCAGCGTTGCGATCCATGTCGGCGACATTAGCCGCAACATTCGGCATCGACAGCAGATCGACGAAATCCTCGACAATCACCTTTTCGCGAACGCTGCGATAGTCATTGATCGCGTCCACAACATCATTGACGTCAGTAGTTGCCTGCGCCGAGGCGTTCGCGCTTGCGAGAGCAAATACAAGCAATAACACACGAGGGTCCCTCGTCCTAACCTTTCCTGTCATCGTCAATCCCCTGATTTCGCCAGAGCCCCCGGCAGTGTATTCGATGTTCTCCGCAAAGCCGAATATAGGGCGTTACCGCGGAAACAGAGCTGGCTATTACGTTAACTATCTATCACAAATTCAGAGGACCCGTGCGATGATTTGCTGTAAAACCAATAAGGAACACTGCGGTTGACTTATTAGTATTGCGGCCAAAAGAAGGATCACCATTTTGTTTCGTTGTGCATGTTGTTGTTCATTGATCGTATTAGCATTCGCGGGTCACACCACCCTGGCAGAGCAGCCTTCGGCAGAGTGGCTGGCTGGCGATCATCACGTTCACAGCAGGTACAGCGTCGGTCCGGATTACAGGTTCGATCCACCTGCGTACAGAATTGGTCTGCACGGCAGGTACACGATTCCGAAAAACGCATATTTAGCAAGCCAATACGGTCTTTCATGGATGGTCAGCACCGATCACGGTGGTCGCAATCACGCAAAGATGAACCTGGAGCAGGCATATCCTGAATTGCTGCTTTCCAGAAAAGTCGTTCCAAACGTCATTCAGTTCTTCGGTTTCGAGATCAATACGCCTGGCGCCGACCATGCAAGCATCATCGTTCCCCGTACCTATGACGAAGGCGAGCGCGTTTACCAGATTGAATCCCGGTTCGACAGGAATGGTGCGGACCAGTCGGACACAGACGCGAGATCAACACAGAGAATGGTCGACGCTCTGCTGGAAATGCAGACTTTCGATGAGTTGCCGGTAGTGATCGCCAATCACCCCAGCAGGAGACCGGCAAATGGTGACAAATTCGGCCTCACCTCACCGTCCGCGTTGCGCGCCTGGAATAATGCTGTGCCGGAAATCGCTGTCGGCATGGCGGGTGCGCCGGGCAGGCAGGCAGCAACATTGGATGCCGACGATAGACCAATCGTAGACAAGTATCGGGGCAATTACGAGACTCAGCCAACTTTTGGCGGATTCGACATCATGACCGCAGAGCTTGGCGGCTTCTGGGACTCGATGCTCGGTGAAGGGCGACGTTGGTGGGTTACCGCCAACTCCGATTCGCATAAGAACTGGAAAGATGGTGGCGACGACTTCTGGCCGGGAGAATTCTCGAAGACCTACGTGTTTGCTGAAAAAAATCACGACGACATTCTGTCATCGCTAAGAAATGGCAAAGTGTTCGTAACAACCGGCGATCTTGTTTCCGAGCTTTACGTGACGGTATCAACAATATCTGGCGAATCGGCTGACATTGGCGGCGAATTGAATGTGCGCGCTGGAGATACAGCAACGATAACGATTCGATTGCGTGACCCGAACGGCAAGAACCATCATGGTGATGAGCCCACAGTTAATCGGGTCGATCTGATCATCGGGGATATTTTCGGCGTTCGGGATGACCCGGACAGGGCCTCAAACCCGAGTAGCCGGGTTCTGAGAAGGTTCAGTGCGACCGACTGGTCTCGTGAAGGTGAGGTCCTGACTATGACTCAACAGTTGCCTGTCAATGGCGACTTCTACGTTCGTGTTCGCGGAACGAACTCGGGTGAGGACGAGCCATTACCCGACACGGCTGGCGAAGATCCATGGCTTGAAC
>Ga0255052_10000772_pt1 | contig 25243 bp, 22 predicted proteins | sample JV7_2_21_MG_FD_188632 | JGI IMG/M metagenome (GOLD analysis project Ga0255052, IMG submission 188632) | Seawater microbial communities from Jervis Inlet, British Columbia, Canada - JV7_2_21 | ecosystem: Environmental > Aquatic > Marine > Inlet | place: Canada: British Columbia | collected...
CCCTATCATGGTGCCGGCGCACGACAGCGCTGATCTCTGCGAAACTGGGCGAATTGCTTAATAGTTATTATTATATAAAACAATCAATTATTATAACTTTCTAGAAACTTTCTAATATTGGGATTCGGATGCGGCGACGACGATTTCTGAAAACCCTGGTGGCAGGCCTCGTAATGCTCGCCACCGGAATCCGTAGCCGCGCCAGCGGAATCCGTAGCCGCGCCAGCGGAATCCGTAGCCGCGCCAGCGGAATCCGTAGCCGCCTCGGGGCAGCTTCGACGAGCGTGTTTCTGCACGGCGTCGCGAGCGGAGACCCGACTCAGGACAGCATCATTCTCTGGACGCGGCTAAACATCGATCAATCGGAGTCTGTTGAGGCCGACTGGCGTATCGCAGAGGACCCGGACATGACGCGAATCCTGGCACGCGGACGGACGCGCACTGATGCCTCGAGAGATTTCACGCTAAAGATAGATGTAGGCGGTCTGCCGGCCGGACGCGCACTTTATTTCCAGTTCACAGCGTCGGGCGAGCAATCTCCTGTAGGGCGAACACGCACACTGCCTGAGGACCAACCCGAAGCCGTCAGGCTCGCGGTAGTTTCCTGTTCCAACTATCCGGCGGGATTCTTCAATGTCTATCGCGAAATTGCGGGGCGGTCCGATATCGATGTCGTCTTGCACCTGGGCGACTACATATACGAGTACGGCATGAATGAGTACGGGACGGAGAATGCGGAGGCCCTCGGGCGTATTCCTCAGCCCGTGACCGAGTTGCGCTCTTTGCAGGACTACCGGCAGCGTTACGCCCAGTACAAGAGCGATCCCGATTCCCAGGCGATGCTGGCGTCGCATCCGCTGATCGCGGTCTGGGACGATCACGAACTCGCGAACGACGGCTGGAAGGGAGGCGCCGAAGGTCACTCACAGGATGATGGCGAATGGGCAGCGAGGCGCGATGCGGCGATCCAGGCCTACTTTGAATGGATGCCAATACGCGGCAAGCCGAAAGGCGCCAAGACCCGCATATTTCGGGAATTTCGATTCGGCAGTCTCGCAAACCTGATGATGCTGGATACGCGTTTCTACGGCCGGGACCCGCAAGCCTATGTCGGCGAGAATGTCACGGGGGACTCGATCGCCGCTGCAATGGCTGACCCGAGTCGCCGCATGTTGGGTTCGAAACAGGAGCGCTGGCTCAGGAAACGTCTCAAACGTGCTGTTGACACAACGTGGCAGTTGATCGGGCAACAGGTTCTTGTGTCCAAAATGACCAGTCCCAATCTCGAACCGCTGGTGGATCCGGAGAAACCGAGCGTTATTTCACAGGAGCGATTGCAGCGCATCATCGAGCGCAGCAAGAGCAAGCCACCATCGGTGCTGGATACCTGGGACGGCTACCCGCTGGCACGCGAGGATCTGTACACCGATCTGCGGAATTTCGCGAAGAACCCGGTATTCCTGAGCGGTGATCTGCATACCAACCTGGCTGCCGAGCTGATCTCTACCAACTCGGAAAAACCCGTCGCCGTTGAATTCATGGCGGGCGCCGTCTCTTCACCGACGATCAGCGATGTACTCCCGGACAAGACACCCAATGCACTAAGAGACGGTGTGCTCGAACAAAACCCGTGGCTCAGATACCTCGATAGCAAGCATCGCGGCTGGCTTTGTCTCACGCTCACTGACGAGCACTGTACCGGCGAGTGGCATCTGGTCGATACAGTGAAAAGCCGCAATTACAGGAGCTGGCTCGACAAAACGCTTACGGTTAGGGCTGGCGAAATAGAGAAAGGGCTGCAGGGCTGATGCCCCGCGTACGACTCTCGCGGGCCGAGGCCCGGAGGATTGCATTGGCGGCGCAGGGCTTCGACAGGCAGCGGCCTGATTCGGCAGGGGACATCCGGCACATGCGCCGGGTCATCAATCAACTGGGACTCTTGCAGCTCGATTACGTCAACGTCCTGATACCCGCACACTACATGGTCCTGTATTCCCGGCTGGGCGCCTATCCATGCCGGCGTCTGAACGAGCTCGTGTACTCCCGGCAGGACTTCATCGAGCAATGGGCACACGAGGCTTCTATCGTGCCGGCGGATGCCTGGCCGCTGTTGCAATATCGGCGGGACGAGTATCAGCCTTACCCAAACAGCCCGATAATGAAACTGCGCGGCCGCGCCAAATATCTGAAGCGGGTTCTGGAAATCGTCGAGGCAGAAGGCCCCGTCACATCGAATGACCTGCCGCCGATGCAGGGCCCAAAGCGCAGACCCGGAGACTGGCACCGCTCGGTGCCGCGCTGGGCGCTCGAATACCATTTCGGTTCTGGCGCTGTTGCCGTCGCGAATCGATTGCCGAATTTTCAGCGCGAGTACGATCTGCCGGAGCGGCTCATTGAAGGCCGGCATTTTCAAAGCAGGGTGACCCGCGACCAGGCCCAGCGCGAACTATTACGTCGGGCCGCAAGGGCCTGCGGCATAAGCACCATGCGCGATCTTGCAGATTACTACCGGATGTCGCCGAAAGATGCATCTCCCCGTATCAGGGAACTGGTCGAAGAGGGCACGTTGCAGGAGATCAGGGTCGAGGGCTGGGACGAGCCAGGCTTGCTGTCCCGGGGCGCCATCATTCCCCGAAAGATCATGGCCTCGACCCTGTTGTCTCCCTTCGACCCGCTCGTCTGGTTTCGTCCTCGTGCCGAAAGACTGTTCGGTTTTCACTATCGAATTGAGATTTACGTGCCGGCTGAAAAACGCAAATGGGGTTACTACGTTTTGCCTTTCCTTCTGGACGACAGGATTGTTGCTCGCGTCGATTTGAAAGCTGACCGCAAAGAAGGCCGTCTACTGGTTGTTGCCACGCATAAGGAAGCCGACATCGATTCAGAACGGACTGGCAGAAAACTTGCTGCAGAGCTCCTCAAGCTCGCAGATTGGCTCGACCTGGAATCTGTCCATGTGTCCCGCCGTGGCTCATTCGCAGGAACGCTCAGTCAGCAGCTTTCGTATACTCGTCGATGACTTCCTCGATCGCCGCACTGCATACCGCGCAAAAATCTTTCGTGCGCGTAAACATGATGCAGTTCAGGGACGAACGATAGATCCCCTTCGCCTGATAGTTTCCACCCTCAAAGGCTCCGACCTGCTTACGATGCTCGGCCGTCGAGAATAGATTCTCCACGAAATCCTGGTTGTCGCGAAATAGTTTATTCATTTCCGACTCCGGCACATTGGCTTCGCGCATCTTGGTGCGTATGGCCTGATAAGCGAGAGAATGCTCCTCGTATTCTGCTTTTGGCCAGGGCGTCGGCAGCGGCGTTTGCTCCCCGATGAGATAGCGCCATTTCAGTTTTGACGGATCGAGGAGTGCCGTCACGTTGGGCTCGTAGGGCTCCTCGATATGCTCCGGAGATTCGTAAGCCACGGAACTCGTGTAGTACTCATCGGCAAGACCGGCGAAGTGGTGGCCGAATTCATGGACGAAAACATACGGTCCCCATTCGCTCTCGGCCGCCGTCGTGCCGTACAGGCCATAGATGCCACCGCCGCCGTAAGTCTCGGAATTGCTCAGAATCTCGACAAAATCATAGGGTACCGACGATGCGATTCTGCGGAAGGCCTTGTTGTCATAGGTCAATACATATCGCTCGCTGCGAAAAGCGTCATAGCTCGTACCGAGCGGCGTGTCCCGATAGATGCCGGTAGAAGGACGCGATACACCAGATTCTGCGGAAGGCGGAGCAAGCGCCCAGACATTGAAATCGGACCTGCGGTCTTTGAATGGCGCTGTCTCGAACAATATCTCCGTCATCTCTCTTGCTTTGGCAAGAAACTTTTCCGTTTCCGCTGCGGTGTAACCATCGCCCAGAATAAGAAGGTCGACCTTCTGCGCGGGGTCGCCGTTTTTCTCGATGGCAACGACATGTTCGGCATAGCCGGCCGATTCCTGATGCACGAGATAATCCTCGGGATCGATTCGGGCCCGCCATATTTCCGCGAACTTGTTCTTGTCACCCCGTTTGCTGACGACGACGTCGAAGGGCTGCGATTGTGCCGGGAATCTCAGCGACTCGTGAAATGTCCGGTTGATCTCTCGCGCTTCGCCCGTTGTTTCCCACTCGCCGTAGATACTGCTGAAACTTCGCGACCATGCAACATTGCCAGAATCCGGATCCACGACAGCGAACGCGTACTTGCCACGAAATGTCGAATCGATGGGTTGCAATAGGTTGCCTGGAAACAGCAAGGGTTCCAGCACGACCTGGTCCAGGCTGAACATCTCGACATTACGATTGCCGTTGTGAAAGTAATCGACGCGCATCGTTTGCGGTTGCTCCGCATAGGAATATTGATCCGGAATCACGAAAAGCAGAATCGCCAGCAACATACCTCTATTCATGTGAGTCCTCTTCAAAGCGTCGGTCCGACTTCTATCGGTGAACCGTCAAAAAACCGACTCAGTCTGAATGGCGTGATATCGATTCCGCTGTCTTTGCCTGTCAACATGGCTGCCGCGACCTTGCCGGCTCCCGGCCCGATGCCGAAACCATGACCACTCAAGCCCGTGGCGATATAAAAACCGGGCAAACTCTCCGCGGAGCAAATGACGGGCACGACATCCGGTGTCGTTTCTATCATGCCGGCCCATGACTCCACTATGTCGCTGTCCTTCAGCGCGGGGTGAACCTCGTCGAGGTTCCTTCTGATTGTTCTGAGAGTCCTCTGGCTGGGTGTCGGATTCAGCACCCGGGTTTTCTCGAACGGGGACTCACTATCGAGCTCCCAGCGAACGGGTATTGCCAGTTCAGTGAGGAAATCGCCATTGATCGTGACCCACATCGTCCCGAATTCCTGCATCAGAGCGGGCAGAAATTTGTACGCATATCTGAATGTCGCGGGCGTGACCGGGTGCACCAGGCCACCATTGCCGTGGGCGACCGTGTAGCCGCCGTCCTGTCGCCGGCGAATCGCAACACGCTTATCGAAGCATTGGCCATCGAGAATTTTCGGACCCGGAGCGGTGCGTGCGACAGTTCCCTTGACCTTCAGCTGCGGCAGCGATATGCCGAGCGAGCGGCAGAACATCGACGACCACGCGCCCGCAGCGCAGAGGACGGTAGATGTCTTAATCGTGCCGTGCTCCGTCACGACCGCTGATACACAGCCTGCTTCAGCCTCGAGGCCCCGAACAGCACAGCCGCTCATTATGTTTGCCCCGAACCGTCTCGCAACCCGGGCCATCGCGGGTACTGCCTTGTGCGGCTCGGCACGCCCGTCGCTGGGCGTGTACAGGGCTCCCGGCCAGGTCTGTGATGTGTTCTCGAAGTGGCTGGACAACTCATCACGAAGCAAAACACGGGTATCCAGTTCGAATTCTTTCGCCGTCGGTATCCAGCTCTCGTAAGTTTCGACGCTTTTTTCTGTGGCGCCGAGGTAATAACAGCCTCCCTCTGTGTAACCCACATCTTCGCCGGTTTCTTCCTCGAATCCTCGCCAGATCCTGTGGCTCTCGATCATCATCGGCAATTCGCGAACATCACGGCCCTGCTTGCGTATCCAGCCCCAGTTGCGGCTCGACTGCTCGCCGGCAATGTGTCCTTTTTCGCAGAGCACGACGTTCACGCCGTCCTGTGCCAGGAACCAGGCTGTCGCCACTCCCATGATGCCGCCGCCGATGATGACGACCTCGGCCGATCCGGGGCAGGGTGGCGCCTGCTCAATTGCTTTTGTCCAGGTGTCGGACACGGTGCTCACGTGTCCGCGCCCTTCAAGCGTAAGACACGCAAAATTGCGTTCCGCACGCGGTGGTCTCGCATGCGCATGAACAGGCGGAACAATACCGGCAGGATGAACAGGGTCATCGTCGTTGCGACGAACAGTCCGAATACCATGCTCGTCGCGACCGGGCCCCAGAGAAGTGACTTGCCGCCGAGGCCGGTTGCCAGCGAAAAAAGGCCGGCAACGGTCGTCAATGTCGTCATCAGTATCGGAATGACGCGTCGCCTCGCGGCGTACATAATTGCGTGCAGCGGCCGCATGCCGTTAGCTATTCGCGTATTGGTCGCATCGATCAATACGATCGCTGCGTTAACCGCAATACCGGTCAAGGCAACGATTCCATAGATCGTATACAGGCTCAACAAGTAACCAGTGATAAAGAGACCGATGATCACGCCGGTAAATGCCATCGGTACGGTCAGAATAATCAGCATCGGCTGAAAATAGCTTCTGAACTGGGTCGCCAGAACAAGATAAATGAGACCGAGCCCGAAAAACCCCAGAATGAGCATCGAGTCGAGACTTTCCTGTATGTCTTCGAACGCGCCGGAGAAGTCGAGGTCAGTGGCCGGGAATTGCGAACGAATCTTTTCCCATTCTTCCTTTATGATGTTGTTGGCGGCAACCGTATTCACGAGTAGTGCGTTGAGATCGGCCTCGACCGTAATCGATCGCCGGTAGTTGTACCGCCGTATTGTGCCGCTGCTGTGACCAATAGTCGTATCGGTCAGCGCGCGAAATGTGGTCGTCGCGCCGCCCGGCAGCACAATCGGATCGTCGAGCACGGTATTGATGTCCTGAAGCACACGCCTCGGACCACGAACTCTCAGTTCGACTTTTTCGCCTTCATGGCGTGTGAATGCAACAATTTCACCGTCCATGTGCAGGCGCAACAGGCGAGCAACCGCACCCGGGTTGGTTCCGGCCTGTCGGACAGCGCGTTCATCGAGATTCAGCGTCAGCTCAGGGCGTCCGGGCACGTCATTATCTTCGACGTTATCCGAACCCTCGATGTCCGTAACAATTGCTTTAACGGCATCAGTCGCAGCACGTAATTCTTCGTAATCGTCACTCCGAACCTTGACGCTCACATCTCGCGCAACTGGCGGTCCCTGGGTCATTTCAAGGAAAGTGAGCTCGGCATTGCCAGCAGCTTCTGACGCTGCGTCCCGAACCGAATCTACAATTGCCGAGACTGTACGCCCACCCCGATTCCTGGGCTTCAGAGATACCTGAATCTGGCCATACTGATCACCGAACAGCGCTTCTTCGCGAATAAACTTGATGCCCGACAAAACCGTGATTGCCCGGAGCTCCTCGCCACGAATCAAGGGTCTGATCTGATGCTCGATGCGCTCTGTCTGATCCAGCGTACCCTCGATCGGCGAGTCTGCAGGCATATCGACGTTAATGTAGAACACGCGCATCGGGTCATTGGTGAAAAACTCGACCCTTACTCTGTCGGTTGCGACCAATGCAATCGACAACGCGAACGCAATTGCGGCTGCGACAAAGATACGAACAGGATTGCGAAAGACATAGGCCAGCGCACGCGTGTATTTTACGCGTACCGTGTGCGTCCAGCGCGAGCGCCAGTGCGTTAATTGGTCTGACGGCGACAGAGTGCGCCTGGTCGTATTGATGACATGTGATGGCAGAATCCAGAACGCCTCGACGAGGCTCACCAGCAATCCAACCGTGACTACCAGTGGAACGACGTACATGAAGTCGCCTAATATTCCCGGTAACAGCATCAGCGGGGCGAATGCGCATATCGTCGTAAAGACGGAAGAGGTCACAGGCTGTGCGACTTCGCGCAAGGAATCCAACGCCGCCGATAAAGCTTCTTGTCCTCTCTGCAATCGATAGTAAAGCGCTTCGACGACGACGACCGCGTCGTCCACGAGCATGCCGAGCACAATGACGATGCCGAGAAGTACGGCAACGTTGACCGTATCGCCAATGATGTTCAGCACCCAGAACGTGCCTGCAATCGAAAAAGCGATGCCCAGGGTGACGAAAGCCGCAATCCGTAGTCCAAGGAACAACCAGCAGACTCCGAGTACCAGAATCAGGCCGAACCCAGCGTTACGCTGCATGATCTTGAGGGCTTCCCGTGTTTTCTCCGTCTGATCGTCGGAGAGCACCACATCGATGCCCGTGCCCTCGAGCAATCGGTTCTTTTCATCCACGTACGCATTGATGCGGTCGACGAGATCCAGCGTGTTCGTGAAGCTGACCTTCGTTACCGACATCGAAATGGCGGGCCTGCCTTCGAAGCTGACTGCCTGGCGCGCTTCTTCGCGACCACGCCTCACAGTCGCGATCTGATCCAGCGGAAACTTGTTCTGCGGTGCCGTTTTTGGCGCGACCATAAAGTTGGCGAGGTCCTCGGGCTCGGCCGTCTTGCCGCGCACGCGAACGAGCCAGGTTTCGGTCGCAACATCTACTTTTCCGGCGGAAATATCCCGAAAAGACTCACGCAACTGATCAGCGACATCGGCAGCAGTGAGGCCGCGTGACGCCAGCGCACGTGGATCGACTTCGACCTGCAATTCCGGCTCATTGAAGCCGAATGCCTGAACCCGATCGACCCCTGTAATTCGCTCGAGCTCTTCCTTGATTAACTTTCCCTGGCGCCGAAGTCTTTCATCATCCGCCTGGCCCGCAACCACTACCATCGCTGTCGGAAAACCATTGGACGTTGTGATCTCCAGAATATACGGATCTTCTACGTCCTCTGGCAGTTCATCATTTGCTTTACTCTGAATTTCTCTCCGTATGTCGGTAACACGCTTGTCAAATTCTCTTATCGACAGCTCTCGAAATCGCACCATGATGTCCGAGACACTTTCGCGTGAGTTGCTCGCAACGAATTTGATGTCCTGTACGTTGCGAAGCGCGTCTTCCAGGGGGCCGGTCACGAGTTGCGCAACGTCGGCAGCGGCTGCGCCAGGCAATACAGTGTTGATGCTGACGACGTTAAAGTTTATTTCCGGATCCTGTTCCCGCGGCATCTGCATGAATGACAGATAGCCCATAAGGAGGACCACGGAAAAAAGGATATTGACCAACGGATGGTTGGTCAGGAGAGTTCGTACAAATTTCATTCGCGCCTGATAGACAAAGTGTCGCCGTCCTGCAATCGCGCCTGGCCGCGCACAACGATCAGAGTATCGGGTGACATATTGATCGGCGCAGGCCTGCCTTCCTGGGCTCCGGGGACCGGAATAAATTTTGCCGTGTCGCTATTGGCGACGAACACGCCGAGAGCCGTTCCACGCTGAACGATCTGTGCAACAGAAACAAGACCCGTTGCCTCGTTCCAGACCAGTTCACCGGTCAGTCCAATTGGAGCAGGCTCTCCTGCAAACTTGAATCTCGCACGCAGGATCCTCGTGTCCGTTTCGATAACACTCGACAATCTCGACAGCTCTACGCGCCATTCGTTGCCCTGACTGACGAAACGAAGGTCCGACACCGCCGGAAGCTCAACTGCATAGCGGGGATCGATTTCGGCGTCGATTTCACGACCGTCGGTTTGCACAATGGTCATGAGAACCGTGCCCGGCATCGCGTAGCTGCCGACCTGTGCCTGTCTTTCGACGACGGCTGCATCGAAAGGAGACTTGATCGTGGTGCGCGAAAGAGCCAGTTCCTGAATGCGGATCAAGACCTCCTGCTCCTGATGATTTGCCTCCAGTACGGCGAGGTCTGTTTGTCTTGCCAGCAACTCGTCATCCGAGACGAAGTTTTTCTCTAGAAGCTCTTCTGCTTTGTCCAGCCGGTGCTTCGCCTGTGCGATTTGCGCCCTCAACGCAACGAGGCGGGCTCTGGCCTGCGTCAACATCAGGCGGTTATTGTCGTCGTCGAGCACGACCAGGGTTTCGCCTATACCGACCGTATCTCCAACGTCCACAGGCACATTCTTGATCAAGGCAGACACTTCAGATGTAACCAGCGCACGATTCGCCGAGATTACCGTCGCGGGGGCCCGCAACTCCTTGTCGACCAGCAGGTCGCCCAGGCGCTGGACCGTAACCGGCACCGGGTCGGCAGCGATCGCGTTGCCGGACAGCAACGCCAGGAACATCGTTAGGAAAACTCTGTCTGACATTTCACTTTACCGCGCCCATCCGAAGCCTCCCGCTGCAACGGGACATTTGACCTGGAATAGGGATCTTGATTGTATTGAGCCGCCCACTGCGGGTAGTGCCTGATTATACCGTCCCGGAGTCTCAATGATGAGCATTCGACAACTGGAATCTTCTTCCGTTCTGCCACTGATCGTCCTGTATTTGGCGACGTTACTGCCAATACCTGCGGATGCAGCCGAACACGCGCTCGACGAGGCGACCAGCGCAGCGCTCGACAGCGCGATCAACGGCGAGCATCGAAGCGCAGAGAGCCGGGCGCGGGACAAGTACCGGCGTCCAAAAGAAACACTCGCGTTCTTCGGCTTTCGCTCAGACATGACCGTCGTCGAGATATGGCCGGGCACTGGCTGGTACACGGAAATACTGGCGCCGGCACTAAAGGGCAAGGGCAAGCTTTACGCGGCACAATACAGCGTCAATCCACCTTTCTCCTATCAGCGGCGTTACTTCGGAGCGTTTCTGAGCAAAGCCGGAGAGACCCCGGATGTCTATCGCGACGTCATTATTACGGCCCTGGATTTTCCCTACCAGCTTGATATTGCGCCTCCGCGAACGGCTGACCTCGTGGTCACATTCCGCAATGCGCACAACTGGGTTGGCCGGGGCTATCACCAGCTGTCGGCCGGCCTGGCATTTCAGGCCATGTTTGACGCGCTCAAACCCGGCGGCGTCCTCGGCATCGTCGATCATCGCTGGCCGGATGCCGGGACGGAAGATCCTTTCTCCGAAGACGGCTACGTATCTGAAGAAAGGCTGATCGCGCTCGCGGAAGCTGTCGGCTTTGAATTTGCCGGCCGCTCCGACCTGAACCGCAATCCGAAAGACACACATGATCATCCTGAAGGCGTCTGGACCTTGCCCCCATCCCTCGCGATGGACGATAAGGACCTTGAGAAGTATCTGGCGATCGGTGAGTCCGACCGTCTGACGATCAAATTTACCAAGCCGGTGGCAGAATGAGCACGAAGGGCCCGATCGACCTGCTGATCGAGCCGGTAGAAAAGGATCTGGGAGAATTCGTTGTTCGCCGAACCTTGCCGGCGCCCGGACGGCAGCGGGTCGGCCCGTTCATTTTCTTTGATCATATGGGGCCTGCTGATTTTCAGCCGGGCAGTGGTGTCAGCGTTCGCCCGCACCCGCACATCGGACTCGCGACGATTACCTATTTGTTCGCTGGCCAGATCATGCATCGCGACAGCCTCGGTCACGCGCAGGTCATCGAAAATGGTGCGATCAACTGGATGACGGCAGGAAGGGGCATCGTGCACTCGGAGCGCTCTCCCGAGGAACTGAAAGAATCCGGATCCCGCCTCCACGGTATTCAGGCGTGGGTTGCGCTACCCACCGAACTCGAGGAAACAGACCCTCGCTTCGAGCACTATCCGGCCATCGATGTTCCGGAAACGAATCTGGATGGGACGCGTCTGCGCGTGATCGCCGGGTCGGCCTACGGCCTCACGTCACCCGTTCGAACGTCGAGCGAGACACTCTATGTGGAAGCAGATCTCGATGCCGACGCTGACCTGACCTTGCCCGGGAATGTCGATGAACTGGCCGTTTATGTCGTCGATGGCGAGATCAGCATCGGCGAACGTGATGTGAGCACGGCGACGATGGCAGTCATTCGACCCGGCAGCGATGTGGTCGTCCGGGCAAAAACAGTCTGCAAACTGATGCTGCTTGGCGGCGCGACGCTGCCTGGCAAACGCTATCTCTGGTGGAATCTGGTCAGCAGTTCGAGAGAGAGGATCGAGCAGGCCAAAACTGATTGGCGCGAAAACAGATTCCCCCCCGTACCTGGTGAGACAGAATTCATCCCGCTGCCCGATTCTTAAGCGCCTTCTTTCTTCTTGCCTTCATGCTTGCCGCCGCGATTTCCGTGCTGGCCCATGCGTTTTCGCATCTGTTCACGCTGTTCCGGCGTCATCGATTCCATTCTCTTGCGCATTTCGGCACGCTTCGCCTCACGCTCTTCGGGAGTCATGTTCTCCCACCGGGCACGCATCTCCTCACGCCTTGCGCGCATTTGTTCGCGCTTCGCCTCTTTTTCCTCGTCCGAAAGGTTTTCCCAGGCGGCACGACGCTCTTCACGCGTTATCTCGGGGCGCTTGTCGGGCGCAGCGCCATCGTCGCTTTCCTGTGAATAAGCGGCGAACGGCAGCAACGCCAGAGACAGCAAAGAAGTAATCAGGATTCTCGAAGATTTTCTCACGGCCAATCCTCCGGATGGATATGTGACATTTACACAGTCATTAACGGGCCCGCAAGCGCCGGGTTGACTTCCTTGACAGTTATTGACGCCTGGGAGTGCCCAAAACCCGATTTTTGCGTATTCTGCCCGCATGCCGGCGAAAATCCTGAAGCGAAATCTTGGCTATCTGGTCCTGTTGCCAGTTTTCCTGCTTGCCTGCGCGGCCCCCGAGGTACTGACGCCCAGGGACGCCGCGGTTCCGGCCGGCGTGGATTTCTCCGGACAATGGAAGATGCGGCCCGAATCGAAGCGGGACCAGCATCGAATCAATGAGGCCATCAATCGCACGGACGGCGTTGACAACAAAACAGTCTTGCGCGAGATGATAAACAGCCAAAGAAAATCCCAAAACGGCGGAAGCTCTGGCGGAAAAAGCAAAGCCGGCCTCGTTGGTGTATTCCTGGAATCGGGTGACTCACTGAAAATCACGCAAACGACTCACGCATTGTTTATCAGTTTCGACCGGGCCATCGTGGAGGAATTTCGTTTTGGCGAGAATCGACCGATTAACGTCGGACAGGCCGACGCATTCCGGGTATCGGGCTGGGAGGGCGGCGACTACATCGTCGAGACACTCGGTGAGAAAGGCATGAAACTGACCGATCGCTACAGCCTGTCCAGCGATGGGCAAGTACTGACCCGGCACATCACATTGCGAAGCAAGAACCTGGAAGAAGTCACGATCGTTCAGGAATTCGATCGGCAGAAATAGCTGATCGCTGTCTAGTCGACCCGTTCGATCTCGTTTCTGCAGGTGGTCATCAGTGACATCAGGGCATCCTCCATTTCGACCCGGTGTTTCTCGAGATCGTTGACGACCGTACCGCGGGGAACAAAATGCGGCTCGCCGATGGCAATGACGACCCGGGCGAACGGTTTCGGAACCAGCATCCTGTCCCAACTCGTAAGACGCCAGCTACGATCAGCGGCACTGGCCAGCGGCACCAGTGGCGCGCCCGAAATTCTCGCAATCAGAATGTTGCCGGCCTTAAACTCGAATATTGGACCCTTGGGCCCATCTGGCGTCGTGATGATAGAGCTGCCTCGTTTCAATGCGCCGTGCATGTCACGCATGACAAGCGCTCCGGTCTGATTCGCTGAACCGCGAATAATGTTCGCACCCCAGGCGCCAGCAATGCGCGCCGGAATCTCGCCGTCGACGGATGCGGAGATGACGATGCTCGCGTCGAAGCCCTTGCGTATCCAGAGACGAATGACTCTGGCGCACGGCAGGTGTTGCTGGTGCCAATAGCAGGGAATACATACTGTCTTGTCGCGAAGGAGCCGTTCAGCGATATCGGCACCGATGACTTTCTCGATGCGATAGCTGTACCAGAGCAATGCCAGGAGTCCGCGCAGGAGGGGTGCCAGCAAAGCGTAACCGATTCGACGACCAGCCGACATCGTTCGATGTGATGACGTGCTTCTCCTCGATTCGACGTGGTCGGGCTCTGATTTTTCTTCTGGTGTTGCTGTCACGGCGTAACCAGTTTGCAGTATCGGTTTGGCGGCGGTCAATGTAATATTGCGCCTCCACGAAACCCGGCTCAGTGATCCCGGCGAAAAAATTCCCGACAATCCCCCGATGAAACTCTACGACACGCTTGCCGATATGCTGGAGGAAGGCCGCAGCAGGGACCGTGATGTCCTGCTAATCGATGGCGAAAAAGACGAAAGCAGAATTTCTTTCGCCGGGTTGTCGGAGCGGGCACACATGCTCCTCGGCAGCATGCAAAGCCGGGGCATGCGGCAGGGCGATGAGATCGTTGTTTTCACCAAGTCGAACGAGAGTTTTCTCGTTGCATTCTGGGCCGCAATACTCGGCGGAATCGTGCCGGTCCCGGTAGCGGTCGGCATCAGTGACGAACACCGGTTCAAGTTGTTTCGGATCCTGAACCAGCTTCGCAATGGCACGCTATACACTGAGCAGGGCTTGCTCGATCGCCTCTTCGAATTTGCGGTATCGGAAAACCTGCCCGAGATTAAAAAGACGCTCGAGACCCGGACCCTGTTGGACACTGATATCGAGGCGGGTGCTGCCGGTGAACCCGCCAGACTGCAGGCCGATGATCTTGCATTCATACAGTATTCCTCCGGGTCCACGAGTGAGCCGAAAGGTATTTGCCTGACCCACAGAAATCTCGCAACAAATATTCGGGCCAGTTGCGAACGGCTCGAATGGGGCGAGAACGATCAGTCCCTGAGCTGGATGCCGCTGACCCATGATATGGGGCTAATCGGCTTTCACCTGACGGTATTTGCCGCGGGCATGAATCAGGCGATCATGGATACCAGTCTTTTCGTCCGCCGGCCCTTGCTCTGGCTGAGCAAGGCAAGCGAACTGAGAGCGACGCAATTGTGTTCACCCAACTTCGGTTACAAACACTTTCTGAAGTTATTCAAGCGCAAGGGCCTCGACAATCTCGATCTGTCGGCCGTCAGGCTCATCCTTAACGGCGCGGAACCGATTTCCTATGAGCTGTGTGAGGAATTTTTGTCTGCACTCGCGCCATACGGTCTGAGGCGATCTGCCATGTATCCCGTCTACGGTCTTGCTGAGGCAACAGTTGGCGTCTCCTATCCGAAACCGGGAACCGAATATTCCAGGATTACCGTCGATCGGCACAGTTTGCGCATCGGATCTCCTGTCGAGCCAAAGGATGCGGAAGATGCCGACGCGATCAGTTTTGTTCACGTCGGTACGCCAATACGCGACTGTGATGTACGCATCGCCGACGATGATGATATGCAACTGAGCGACGGACTGGTCGGCAACATACATATACGCGGCGGCAACGTGACAGAGGGCATCTATCACAACGACGAAGAGCAGGCGAAGATGTATACGTGCGACGGCTGGTTGCGCACGGGCGATTGCGGCGTATTCGCGGATGGGCAACTGGTCATTACGGGTCGGTCGAAAGACATCATCATCGTCAATGGACAGAATTACTATCCGCACGACATTGAAGAAGTTGCGGCGCGCGTCGACGGGCTGGAACTCGGCAAAGTGGTCGTTGCGGGGGTCAACGCAAAAGGCAGCCAGACCGAGGAGGTACTCGCGTTTGTCCTCTATAGAAAGGAGCCGGAGTTGTTCATGTTTCTTGCTCATGAGGTCCGAGAGATTATCGGCACCCAGATCGGCATCGAAATCGACCATGTCATACCGGTTGCACGCATTCCGAAGACGACGAGCGGTAAGATACAGCGATCTCATCTGGTCGGCGCCTATCTGAACGGTGAGTTCGATTCAGTCCTGCCAAAAGCCGAGGCCGCGTTAACGAACGACCAGCCGGTCGAAGCAGACCCCGTGGTTGAGGAGCTAAAGGCAATTTGCCGTGAATTCGCGCAGGATCGCAAAATCGGGCCTGACGACAATCTGTTCGAAGTCGGCATCAATTCTCTGACCTTGACCGAGATCATTCTTGCGCTGGAAGAAAAATATCCAGGCAAGGTCGATATCAACGATTTATTTGATTATCCCACGTTGCGCGAACTCGCCGCATTTATCAGTGGCGGGGAAAGAGTTTCATGACGTATTCGACAATTGCAGGCACAGGCGGTTACCTGCCGGAACGCATCATGCACAACAAGGACTTCGAGAAGCTCGTCGATACATCGGATGTCTGGATACGTGAACGCACCGGAATAAAGCGTCGGCACATTGCTGCAGAGGATGAGACAACGTCGGATATGGGTATTGCCGCGGCGCGCGAGGCCATCGCGGCAGCGAACGTCGACGTCTTGGACATCGACCTGATTATCGTAGCCACGACCACACCGGACAAAGTGTTTCCGAGTACGGCGTGCATCGTGCAACGTCGCCTTGGCCTTCACACGATTCCTGCGTTCGACATCCATGCAGCCTGCTCTGGCTTTATTTACGCCCTGGACGTCGCCAACCGATTCATTCGCACGGGCGGCGCGAGCAATGTGCTGATTATCGGCTCTGAGACCTATTCTCGGCTTCTTGACTGGACCGACCGTGGAACCTGCGTGCTGTTTGGCGACGGGGCAGGTGCAATCGTTCTATCAACTGCTGAGGAACCCGGTGTCTTGTCGACACATATTCATGCAGACGGAGAATTCGAGGATTCGCTGCACGTGCCGGCAGGCATCTCATCCGGATACGACACGATTAGAGCCGAGTCAGCCTTCATTCAGATGAAAGGTCATGAAGTTTTCAAGAAGGCCGTTGGTACGCTGGGCTCGATGGCGAAAGAAACGCTCTCCGTGAACAATATCGACAAACACGATATCTCGTGGCTTATCCCGCATCAGGCCAATCTCCGCATCATCGTTGCTGCGGCCAAGAAGCTCGATCTGCCGATGGATCGCGTCGTGGTTACCGTCGACGAGCACGCCAATACATCGAGTGCATCGATACCGCTGGCCCTCGACACAGCCATCCGCGATGGACGAATAAAACGGGGTGAACTCCTGCTTTTCGAGGCATTTGGTGCCGGCTTCACCTGGGGTTCCGCGCTCGTCCGATACTGATAGACTATCCTGCCCGCCTCGGGCGGCCAAAAAAACCAGAATATCGCCGTGAACGCCAAAATCGAGAGACTCTCAGAGCTGCAGATAGACCGTGAGCCTGAGCCTGCCAGCCGCAGCCGCTGGCCCGTCGTCGTGCTCGGCATCGTGGTCCTTGCAGCGATTGCAGCCCTGGGCATGTGGATGTTCGGCCCGGGTCCGGTTCCTGTCACGGTCGAAACCGTGCGCCTGACTCAGTCCGGCGGCAGTTCGGCGAGTGTACTTGACGCTTCCGGTTATGTGGTGGCCAGGCGTCAGGCGACGGTGTCGTCAAAGATTGCCGGCAAGGTACTTGAGGTACTCGTTGAGGAGGGCGACACCGTTCAAAGAGACGAGATCGTCGCCTACCTGGACAATAGCTCTCAGACCGCACAGCTCAATCTCGCCGAGGCACGGCTCAGCTCGGCCCAGGCGGCATTGAATGAGACGCGGGCACAGCTGACTCAGGCTGAGCAGGATCTCACCCGATCGACGGAATTACTCGAGCGACAACTGAGCAGTCAGGCGGATTTTGACGCGGCGACGGCAAATGCCGGGACGCTTCGGGCGCGTCTCGCGGCCGGTCGAGAAAATGTGACGGTCGCCCGGCGCAGCGTCGAGGTGGCGCAGGACCAGCTCAACAATACGGTGATCCGTGCTCCGTTCGCGGGTGTTGTGGTCACCAAGAACGCCCAGCCGGGTGAGATGATTTCGCCGATTTCAGCCGGCGGCGGCTTTACGCGGACGGGCATCTGCACAATCGTCGACATGGACTCCCTCGAGATCGAAGTTGACGTCAACGAGGCCTACATTCAGCGGGTCCGACCCGGGCAGCCGGTGACGGCGACCCTCGACGCATACCAGGACTGGAAGATACCGGCGAAAGTGATTGCCATCGTACCGACGGCCGACCGCCAGAAAGCCACCGTGCGGGTTCGCATCGGATTTCTCGAACGCGATGAACGCATATTGCGGGATATGGGCGTCAAGGTGGCATTCCTGGGCGAAGAATCCGAAAGTACGGATGTTCAGGCCGCGGCCGTTTATGTTTCACAAGACGCCGTGAGAACTGACAGCGCGGGCAATTTTGTCTGGATCGTCCGCGATGGCGCAGCTCAGCGGCGACCGGTGTCGGTCGGCCAGGCTTCGCGCCGTGGTGTGCAGATCATGAGCGGTCTCGGCGCCGGCGACACGATCGTCGTTGCAGCCGATGAGGAACTCGTCGCAGGACAAGCAGTTGAATTCGAATAACAGGAAAGAAGGACAGGAATGAGCCAGGATCTCGCTGTACTGAAGGACATCAGTCGGACCTATCAAAAAGGCAAAGAACGCGTCGAGGTTTTGCACAAACTGAACCTCAACATTGCCGAGGGCGACTTTCTCGCGTTGATGGGTCCTTCCGGGTCCGGAAAGACCACCCTGTTGAATTTGCTGGGAGGGCTCGACAAACCCACTTCCGGGACGGTCGAGGTCGGCGGCGCTGCCTTGCACTCGATGTCATCCGGCGCACTGTCGAAGTGGCGCGCCCGGCACGTCGGTTTTATCTTTCAGTTCTATAACCTGCTTCCGGTCCTGACGGCGCAAAAAAACGTGGAACTTCCATTGCTGCTGACCAGGCTCGGCAGCAAAGAAAGGGCGAAACGAGCCGCGACCGCACTTGCTATCGTCGGCCTCGAGGACAGGGCCAGCCACTATCCGAGAGAACTCTCGGGCGGCCAGGAACAGCGCGTCGCCATCGCAAGGGCAATCGTATCCGACCCAACCTTGCTGCTCTGTGATGAGCCGACCGGTGACCTCGATCGAGAGACGGCCAACGAGATTCTGGCTTTGCTGCAGGCACTCAACCGCGACCACAACAAGACTATCGTCATGGTGACGCATGACGCGATTTCTGCCGAGTATGCGAATCACACCGTACATCTCGACAAAGGCACACTGACAGCCGAGATGGCCGCGTGAAATATTTTTATCTCGTCTGGAAAAGTCTCTGGCGCAAGAAAGTCAGGACGATTCTTACTATCTTGTCGGTGCTCGTCGCTTTTTTGCTTTTCGGTCTCCTTAGCGCATTCAATGCAGTATTTCGTGGCGGCATCGATTATGCGAATGCAAGTCGTCTCGTGACGATCGACAAAATATCCCTGATCAATCCGCTGCCCATTAGCTATGAGCAGAGAATCAAAGCCGTGCCTGGCGTCACACAGGTTACATCTGCGACGTGGTTCGGCGGTTATTACCAGGATCCCAAAGCGCAGTTTCCCCAGTATCCGGTAGTACCGGAAACATTTCTGACTGTACATCCGGAACTGCAAATATCAGAAGAGCAAAAAAATAAGTGGATGCAAATACGTGACAGCGCGATCGTCGGCCGTGATCTCGTCAACCAGTTCGGTTGGAAGATTGGTGACAGGATTCCTATTCACACGACAATCTGGACCAATAGAGACGGCGGCCAGGTTTGGGACTTCGAGATCGCGGGCATTTTCGACTCCGACAATAACAACGGCGTGACGACACTAATGCTGTTTCACTATGACTATTTCGACGAAGGAAGAGCATTCGGACAAGGAACCGTCGGCTGGTACACATTCACGATCGATGATTCCAGCCGGGCAGCAGAGATTGCCGATGCGATCGACACACAGTTCGCGAACTCGCCAAATGAAACAAAGACAAGTACCGAGGCAGCATTCGCCGAGTCTTTCATGAAACAGTTCGGCAATATCGCACTGATTGTCAGGTTGATTCTCTCCGCTGTGTTCTTCACGATTCTTCTGGTCGCCGGCAACACAATGGCGCAATCCGTACGCGAACGATTGTCCGAGCTTGCGGTACTCAAAACCCTGGGATTCGAAAACGGCAGTGTTATGGGCATCGTGCTGGCAGAATCCATACTCGTTATGTTGCTCGGTGGCTTGATCGGACTTGGATTGTCCAGTGTGATCGTGCAAGGGGCGGCCAAACAAATGGCTGCCTTTCTGCCGGGTTTGGCGCTGACCAACGAAGCGCTTGCGCTCGGCGTCTTGATCATGGTCCTCGCCGGCGTCGCCGCCGGCATATTTCCGGCGATACGCGCTATGCGACTCACGATTGTCGAAGCATTGGCCCGTACCTGACAGAGAGGCGACGATGTCCTGGCTAAAACAAATCATCTCAGTAACTGACATGAATCTGCGGAGCCTTCCACAGCGGCTGGCACCATCGGTCGTCGCAATCATCGGCGTCGGTGCCGTGGTCGGTGTTTTTGCCGGCGTTCTGTCGATGGCGAATGGCTTCGAGAAAACCATGCTCTCGGCCGGATCCGAAGGCACCGCAATCATCGTTCGGGCGGGCGCAACAAGCGAATTAAGCAGTGGATTTGGTAACGACCAGGTACAGGTGATCGCCGACGCGCCAGGCGTCCTGAAGGATGAAAACGGTCCGGTAATGTCGGCAGAGCTCTACGTCGTCGTAAACATCATCAAGAAATCGACCAATCAGGAAGCCAATGTTCCGTTACGTGGCGTGCAAGGCGGCGCGTTCCAGGTCAGGGACAATGTTTCGATAGTTGAAGGCCGGATATTCGAGGAGGGCAAGAATGAGCTGATCGTTGGCAGGGCAGCACAGCAAGCCTTCGCCGGCCTGGACGTTGGCAATATCGTCCCGTTCGGCCTGACGGAATGGACCGTCGTCGGCATATTCGAGGACAACGGCAGTGTTTCCGAATCTGAATTATGGACCGATGTGCGGGTACTGCAGTCTGCCTATCGCCGCGGCAACAGCTTTCAGTCTGTCAGAGTCAAGCTGGAATCGCCGGAGGCTATAAACGCACTGGAGGCCAGCTTGAAGGAGGACCCGCGAATCGATCCTGATGTCGTCAGCGAAAAGGACTACTACTCGGGCCAATCGGAGAATCTGGCTGACTTCATACGTCTCGTTGGCTATCCCCTGACTATTCTCATGGCGATCGGGGCCATCTTCGGCGCACTCAACACGATGTATTCGTCGGTGTCCGCCCGGGGCAAGGAAATAGCCACCCTAAGGGCGCTCGGATTCAGTCCTTTGTCGATACTCATCTCGACAATCATCGAATCCGCAGTCCTGGCGGTGCTTGGCGGCATTCTCGGCGGCGGGCTGGCTTGGCTCCTATTCAACGGATACACGGTTTCCACACTAAATGGCGCCAGTTTCAGCTCAGTCGTGTTCGATTTCGCCGTCTCGCCCGACCTCCTGGTCCAGGGATTGATCGCAGCCGTCATCATCGGCCTGGTCGGCGGCCTCTTGCCCGCCATCCGCGCCGTCCGGATTCCGGTCTCGGCAGCCCTGCGCGAGCTCTAGAATAGCGGCCGGGTGCTGCTGGCCGATTTTTCCCAATTGCTTCAAGAATCGTTCTAAATATGTACGTTAACTCTTTGTTTTACAATATTTTAATATTTTCCATCGTTTGCTGTTAGACTGTCGCCGACAAAGAGCACGGGCTACTGTGCCAATAAGAAGAACCAATAAAACAAACGATAATAATGAAGGGGTAAATCAATGGATGCTGGAAAAATTGTCCGATTAGTGGCGGTTATCGTCGCGGTCGTTGCAGGCGTCGTAACTATTCCTCAGAGCGCGCTGATTATTGCCGTTCTCGGTCTGGTTGGCGGCTATTTTGTTGAAGAAGATCGTGCGGTTAATTTCCTGGTCGTCGCTTTGGCGCTGAATGTCGTCAGCGGCGGGCTTGATCCGATACCCGCTGTCGGTCCGATTCTGACCGGTGTTTTTGGCAGCATCAGCACGCTGTTTAACGCTGCTGCATTGACCGTCATTACGGTAGGAATCATCAACAGGTTGAAACCCTGAATCAGGAAGGTCAGTAAGAAAGAAAGGCCCGCTCTTTGGCGGGCCTTTTTTTTGGCGAATATTACATAAGTGACTGAAATATAAGGCCAAGGGAGAGAAATTTGTGAACTCCTTCACATTTTCAGGGCCTCCCTGTCTCTATACTGCGACATTAATGACTGTCGTCAGACAGCGACAGAATTGGCCAAAACGATGAAAAACTACAGAGAAAACAAGACTATGGACACTCCGTTATCAGAATCGAGTGTGACGCTGAAGCTCTCATTGATCCAGAAGCGTTGCAGCGAGCTGATGGAAAACGTCGATGCACTTGAACTGAGCCTCGAGGATGCGGAGCCGATCAGCAATACCGGCGATCCGTACAATCACCTGAAGTAGGCGTCCAGCCGTCTGAGAGCCCCATGGCCCGGCCAGGGCGGCGTGCGGCCGCATGGCGCCCCGGTTTCCCTTTACCGATCCTTTCTACCCACGCGGTATTTTGCTGCCGCCCGGTGCAGATCACGTATCAGATGCATACGCCACAGCCAGACAGCCAAAATCAAGGTCGCGGCCACCGGCAAGGCCGATAGCGGCATGGCTATAACCAGGAAGTCGTAGCTGCCATGGAGCAGGGCGGCCAGTGCCAGGTACCCCAGTGCCAGGACCGGGCGGTCCCGCCGTGACAGGCGCAGAAGACCAACATAATGCGCCCAGATCGATGCGAACATGATGTGTACGAGAGGGCCGGCGAATCCTCGCGCGATCGCCTCCGGACCCTCAAGAAACTGCAGGTACTGGACGTTCTCCAGCGTCGCGAAGCCCAGGGCGATGAAAGACGCATAAATGATCCCGTCCACAGGCTCATCGAAGGCTTTGAAACGCAGGACGACGAGTACAAAGGGGATGAACTTGGCGAGTTCTTCGATGACTCCGATGGCCAAAACGCTGTACGCGAACAGGGCAGGGCGATTGGTATCTGCGAGAATAAAGGCATCAAAGCGCAATCCGACCAGATCGAGGCCCTGATACATTGCCTTGCCGATATAAAAAGAAACAAATCCGAGCAGAAAGCACAGGACAAGATTGCCGATCGGTTCAGGCAGGTGCCTGTCTTTATGCAGGTGGTATGCCGACCAAAAAACGACCGGCAATACCACCGGGGCAACCGCCATCAGGTATTCCATGTCAGGAGTATGCCGGCAAGTCGATTTCGCGACTATTGCTGGCTACCGGGCAGACCACACTGTCTCGTAATTGGGTAGAGGATTTCTCGGGACAAGTAGTGACAGGGCCAGTGAGACTGCCGCCATGGCTGCGCCGGCAAGGAATACGATCGAGGGGGACGTCAGCCAGATAATTCCGAAAACTGCGGGTATTACGACGGCGGCGATGTGGTTGATCGTAAATCCCACAGCGGCGGTAGCCGCAATGTCTGCCGGATCAGCAATCTTCTGAAAATAGGTCTTGATCGCGATTGCCAATGCGAAGAACAAATGATCGACGACGTAAAGTCCAGCGGCGACAAGAGCATCATCAACGACTGCATAAGCAACAAATATGATTATCAGGCCGATATATTCGAGTATCAGCGCCCGTCGTTCGCCCCATTTAGCAATCATCCTGCCGATCTTCGGCGCCAACAGCATGTTTAGTCCGCCATTGATGAAAAACAGCAGCGAGATTTCGGGGACGGTGTAGTGAAATTTTTCGACTAATAGAAAACCTGCAAACACCATAAAAATTTGCCGCCGCGCACCGGAGATGAATGTCAGCGCGTAGTACAGCCAATAGCGGCTTCGAAGAATGACTTTTTTGTGTTGCACCACCGCCTGCGGAAAATTTGGAAAGGCCAGCCATCCAATCAGCGCGATAAGGCAGGTCAGGCCACCGCCGATCACATAAGTCTGTTTGAAGTCGACGCCGAACTTCGAGAACACCAACAGAATAAAGACGTAACTCAAAACAGCGGTAAACGAGCCCACAGCAATAATCCGCCCCAGAGTTTCCGGTGCATGCCGTTTGTCGATCCACTGCAGCGCCAGTGACGACTGCACGGTCTCGTAATAGTGATAACCGAGCGACATGACAATGGTGGTCAGATACAAGCCAATAACGGAAGGGAAAAAACCGGTGGCCGCTGTGCCGATGCCGAGAAGTAGCAGCGACCACAGTGCCAGCGATTGCTCACGAAGCAGCAACAATACGAGGACCACGGCGAAGGCCAGGAAGCCGGGAATCTCCCTGAGGCTCTGCAAGATTCCTATCTCGGCGCCGGTAAATGCGGCTCGCTCGATAGCAAAGTTGTTAATCAGGTTGCTCCAGGTCGCGAAGCTCAAAGGCACGGCTGAAGCCATCAGGATCAACAACACCTCCGGTCGCCGCCAGGCCGGCTGTTGATCAGGGGGATACATGCTCGCAGTATGCCGGGATCGGAATTGGCAAACAGCTCTTTCGAGCGAATAGTATTTTCTCGGCCAGACGCCGAGCATTCGTCGAAACAGCGTGTTTGCCACAATTCGACATCATTTCTCCCTGGCGTCGCCAGAATTTCCTCATAAAACGTTTCCAGGCAAACGAAAAAGGGTGGGGCGGATGCACGAGGAACAGTTCGACTGGTGCCAATGGGCAGCGTTTTTTACTAATCGTCGCGACCGGCCACTTCCTGAACTGAAGGCCTGCGACCTCTATTCGAGTCTGCCAAGCTCACTAGCCACGTCCTTGGCAATTTTCCAGCTGGGCGAGTCGGGCGGCGGCACCATCATCGAACAGGCGCGGCACAGCAGTATCAAGGCCATCGACGGCCAATATGCCGATGCGATGGCGCTGTTTGTCGCTGAAGAACACCGTCATGCGGAAATCCTCGCATTCTGTGTTTCAGCGCTGGGCGGCAGCCTGATACGGACAAACTGGACGGCAAAGCTGTTCGTAGCCGCCAGACGCCTGATCGGTCTGCGGCTGAAGGTCCTGGTGTTGCTGGCGGCCGAAGTTGTCGGCATCTGCTATTACCACTTGCTGGCAAGCCGTCTTCCGCAATGTGATATCGAATTGATGCTTGAAGAGCTCGTCGCCGACGAGCTGTCGCATCTGCAGTTTCATTGTTGTTTTCTACGAAGCCAGGCGCACAGCAACTGGCGTCGTGCAATTTTTGTCGTCGTCTGGCGGGCGACGATGCTCGCCGCGGCAGTTGCAGTCATCATCGATCATCGCAAGGCCTTACGTGATCTGGGCCTCGATATCGGGACCGTATGGCGCCGCTGGATGGAATACAGCCGGCTGGCGGAGAATCAAGTTACTTCCGATCCGAACAGCGCCTCATGTCGAGCGGCAATCCTGGGCCAAAGTTCCGTTACCTCCGGCAATTCCAATTGAAAATACGCGTTAAGCGCGGCCACAAATTCGTCGCCAGAGCCCAGGGTTTGCGTTTCAATACCTTTCGTCGTCACGGTACTGAGCACGCGACCGCGCAGCGATCTGTGTTGCTCCGGTGAACGAATCTGCACGACCAGATTCAAGACAAATTTTGATGACGGGTCGTCCTGCAAAAATTTACATTTCTCCGCCAAAGCTTCCTCGCTGGCCGGCTCAACCAGGAAATCGAAACTGAACTCACCACGGCCCAGATCCTCCGAGAATCGCCAATAACCGTCAGTGAGTTTTTCCAAGCCCAGACGAAAGGGCGGCTGGACATGCTCGGACTGCTCCAGCCGTATCGGACTGATCATGCTGCCCCCGAAACCGACATCG
>Ga0255052_10000774_pt1 | contig 25221 bp, 17 predicted proteins | sample JV7_2_21_MG_FD_188632 | JGI IMG/M metagenome (GOLD analysis project Ga0255052, IMG submission 188632) | Seawater microbial communities from Jervis Inlet, British Columbia, Canada - JV7_2_21 | ecosystem: Environmental > Aquatic > Marine > Inlet | place: Canada: British Columbia | collected...
CCTGGTGTGTGAGGTCTCGCTGGAGAACCTGTTTGGCACGCCGGCGGAGTCGCGGCGCGTGAGTGGGACGCTCGAGCTGCTGCCTTCCAGCATTCGAATGAGCCAGTACGAAGGCTATGTCTTTGACGACCCGTTGCGTGAGAGCGGCAGCATTGTTCGGCGTGTCAGCCAGCCGCTCACGCCGGCGACGACCAACCAGGATGGATTTGCAGCGCTGCCGCTCGAGCTGGGGCAGTACGACAAGGGTATCTATCGCCTGACGGTCTTCACCGAGGGATTTGAAGAGGGCGGCGGTCGAAGCGTTAAAGCACAAGCCAGCGTCATGATGTCACCGCTCGATTACCTGATTGGATACAAGACCGACAGCGACCTGTCCTTTATCGACAAAGCATCCGAACACGCGGTTGATTTTTTAGCCGTGGACAGCAATGCCGAGGCGATGGCACTCGACGGTTTGACGCTGTCAGTGGTCGAGGAGCGGTATGTGTCGACCCTCGTCAAGCGGCCGAACGGAACCTACGCCTATCAGTCGATCCTCAAAGAGGAGGCAATCTCGAGTGAGCCTTACTCCATAACGGAGGAGGGTGGTCGCTTCAGGCTGCCGACCGATCAACCCGGTCAATTCGCCGTCAATATCGCGGACAGCGATGGCCTGGTGTTCAGCAAGGTTCGTTTTACCGTTGCAGGGGCGCGCAACCTTGCCGGCAATCTGGAACGCAATGCGGAGCTTGCGCTGGCACTGAACGGCGCGAGTTTTGAACCCGGCGAAGAAATCGAGATGGAAATCACTGCGCCGTATACCGGCACCGGTCTGATCACCATCGAACGCGATCGTGTCTACGCATACAAGTGGTTTCAAAGTGATACCAACAGCAGTGTGCAGACTATTCGTGTGCCCCGTGATCTGGAGGGCAATGCGTACGTCAACGTGGCTTTCGTCCGCGATCTCGATTCTCCGGAAGTCTTTGTCAGCCCGCTCAGTTATGCGGTGGCGCCGTTCTCCATAAACCGTGCCGCACGCACGGTCGAGATCGACTTGGGAACGCCTGAACTGGTGCGCCCGGGAGATGAACTGGAGATTACCTACAGCGCTTCGCGGGCTTCCCGCGTCATCATTTATGCGGTCGATGAAGGCATTCTGCAGGTCGCCAAATACAAAATGCCGGATCCGCTGTCGTTCTTCCTGCGAAAGATGGCCTTGCAGGTCGGCACCTATCAGATGGTCGACCTGATACTGCCGGACTTCGAGGCGTATCAGAGCGCTGCGGCCCCGGGTGGTGGCGAGGCATTGGCGCTCGCGGGTCAAAATCTCAATCCGTTCCGACGAAAGACACAGGCACCGATTGCGTTCTGGTCGGGCATTGTTGACGCGGGACCGGAGCAGAAGTCGGTAAGCTTCAGCGTACCGGATTACTTCAATGGGCAACTACGCGTCATGGCGGTTGCCGTCGCCGATGCGGCAGTCGGTCGTTCGAAAGACACGACGATCGTTCGCGGTCCGTTCGTCATTACGCCGAACCTGTTGACGGCCGCGGCACCGGGCGACGAGTTCGATGTCGCCGTAGGGCTTTCGAACAACCTGGAAGGATCCGGTGAGAACGCCACCATCGAGTTATCGGTAACGCCTTCGAAGCATCTCGAGATTGTCGGCGAAGACCGGATTGGCCTGCAGATCGACGAAGGTCGCGAGGGCCGCGCCAGGTTCCGTGTGCGTGCGCGAGACAGTCTTGGCTCGGCCAGCCTTGATTTCCTGGCGCAAGCCGGCGACGAGACGGCTCGCCTGCAGGCGACAGTGAGTGTGCGGCCATCGGTCGCTTACGTTGCGACAGTTGCCGCGGGCGCCGCTAACGACGATCCACTGACACTCCGATACGAACGGTCTCTTTACGATCAGTTTGCCAAACAGTCAGCGGCGGCGTCGGTCAGTCCGCTGGTACTCACGGATGGGTTGTTGAACTATCTGGATGCGTTCCCGCACGCTTGTGCCGAGCAGATCGTCAGCAAGGTGTTCCCGCAGATAGGATTCCTCGGCAGTCAGGACTACGACGTCGATGAAGCGAAGATCCGCAAATCCTTTGACGACGTGATACGAAAACTTCGCAGCCGGCAGAACTCGGCTGGCGGATTCTTGTTCTGGGCGACCTCGCAGGAGGCTGCCGAGTTCCCGAGCGTGTACATCATGCACTTCTTTACCGATGCCGCGGCGCTTGGCCTGTCCGTACCGAGGGACATGCTCAACTCGGGGCTCGGCTATCTGCGTGACATCGCCGCGCGCGAGGTCAGGACGGTCGTGGATGCGCGCCTGCGTGCTTATGCGATTTATGTGCTGACACGCACTGGCATGGTGACGACGAACTATCTGACCAATCTGCATGAGTATCTCGATCGTGAACACGAGGATGACTGGCGCAGCGATCTGACAGCGGCATATATGGCGGCGAGCTACGAGATGCTGAAGCAGTCGGATCTCGGCGGCCGGCTCATCGGCGAGTACGAGATGGGTGCGGGCGACGAAATGGTCAGTGACTTCGACACGCGCCTCGGACGCGATGCACAGTATCTATATCTGCTGGCACGGCATTTTCCGAGGCAGCTGCACGATATCGATGCGGATGCCATCCGGAATCTGGTCGATCCGGTCATGCGCAATCGCTTCAATACACTGTCTTCGGCCTATACCGTGCTCGCTCTGGGCGAGTACACCAAAGCCGTATTTAGAGGGCCGGATGCCGCCATGCTCAGCATTACGACGGGCGATGCGGCCGAGATCCTGGCGGCAGCGGCCAGGTTTGCGCGTGCAGAGGTCGAGAACGACATTAACGAACTGCAGATCCGCGGTTCGGGTGGCACGGACCTTTATTACGTGTTGTCACAAACGGGTTTTGACAGGACGCCGCCTGCAGATGCTATTGCCGAAGGTCTCGAGATCTATCGTGAATACCTGGACGATAACGGCGATCCGGTAAGCGATGCTCAAGTGGGCGATGAATTGACTGTGCGGCTCCGGGTGCGTTCCACCGGCCGCGTCCGCAGCAATGTCGCGGTCGTCGACATTTTGCCCGGAGGCTTCGAGGTTCTGACAGAAACGGTACGTAAGCAATACAGAGACTGGTACGCGGATTACAAGGATGTTCGCGAAGACCGCGTCGTTATCTATGGAACGTTTAGCGACCGCATCACGGAGGTGCGTTATCGCGTCAAGCTGACCAGCGCTGGCAGCTTTGTCGTGCCTTCCGCGTTCGCGGGCTCGATGTATGACCGAAGCATTCAGGCCCGCACCGAACCCGGCCGCTTTCAGGTAAGGGCGGTGCAGTGAATCTGAAGCGCGCAACACTTTATTCCGCGTTAACGCTGTGCGGCGCCGTCGCAGTCGCGATCGCGCTATGTCCGAAACCGTCACTTTATGGCGATGTTGGCTTCTCGGCGGCTGTCGAAGACCGCAATGGGCGATTGCTGCGGCTGGCACTGGCAGACGATGAACGTTATCGGCTCAAGCTGCCGCTCGATAACATGGCGAGAAATGCGATCGACGCGACACTGCTTTATGAAGACCAGTACTTTGCAGTTCATCCGGGTTTCAATCCCGCCGCGTTGATCAGAGCGGCATGGTCTACCTACATACAACACGACCGTGTCATGGGCGGCTCGACGATCACGATGCAGCTGGCAAGGATGCGCTACTCACTCGATACCCGGACGATTGCTGGAAAATTGCTGCAGATCGCCAGGGCCATTCAATTCGAACGCCATTATTCGAAAAATGAAATTCTCGAGGCGTATCTCAACCTGGCGCCATACGGTGGCAACATCGAGGGCATTGGTACGGCGGCATTGATCTATTTCGACAAGCCGGCGTCGAGACTGACGCTGCCGGAGGCACTGGCCCTTGCCGTGATCGCACAGAACCCGGCACGCCGAAATCCTGCGACGCCCGGCGGTTACATAGCCATGAGCGCTGCAAGAGACCGTCTGCTTACGATGTGGTCGGAAAAATACGGTATGCCGGGCGAAACCAAAAGTCAGTTCGAGTTACCGCTTGCCGTGCGCGCGCCCGGGGAGCTGCCGTATCTGGCACCGCACTTTTCGCGAGACGTTCTGGCGGATGCCTTGCAGCAGTCCGGCGCGAAGACCACGACACTGGACTGGTCGCTGCAACAAATCCTCGAGAATCACATTGATCGCTACACGGAGCGCCGCCGGCCGGTCGGGATCAACAACGCAAGCGCAATGCTCATCGATTACCGCTCTATGGAGATTCTGGCATCTGTTGGATCATCGGATTTTTTCGACGATCAGATCCAGGGACAGGTCGACGGTACGCGCGCCAAGCGCTCGCCCGGTTCGACACTGAAGCCGTTCGTGTACGGACTCGCAATCGATCGCGGCATCATTCATCCGATGAGTCTGTTGAAAGATGCGCCCAAACGCTTCGCTGCGTACACGCCCGAGAATTTTGATCGCGGCTTTATGGGCCCGGTCGTCGCGCAGGACGCCCTCATTTACAGCCGCAATGTGCCGGCCATCGAGCTGCTGTCGAGAGTAGGGCAGGACAGTTTTCATGACTTTCTGATTGATGGCGACGTCACAGGACTTCGGAGTCCGGAGTTCTATGGGCTGGCTATGATCCTGGGTGGCAATGAACTGACAATGGCAGAGCTCGTCCGTTTGTATGCGATGTTGGCCAATGGTGGCTTGCTGAAACCCCTTAAAGTTGTGCAAGACAGAGCATCGCCGGTGTTGTATCGACAACTGTTGAGTCGCGAGGCAAGTTTTCTCGTTCTCGATATGCTGCGCAACAATCCGAGGCCGGATGCCGTGGGACTCGACACCGTCGGAGTAGCAGCGCCAATCGCCTGGAAGACGGGCACGTCATACGCTTTTCGTGATGCCTGGACGGTCGGCGTATTCGGACCCTACGTGCTAGCGGTCTGGGTGGGCAATTTCGATGGCTCCAGCAATCCCGCCTTCGTCGGCGTTCAGGCCGCCGCGCCACTCTTCTTTTCAATTGCAGACTCGCTGACAGCCGGGCTGGATGAAAGTTACGTAACTACGGAACCGCCAGCGGATCTGAATCTCCGCAAAGTCGAAGTCTGTGTAAGCACTGGAGATTTACCGAGCCGGCATTGTCCGCAAACCGGTCAATCCTGGTTCGTGCCGGGCGTATCGCCGATAAAAGTCTCTGACGTGCATCGGGCGGTGCGAATCGCTAACCAAACTGGTGAGCGCGCCTGCAGCTACGATCCTGAAACGACGCACGAAGAGGTATTCGAGTTCTGGCCGTCGGACATTTCGCGGCTGTTCCGCAAAGCGGGCATCGCGATTCGACGACCGCCACCGTGGTCCAGGGAATGTTCATTAGATTTGCAGGCGGCGAACGGGCTGGCGCCTCAGATTACGTCGCCCTCAGCAAGACTCACCTATCACGTTCGTCCGGACAAAATCAAAGACGAGCGTTTACCGCTGACGGCCACGACTGACGGTGACGTGAAATGGCTCTACTGGTTCGCGAATGACAATTTCATTGCGAAGGTCCATCGTGACGAGCCACTTTTCTGGAATCCCAGGGTCGGCAATTTCGACATGCTTGTAGTCGATGATCTGGGACGGAGCAATTCCCGCAAGTTATCCGTACTGGCTGTCCAATGATTTAAAAGAATTCCGGGGACAGTTTACTTATCTGTCAATGTCCTGGGATGGCGGTACGCACTGAGTAAACTGTCCCGGGAATCGCCCGGCTGGACCCTTTGGCCTTGACAAGTAATTCGAATTGGCTGAACTATCGAAGTCCGACAATGCTCACAAACAAATAATGACTGATATCAAGCAGGGACTTTTATCAGCCGGGGCTGGCACTGATGCAAATGGGTGAGGGCAAGGAGGGGACGGCCGGAGCGACACTGGCTGATAGCGCAACCGGCACGCGTAGTCGCGTGCGGCTGGGCGTGCTCGCGCTAATCAGCCTGGCGACGATGCTGAACTACCTTGACCGCGCTGTAATGGGTGTTGCGGCGCCGGCCATTACGGCAGAGCTCTCCATATCGCCGGAAGTGATGGGCTTGTTGTTTTCGGCATTTTCCTGGACGTATGCGCTCGCGCAGGTGCCGGGCGGAGTTGTCCTCGACAAGCTTGGTACGAGACTCACCTACGGTCTGTCACTCGGGTTTTGGTCATTGTTCACTTTGCTGCACGGGCTGGCGGCCAATGTTGCGATGCTGTTTGGTTGCCGACTCGGCCTGGGTATTGCCGAAGCCCCGTGCTTTCCCACCAATAGCCGGGTTTTGAGTACCTGGTTTCCGCAAACCGAGCGTGCGCGGGCGAACAGTGTTTACGCCGTAGGTCAGTATGTGGGTCTCGCATTTCTTAGCCCGGTGCTGTTCTGGATCGTTAGTGGCTGGGGCTGGAGGGCGCTGTTCATCATCTTTGGTGCGATCGGCATCGTCTTCGCATTCGTCTGGCATGCCTTGTATCGGGATCCGCAATACAGCAAAAGCGTAAATCGGCTTGAACTGGACTACATCGAGGCCGGCGGCGGGCTCGAACACAAAGGGGAGGCTGTTCCGTTCTCGTGGTCGACGGTCGGCAAGCTCCTCTGCAAAAGACAGATTCTCGGCGCATCAATCGGTCAGTTCTGCGGCAACTCGACACTGGTGTTTTTCCTGACCTGGTTTCCCACCTACCTCGTGACCGAACGCGGCATGGACTGGTTGAAGTCCGGAGCTTTCGCAGTGCTGCCCTACATCGCGGCTTCCGTCGGCGTGCTACTTGGCGGCGTGATCTCGGACAAGCTGATCGAACGAACAGGGTCGGCAAACCTTGGACGAAAACTGCCGATCGTCGGTGGTCTGCTGCTTGCCTCGACGATCATCCTGGCCAACTACGTCGACGACAACAGCACAGTCATTCTCATCATGTCGGTCGCGTTTTTCGGCCAGGGGATGGTGAACCTCGGCTGGACGCTGATATCCGATGTCGCTCCAAAAGCGCTGATCGGCCTGACCGGAGGTGTGTTTAATTTCTGTGCCAATCTCGCCGGCATCATCACGCCCATCGTCGTCGGCGTCGTTGTTGGCGCGACAGGATCATTCTACGGTGCGCTTGCGTACATCGGCATTCTGGGCCTTGTCGGTGCGGCCGCTTATATCTTCATTGTCGGCGATGTTCACAGGGTCGAGATCGAATGAGTACGCAGCGAATCCTTGTTGGCCTGATCGGTCGTGACATCCAGGCATCGCGTTCGCCAACGATTCACGAACGTGAGGCGGACGCGCAGGGCGTGCGCCTGATCTACTCGTTGTTCGACTTCGCCCAGGCGAACATGACCGAGGCCGACCTTCCTCGAGTGCTCGGCGCGGTGCAACTCGCAGGCTTCGCCGGCGTCAACGTCACGCACCCCTATAAACAGGCGGTTATCGAATACCTTGACGAGCTGACCAGCGAAGCATCAGAAGTTGGCGCTGTGAATGCAGTTGCCTTTCGTAACGGCAAGCGCGTCGGCCACAACACCGATGCGATAGGATTTGCGAAGAGCTTTAAGCACGACCTTATGGGTGTGGCCAGGAATCGTGTGATGCAGCTCGGCGCAGGCGGCGGAGGTGCCGCAACAGCGCATGCTTTGTTGTCGCTCGGTGTCGGGCATCTTGCGATTCTTGACCTGGATGCCGATCGGCAGGCCGGACTGATTGATGCGCTGGCCGAACGATACGGGTCAGATCGCGTGAGTGCCTGTACAGACGTCGAGGAGTCCATCGCCTGCAGTGACGGCCTCGTAAATGCCACCCCGGTCGGCCAGGACAAGCATCCCGGAATGCCGCTGCCCACCGCGGTGTTACGAGCCGAGCTTTGGGTGGCAGACATCATCTACTTTCCTCTGGAAACCGAATTACTCGCAGCCGCAAGACAAGCAGGCTGCCGAACCATGAACGGCAGCGGCATGGTCGTCTATCAGGCAGCAGCGGCATTCGAATTTTTTACCGGACTGACAGCAGACGTGCAACGCATGCAGCAGTCTTTCTTCGACGATGTCGCGTTATCCGACACGGCAGGCGCATCTGACATCCAGGAATAGGGGGCTAACGCGGGCGCGCACCTCGCAAGCCCATCAGTTCGGCATCCAGCGGGATGCTGAGCCGAATTTCCGAGAGGCATCGGCATGCCACGTGGTCGTTGTTACCAATCTGTCAATGTCTTCAGATGGGGATACGCATTAAGTGAATTGTCCCCGGAACTCCGCGAGCGCGAGCCTGAATTCTCCCGGCGGGCTCAGGGCATTCCCTCTAGCAAGGCAACAAAGCGCTGATCTTCCCGTAGAGCATCCAGGTCACTGTCCGTCTCCAGCCAGGCGCGGTCTCCCCATCCCCGTTCGACCGCACGCGCGAGGAGTTCCAGGGATCGATCCGGATCACCCTTCATCGCGTAAAAACAGGCAACATTGTAAAGCACGACCGGTTCGTTATCGTCTTGGCCCAGTGCCCGTTCAGCCAACTCCATGCCTCTTTCCATTTCGCCGACGTTGCAGAGTGTATTCGCGCCGACGTAGAGAGCACGCGTGTCATGGGGATTCATTTCCAGGTGCCGTTGGATCAAATCGAGGGCGGCCAGACGCGACTTCATCTCTTCATGTCTGCGGCCCAACGACGCATAGGCCTGAGCAAGGAAGATTGGAGACTGATAGTCGGCAGGATTAACATCCATCGCTTTCAGATACATATCAGCGGCTTTTTCAAATTCTCCCTGTGAAGAATGCGCCAGGGCAAAATAATAGTAGGCCTCGAACAGGTTTGGATTTAGCTCTATCGCTTTCTCAAACTCGCGCTCAGCCTCTGCGTAGCCTTCGTTGATAAACATAGCCAAACCGCGGGAGGCGCGAGCTTCGGAAGAATCCGGGTCCAGTGAAATAGCCTTCTCGCTGGCTTCCTTGGCCTTCTCAGCATTTTTCTTGCTGCCGTCTGCATACCGAAACATGTGCGAATAAGCGTCTGCAAGTCCGGCATAAGCCAGAGCGTACTTGACATCCAGGTCAATAGCTTGCTCAAACATGCGGATGGCGTACTCGTAATCGCGCTGTGTCATGGTGTACATATAATTGCGGCCACGCAGGTAGAAGTCATAGGCTTTGGCGTCAGCCGTGGCCACATTCTGAATCGCGCGGCGTTCTTTAGGACTCAAGGTCATCTCCAGGGCGTCGGCGATGCTTTGCGCGATGTCATCCTGAATTGCAAATACGTCCTCCATTTCCCGGTCGTAGGTTTCCGACCACAGGTGTGAATCGGTTCGTGAATCGATCAACTGGGCGGTAATTCTTACCCGGTCACCCGCTCTACGCACACTTCCCTCAAGTACAGTATCGACCCCAATTTCCCTGGCAACGGTCGGGATACTGGCTTCCTTGCCTTTGAACATGAATGAAGAGGTTCTGGAGGCTACTCTCAGTTGCGGCAGCTTGACCATCAGATTGAGAATTTCTTCAGAAATTCCGTCGCTGAAATATTCATTTTCGACATCGCCGCTTAAGTTAACGAACGGCAATACTGCAATGGACTTCCTTTCGTCAGTTTCGGCCGGGTGCTCACGATCTTTATCGCCTGCTTCAACACTTACGGTTGAAGCGCCGACGGACTGCCGGGAATCTACGCCCGCATCGTCCGCGCTCGCTGTTCGGTGAACACCGCTAGGTCCGATATCAAAGGCCCAGGCGAGCACGATGGCAATTACGAAACCAAGCGCAACGAGAATGGTGACCAGTTTGACGGTCCAGTCCGGCAGATTCAGGTTGGGTGATACCGTCGAGGTGACTTCAATAACGAGCCAGCCGCCAATGGCATACAACACGATGACGCGAACTACGCGGCGCCGCTTCAACTCGGCCCAAAAGGCAGCTGGTGTACTTTGCTGAGGTTGATCACTCATTCTGTCTTTTTTGTACTACCGGACCAAACGCCAATAATACAGGCATATGATCTGTCACGGGAATTCTGCGGGCAGTTCACTTATTTGCACATCATCGGGGATGGGAAAACGATTAAGTGAACTGTCCCCGGAATTCCCCAAATGGGACTGCGAAACGACTCGATCAAGGCCAGGCATTTACGGTCACTGTCCCCTCTACGAAATCTCAACCTGGTCTGGTGAGCGACCGAATTGGCTACGTAGTGATCTCCGATGGAAGGTCCTGAAACGGGCGAGGTTTGCGTCCGATCTAAACGTACTCTTAACTAGCGGGAATCTTCGGTCCAGGCCTGCCTTCAATAATGTCAGTCACGAGGGTGGCGAGAAATTTTGTGAATGGTTGGATGTTTTGGTCGACACTTGCTGCTTCCAGTGATTGCATATAGTCGTCACGCTTTTCGACGGGGATGATTGTCCACGGATAGCCGCCCGATGCGAGTATCGTGTTCATGAGGAAGCGGCCTACGCGGCCATTGCCATCCATATAGGGGTGTATGTAGACAAATACCCAGTGGCCTAGCACTGCGCCCACAGCCGGGTGATCTTCTTTGCGCAGTTGATAGAAGAGGGCGCTCATGCAATCGAGGATCGCATCTTTCTTTGGTGGCACATGCTTTGAGTTGCGGATATAGACCTGATCGCTGCGATAGCCCGCAAGATCGCCGGCGGAGAGAATGTTGGCTTCCACACTCGGTGTGAACAGTGCGCGGAACCAGTCGCTGTGATCCTGATCGGCGACGTCGCCGGGATTGTCCCCATCCAGTATGCGCTCGACACTTTTCTTGACTTTCTGGTAGGCGAGCCAGTAGCCGCGCGCCGCCATCGCATCCCGCTGTTTGCGGTCTTCTTCAAACTGATCGGGATTCCAGGAGCCGTCGCGGACGTGCTCGATCAGCTCCGCATCGACGCGGTAACCTTCGATCGATAGCGAGTGATACGCATCGCGCGTGTAAACATCATCGACCTGTTTGAGGTAGCCTGCTTTGTCTGTTGGTAGTCCCGGTGGCTCGGGGAAGATGGCGATGATGTCATCACGCATGCTCTGCCAGTAGGTGCGAATGCGATTGAAATAAGGGGAGCGCTCGCGCGGGGAGAACGTGACCGTGACATCGTCATCAAACGGATCGGTTTCATTGACGGTGTAGCCGGCAACGCGCATCGCTTCGAGTACATCATCAGCGATCTTCGCGCGGCCAATGCGCCGCAGCGCGCCGGCGAGTCGTCCGGCGACGGCGCTGTGTCCGCCTTCGAGAAGGGCGGGCAGGATTTCTGAGGCATCGCGGACGAGCCCGAGGGCCGCGCTTATATCCAACGGGCGATTGATATAGAAGCGCGGTGCGGCGTTGATAAGTGCGTAGGGCAGGGAATAGACGCGCAGCCCGTGTACCCTCTCCAGTTCCCTGGCCGGTGGAATCTCGCCCTTGACCTCGAGGATACCGGTTTCATGGACGAGTGCTGTGATGTTGTTTGAGGCATCCGGGGAGCGCACAAGAAGCTGGCGCGGGACGGTCGTGTTGCCGGCATGTAGCAGCAGGGACTGCTCTGGCGATAAGGCCCAGCGATCGCCGAAGCGGTGATCGAGATAGGAGGCGCAAAAATCCCGGAATGAGGCATACCATGCCGTGGTGTCGCCGGGTTTTTTGTCGGGGCGGGCCGGCACGTACCAGCCCTTGATGACCCGCTGCAGGTAGCCGGCGGCAAGCAAGCGCTCCCGGGCCTTCCGATCGAGATCGCGTGAGCGGATCGCGACATGGCCGTCATCCTGCAGCGCTTTGAGCGTCTGCAAGGCATCTGCCAGTTGCTCTTGAGGTCGTGCCATCGGTCCGCCTTTGCCTTTCGTCTGCTTGCGGTTACTAGTTTATTCTGTTTTGCCATTTCTAGTGTGTTGTGTCAAGCAAAATTAGTTTATTATGGGATTAATCGCTAGTGTTTTGTGTTTCTTATTCCTAGTTTATTCTGTTTTACATTTTATTATCAGCTAGTTATATCGGCCTACCTTGTACGTACAAGGTAGGCAATCAGGTCAGGTCAAGCATCGTCAGCGCCCGCTCATAGGCAATTTCTGCCCAGACTTCCCGGCTCGATCCTGCCGGCGCCCGAAACTGCATGCAGAGCATGCCCCGGGTGCAAATTGCCGGCACGTGCCCGTTCTCGCCGTTCTGGCCAGTATCTGCCTGACTCCGCGGGTCATTGCGACCTTATATTTCCCAATCAGGCACTTTACAGAGGTGCCCCATTGGGATATAGAATGATTGGAGTTTATTGAGACGACAGGCTTCTCGAAACTTCGGGAAAACTACTTGAACGACACCCAGTTCAACCTGTTACAGCTTTATCTGATCAACTTTCCTGATGCGGGTGACGTCATACGGGGATCAGGTGGCGTTCGGAAGCTGAGATGGGGTTTGCCGGGGCAGGGGAAACGCGGTGGTCTGAGAGTTGTCTATTACTGGATAGGCAAAGACGAGCAGATTTTATTCCTGACCGTATATCGCAAGACTGAGGCAGCAGATATTTCGCAAGAGGCGATCAGGGAAATGAGGAAGCTCGTAAAGTCTTTGGACTGATACGAATGTGCGAGTGGAGAAAATATGAGCAAACGAGATATTGGTGCAGAGATTATCGCGGGACTGAAAGAGTTTCAGAATAGCCCGGGGTCGCTAAAGCGTGACGAATTTGCCCCTGCCGATGTGAAGTCGATACGCGAGCAATTTGAGATGTCACAAAAGCAATTTGCAGACTTTCTGATGATTTCGGTGCGGACGCTGCAAAAATGGGAGCAGGGGCAACGCAACCCGGACGGAGCAGCTCATGCACTGCTTCGTGTGATGGAGCGCGAACCTGATGCTGTCCTTCGTGCACTGCACCGATGACCCATCGCGAACCAAAACCGGGTTCGCGATAAGGCTGCCGAGCACGGTATGTCGGCTGCCGAGGTCGATGCCGTTTACCCGAAACCGTAACTGGGATAAGGGGACAGTGACCATGACTCCCCAAAGGGCGGACAGTTGAGGTCACTGTCCCCTTAATCCAATATGTTTGCGTCTGAAAAGGGTGCGATTGCGTTCCGACATCGCGGTGATCAGCTGTCCGTCGATCTCTACCTCGCCATCATCGCGTACATCGATGCCGCTGAAGAGGTGCGGGAGGGTGGATTTGCCGGAGCCGCTGCGTCCTCACAGCGCCACCTTCTCGCCACGGACAAATGTAGTGTCGAGAGACTGCAACACGGCATGCAGCTGCTCATCTTCATGGAAGCTGCGTGTCAGATTGCTCAGTCGGACGTGGGGTTTGGGCGTCATACGTTGGCGGGGATCTGCTGGGGTCATTCCTCACTTAATACGCTGGATCAGGAAAGTCCCGTTTTCCGGCGTCAGCAGCATTTCTGAGCAAAAATTGTCCCCGGAACTCCATCAAGGCGTGCGAGAATGCAACCTGTCCGGCGGTTTCTGGTCGAAAATACAAGAAATGCCATAACTTACTGTCGGAGTGTCATCATGATGCGCGTACCTATACTGACAGTCGCCGTAGTGCTGTTGTTGTCTGTCTGGACAACTACCGCCACCGCGTCCGAGATCTATCAATGGATGGACGAGGATGGCGTCGTGCATTTCAGTGATACGAGGCCCGCAGACGGAGCTGTCGTCACTACGCTACGGGTTCAGGCGACAAATCCGCCCGACTACGATCCGGTTGATGATCCGTACTCCATCCGCAACCAGGCGGAGCGAACCAACTCGACCTGGACGGAGCTCGAGAAGGCGCGAGAAGAACGGCAAGAAAAGCGGCGTGAGGAGGCGGAGCGAAATTTACGTTACGCACCGGCGTCATATGATTCGTATCTTTATTATTCCCGGCCCGCGTATTTCTCACACCCGGGCAGACATCCGCGTCATCAGCCGAAGCTTGCCAGGCGACAGTTTCATGCGCTCGAGGAACTCGATCTTACCGGTCCGCGGCCGCACAGTATCAATTCAGGCGCGCATCACGCACGCGTTCAGAGAAGCAGGGCCCTGCCGCTAGTTCCGTCGAAATCCGGTCCGCATCGGATGGCGCCGCAGCGGTAGTCGCTGCTCGGCTATCAAGGTCGATATAGCAGGTTTGGATACATTTTGTGATCATGATCTATTGGGGCCGCACCGCGGAACTCACCCGTGAATCCAAATCAGATACCGGACTCTGGCTTACAATTTTATTATTGTTATTACCTGTCAGTGGTGAAAGAGATTGTCGGTGAATGACGCGAAGACGAAGAGTGGGGCGGTCAAGGCGACGACTTATGTCCTGCTCGATTTTGAGAACGTCCAGCCGAAAAACCTCGTGCTCCTTGAATCGAAACCATTCAAGGTACTGGTTTTCGTTGGCGCCAGGCAGACCAAGGTACCATTCGAATTGGCGCGCGCACTGCAGGCGCTGGGAAAGAATGCCGAGTACATACAGATATCGGGTGTCGGACAGAACGCGTTGGATTTCCACATAGCCTATTACATTGGCAAATTGGCTGCGGCGGAGCCAACAGCTCAATTCCATGTGATCAGCAAGGACAAGGGATTTGATCCGCTGATCAAGCATCTCAAGGGCCAGAAGATACGGGTTCAGCGTGAGAGGGACCTGGCGGAGATTCCGCAGCTGCGGATCCCGGTGTCGACCAGTAGCGACGAGCAAATCAACGCGATCGTCAAGAACCTTGCCGGGCGCGGTCACTCGAGGCCAAGAAAAGTGAAGACGTTGCAGAATACAATCAAGAATCTGTTTGCCGAGCAGCTTGGTGAGCAGGAATTGTCTTCGCTCGTTAAGGAGTTGCAGAAGCGCAAGCTGATTGTCATCAAGGAGAACAATGTCAGCTATAAACTGCCGCAGTAGCTCCAGTGCGGTTAACTTGGGTCAGGTGCGGCGAGATCGGTGCGCCGCTTATTAGGGAATGCGGCTGGCGCCGTTTCGCATCGTTCGTTACAGTGGCAGGCCGCTACAAATCGAATCAAGAAAGGCTGCAAATGATGCGACGAATTCTATTGACGACGCTGGGCGTGTTCCTGGTGGCAGGTGCGCAAGCGCAAAATGAGCTGCCGTTCGATGTTGAACCTATTACTTCGTTTGACGAGCCCTGGGCCGTGGCATTCCTGCCGGATGGGCGAATGCTGGTCACGGAAAAGAAAGGCAACCTCTTGATCGTCACCCAGGACGGCCAGAAGTCACGGCCGGTCCGTGGCGTGCCGGACGTCGACTACGGCGGGCAGGGCGGCCTGGGGGATGTCGCACTGCACCCGGACTTTGCTGAAAACGGGGTTTTGTACCTGAGCTATGTCGAAAGTGGCGCTGATAATACTCGCGGTGCGGCCGTTGTGCGGGCGGTGTTTACCGAGGACGAACGGCGTGGATATCTGACTGACGTCGATGTCATCTGGCGGCAGTATCCGAAAGTCGTCGGTCGTGGCCATTACGGTCACCGCCTCCTGTTCGACGATGAGGGCTACCTCTGGATCTCGTCGGGTGATCGGCAGAAGTTCACGCCGGCACAGGACATGCAGGCCAACATGGGCAAGATCCTGCGCCTGCACGATGATGGTTCGGTCCCGGAAGACAATCCGTTCGTCGACTACTTGAGCGAGGATCCTTTCGTCGATGACGAGGGTGTATTCGGACAGATCTGGTCGCTGGGCCACCGTAATCCGGTCGGCATCGCCATCGACATGAACGGTCAACTCTGGAACATCGAGATGGGACCGGGAGGTGGCGACGAGCTGAACCGCGTCGTGCGTCGCGGCAACTACGGTTACCCGGTCGTCTCCAACGGGGACCACTACGACGGCCGCGAGATCCCCGACCACGATACGCGTCCCGAATTTGACGAACCCGCGGCATGGTGGACCCCCGTCATATCGCCGGGCGACCTGATTGTTTATAGCGGCGAGCTGTTCGCGGACTGGCGCGGTAATGCCTTCGTGGCCGGACTCTCGTCCCGGGCCATCATCCGCATCGAACTCGACGGCGAGCGTGCCCGCGAGGTCGAGCGTTTCGACATGGGTGCCCGCATCCGCAGTGTCGTCCAGGGTCCCGACGGCGCACTCTGGGTACTCGAGGACCAGCGCGACGACAGCGGTGGGCGATTGCTCAAGCTGACACCGAAGGACTGACCGCGCCGCCAGGCGGGGCGCAGGTAGCTGCGCCTATACATCAATCGCGGCCATCGTTCACAATCCCCGAAGTTCGGGGACAATGACTTTGAGCACTGTCAGTTATGGTCACTGTCCCCTCAATGCCGGAATTCGAGGAAGTATTCTCGGCTGCGGCCGGGCAGGTAGCGGTGGTTGCCGGAGGCAAAGTCCGCGCGGTCGGCGTAGCGCTCGTCAGTCAGATTGTTGATACGAAAGACCAGGTCGAATGTTGGCCATCGGCTCACGAGGGCCCTGAAGGCCGCGATGGTGTGGCCCGGATATTCGAAGCGGTTGCCGGGCTCGAGGAAATAGCTGCCGACTGTGGCCCATTGAAGGCCGAGGCGCAGATCGTCTCGTGGGTCGAACAGCAGCTCGGCACTGCCGAGAAGTTTTGGGGCAGTATCGATGTCGTTGCCCGATAGGAAGGATTCGCCGCGGCCGATGGCGCTGAAGTCATATTGGTGTCGTGCATAGCTGTAGTTTGCGCTCAGGCGCCACTGCAGGGCGGGCTGCCAGACGAATCCGAGTTCGATGCCGCGATGCCGGCTGCGGGCCCCGGTGACATTGAAACCTTCGGCATCGCGAAACACGCTGTCGCGCTTTTTCATGACGTACAGCGCGAGGTCGACGGATAGGTTCCGGCCGCGCGCGCGCAATCCGAGTTCGGCACTGTCGATGGTCTCGGGTTCGAGATCGGAGACTTGCTGGCCGTTCTGCAGGCGGTACAACTCCAGCGTCTGGGGGAAGCGAAAACCCCGCGCGATGCTAGCGAAGACGTTCAGGTCGTCGCTGAGCGGGACGCTCACGGACAAATTGGGCGACAGGCTCAGAAAATCGTCGGTCCGGTTTTCTGGTCGTGAATAAAAGCAGCCGCCGAAGCCGCAGGGACTGCCGTCGTCGCGTGTGTTGCCGGAGAGCATGCGGTTCTTGTAATCGTAGTTGGCGTATTCGACGCGCAGGCCGCCGCTCAATGCGGTTCTCGAACCGACTTGCCAGGTCGACTGGACGAATGCCGCAGCGCTGAGACTGACGACGTCGTAGTCGTAGTGTTTACCCGGCGGCCGCGTCTCGACCTGTCGCGGCGGCCCGCTTGCCGGGCCGGCCTGGGTCTGCTGCAGAAATACCTCGCTCCACTCGAGATCGGCACCCAAGACCACTTCCGCGCTCTCGAGTTCGATCGTCGCCGATGAAATGGCGCCGGCACTGACCTGGCCGTTTTGTTCCAGCGGCTGTCCGGGCAGTGCGTGATGCAGGAACTCCATCCTCGAGTAACGCAGGAAGGGTCGGACGTCGAAGTGCGCGCGATCCGACTGCCAGTTCAGGGTGCCGTAAAGTCGGGCGCTGCTGGCGTCACGAAACGCTTCGGGGTTCGGGTTGCTACGGCTCAGTTCGCGGTCCTTGTAGGCGTCCTCGCCGACGATGAATCCGGCGGAGTCCTGCTCTAGATTGGTCGCGGACAGGGCGATCGAGATGTCGCGGTTGTCATAGGACAGGTCCCGCTTGAGGTGCAATTTGCCTTGCCGGTAGCCGGCGTGGTCGCGAAAGTCGCCGTCGTGGGCCCAGACCAGCGAGCCGAGCCAGGGCGCGTCCCGGTCGAACGGTAGCGTCGTGCGAAGCCTGAAGTAGTCGTTCGAACCGACTTCGAGGCCGAGTTTTGCGGCGCGCGTGTCTCCCGGCTCAGGCATCAGGACGTTGACGATGCCGTGCATCGCATTGGCACCGAGCAGCGCGTTACCCGGGCCGCGGATGAGCTCGACCGAGCTGGCCTGCTCGGCGACGCTTTCGATCAACTGATTGCCGTTGCAGAAGTTCGCGGGACGGATCGGGATGCCGTCTTCCAGGATCAGGAATCCCCCGCAGGAGCCGGCTCCGCCGAGCACCGGCGAGCGCATTGAGGTCTGGTGCTCCTGGCCGCTGCCGCGCACGATCCAGACGCCCGCGGCACGATGCAACAGTTCACTGATGTGTTGCGCATTGACCCTTTCGAGCACCTCGCTACTCAGGCGTTCGATATTGCCCGCGTGCAGGAGCCACTGCTGCGGGCGCCGCTGGCTCGTGACGACGATCTCGCTGATCATCTCGTTCTCCTGGGCGATTGCAACGGCGCTCGGAACCGCCACAGACAGCAGCCACAGGACGGCGCCCAGGTGTCTCCACATGCCTTCTACCCCCGCTTTGAAACCGGTAAAGCTTTGCAGTCGTACAATTTTCAATACAATAGCAGCTCCAAGACGCGACGCACGGATCGAAAAGGGGGCTCCGCGATGTCCGAGGAAGGCGAGAACAAAAATAACGGCCTGAAACGCAGGGAATTTCTCAAGATCGGTGCAACGGGCGTGGGTGTCGCTTTAAGCGGCTGCGTGCCCGGAACGACCGAGGACAGCGGGTCGGGCGACGATGAAGGCGATGGCGAAATAACGAGCACCGGACGGAAACCTCCGACCCGCCCTATCCCTGAGGTCGGCGAACTGGTCGATCCGCGGACCGTCCAGGCCGAAAACTGGCAGGAAGCCTGGCTATGGCGCCCCGAACGGTGGGCCGATGCTCCCCTCGACCTCAATATCGTGCGCACCCAGAATCCGGGCCTGTCTCCATCGCCCGGCAACCCGGGACCGAGCCTCTTTAGCTTTAACGGCACGAGTCCGGGTCCGACAGTGCGGGTTCGCAGCGACGGCGTATTAAAGCTTCGCCTGAGAAATACGCTCGGGCTAAACGAACAACAGACACCAGTCGGACCCTGTCCCGACCCGGTCGATATGACGCCAGACGTTGAAAAACGCGTTTGCTCGCTCATTGAGGCGCAAGTGCGCGGTGGCGACGCCGACAATCCAAGGCGTTGCAATCCTTTCGATTACCCTGAGCAGATGCTCGAGATAATTCAGCCGAAATCGGTGCCCGGTTGGTCATTGCGCTACCACATCAACGGTTTGCACTGCGCCCACACCACAAATCTTCATACGCACGGGCTACACGTATACCCGAACACAAATCCCGACGGCACGTATTCGGACGACGTGCACCTGCGCATCATTCCGCAAGCCGATTGGGACAAACGCCGTGCATCGGAAGATAGTTCCTTGCACGAACTCGCCGAACACGAACACATCGGTCAGCTCGATTACAAGATTCAGTTTGCGTTCGAACGTGACGGCAAACCGATGCATCATCCGCCGGGCACGCACTGGTATCACCCGCACTCGCACGGCTCGACGCACGACCAGGTATCGAGCGGCATGGCCGGTTTCCTGATTGTCGAGGGCGACGTTGATGAAGCGATCAATGTCGCCATGACGGGTGCGGCGAAACCCGATCCGGAGCTGAGGACAGGTCCTTACGATTACCGGGAACGACTGATCTTTATCCAGCGCGTACAGGTGCTGTCGGTAGACCTCGACGCCGGCGTTAGACGGCGCTCATTGCGGGCCCCGCCGGCCGTTGCCATTAACGGCATCATGGAGCCCGGAGTCATCCGGCTGCGTCCGGGCGCAGTCGAGCGATGGCGCGTGCTGAACGGCAGCGTCGACGGGTCTGGCACCAAACGATTCATGGTGCTGGATGGCCAGTACGTGCAGCGCGACGGTCGCATGTGGCGGGTCGTTTCAAAAGGTGAGGGCGATGATCAGACACGGCAGCTGGAAGCCGTGACGGAGCAGGAATTCGAGGATGCAAAACTCGACCTTCAGCAACTGTCGTTCGATGGCATCACCCTGGTCGTCGAAGAGAACGGCAAGGCCCGCCACAAGATCAGGAATTTATCGCGCCTGAACGCCGACACCGACAACCCGTTTAACGTCGTAAAACGAGGGGGTGAAAGCGAATACGACACCTGGTACCGGGGCGTCGAGGCTGTCTATGAGAACGGTGACTCGTTACGGCGTGCTTACGTACGCCCGAACGAGGTCTATCTGACGAACGCCAACCGAACCGATTTGTTTTTTCAGGCACCTCTCAATTCGGCCGGTCGCGTATCTACAATCTTTGCCAAGGAAGCACATATTCACAGCGACAATTTCCAGCGTTTCCTGCAGGTACGCACAAAGGACCCGAAAGCGGGTCCACGGCGCGACCTGTTCGACACGGTGGTCGGATACATTCATGTCGACGGAGATCCCGTCGAAGGCGGCGACTTCGACATTCAGGATCTGAACGCGCATTTGCCGGAAGTGCCGCCGCTCCTGCAGCCGATCAGTGCCGACGAGTTGAGCGTTCCCGACTCGGAAGCAGCCATCACGGGCGTCGAGGCCGGTAAGAAGCGTTGCCGGACCATCAGTTACTCAGGTATCGGTGCCGCTGATTTTCCGATGATCGAGGTGCCGCAAGCATTCGCCGTATCCAACCCCGAACTCGAGAATCTCGTCTGGGCATCCCACAACGACAAACGCGTACTTTTGCCGGCGCTGACACAGACTATGGGTATCAACACCGAATTCGATCTGCACGCGAACCCGGATCCCGACGCGCCACACAAGTTCATGCCGAAAGACCCGAAGCGCTCGGCTGTTCTGGTCGACACGGCCGAGGAATGGGCGCTGTACAACAATTCGATGATGCTATGGAGCCATACGGACCTCGAACGATTCGCACAGCCCGGAAGCTGGGACGAGGCCCACTTTCGCGCCTACCCGTTATCACGCGCCGAAGGTCAGCGACGATACCGGGAAGATCCCGAGTTCATGATCTCCTCGAAAGGCAACGATCACCCGTTTCACATCCACATCAACCCGATGTGGGTGCTGCGCATCGATGTTCCGGATGAGAACGGCGAGTTACACAACGTTCTTCCACAACCGATGTGGATGGATACTGTTGCGATTCCGCGCAACGGCGGGCGCGTCGTATTCCGTACCCGCTTCGACGATTTTACCGGCGACTGGGTCAATCATTGTCATGTGCTGATGCATGAAGACAATGGAATGATGCAGCAGGTGCATTGCACCGATGATCCATCGCGAACCAACTACCGGGTTCGCGATAAGGCTGCCGAACACGGTATGTCGGGTGCCGAGGTCGATGCCATTTACCCAAAACCGTCGCTGGACCTCATGTACCGGCAAAACCTCTCGTTCGTCGACCCGAATGAACTCGGGTACCAGAGTTACCCGGGATTCGAACTGGTAGTACCTAAACTGGTTTAGGGGACAGTTCACTTATTTATAGGTGATGCCGAGCGCATCAAAACAGTGCCGCCGTTGATGAATCAAAGGGACAGTGAGCCGAACCCTGAAGTGTCCTGCTGACCGGTGTAATCGCCAATCTCTGCCAGTCGCCGCAACGTGCTCATCCTCGTACACTACGAGCACCGCCGGCTGCCGCGTCCTACATCGTGCAATACTCGATCTTTCTGATTGACCTCGACCACACCCTGTTCGACTCCGATGCCTCGGAATCAGCCGCGCTCCGGCTGGCGATGAGTATTGCCGGCATCGCAGAAGCCGACGACTACGCCGCGGATTTTCGGCGCATCAACCTTGGACTTTGGGCCATGGTAGAGCAGGGCGAGATGACCCCACAGCAGGTCCGAACGCTGCGCTTCGAGAGACTAATTCAGGAACGCGGCATCGATGCCGATCCGCACGCCATGTCAGATGCGTACGTACTCGGGCTCGGCGCCAACGGCGACCTGTACAGTGGCGTCCTGGATGTTCTCGAAAATTTGAGCCGGCACGCATCACTCTCATTGCTCACCAATGGCCTCAGCGAGGTTCAGCGTACCCGTGTCGAACGCACAGGTATCGGCGAGTATTTCGAGTCCATCGTTATCTCCGCCGAGGTCGGCGTCGCCAAACCCCATACCAGGATCTTCGACATCGCGTTCGGCCAACTCGGTTCGCCACGCAAGGAGACCGCACTCATGGTGGGTGACAGCCTGTCGTCCGATATCCAGGGTGGAACGAACTACGGTATCGCGACATGCTGGTACAACCCGCATCGCAAGCCGGCCGGACCCGGCGACAACATCAGCCACGAGATCCACGGGCTCGACGAGCTGCATGCCTACGTTGACGGCCGTTGCGAAGGAGGATCATCGTGACCCGGTACAAGTCCTTCTGAGCGCGAGAATTGGTATGATACTGCCCGTCTCAATCCGGGGCGGTACTCTGGCTTGGAACTTGGAAGGCAGGGAGTAATCGATTGACATTATTCGCGGAACTTAAGCGCCGAAACGTAATTCGTGTGGCTATCGCCTATACGATCGCATCGTGGGTGCTGATACAAATAATCGATGTGATCTCTCCTGTCTTCGATGTCCCGGAGTGGGCGCAGAAGCTCGTCATCATTATTCTCGCAGTCGGCCTTGTGCCGGCGCTTGTTTTCGCATGGGCGTTCGAAATGACGCCGGAGGGCATCAAGAAGGAATCCGAGGTCGATCGCTCCGGGTCCATCGTTCATGAGACCGGGCGCAAGCTGAATTATGTGATCACCGGGTTTCTTGTGGTCGCCGTTGCTTTATTGCTGGTTGAACGCCAGCTCAGGCCGGTGGTTACGGCGACGCCTGAAATGGAATCTGCGGCGCCCGTGGCTGATGCAAGCGAAGAAACCCGGAACGATAACTCGATCGCGGTGTTGCCGTTCGTCAATATGAGTTCGGAGGCAGAGCAGGAGTTCTTTTCCGACGGCATTACCGAGCAGATTTTGAACTCGCTTGCCTCGGTTCAGGAGCTGAAGGTAGCTGGACGAACATCATCTTTTGCATTCAAAGGGCAAAACGATGATCTGCGAAAAATTGGCGACGCACTTGGTGTGGAAAATATTCTTGAAGGTTCGGTGCGAAAATCCGGTACGACCGTGCGCATAACGGCGCAGTTGGTCCAGGTCGAAGACGGATTTCATCTATGGTCGGCGACCTATGATCGCGAGTTGACCGATGTGTTTGCCATTCAGGATGAAATCGCCAATGAAATCCTGAAGCAGTTGCGAAGCAAGCTGCTGGCGGACGATATTGTGATTACGACAGCACAACGCACCGGCCCCGAAGTGTACGAACTCTATTTGCAGGCCAAGCAGCGTATTTACACGCGCGTTCGTCAGGAAATCGAAACAGCTGTGGACGAACTCGATGAGGCCATTCAGCTCGATCAGGAGTACGCCCCAACGTTCGCGCAAAGGGGCATCGCAACGATGCTGCTTTCCGATCAGCAGTACGGTGTAATACCCGACGACGAAGCCAATCGGCGCGCCAAGCGATACATCGATCAATCGCTGAAACTCGACCCCGATCTGGCGGAAGCCTGGGCCGGGCTCGGTTTGTACTATACCAATGGGGCTCAAAACACGGAGGCGTCGATAGAGGCGCTGGCGAAAGCGCTGTCAATCAACCCAAACCTGATCGACGCGAGCAACTGGCTGCAAATTGCGCTGATCGGTGCCGGTGATGTGACCGGCGCAATGAAGATTCTTGAAGAGATTGCTGAACGGGATCCCCTGTATCGACCTGCGTTCAGCAACGCAATTCAGATGTTCAACAATTTTGGGCAGCCGGAGAAGGCGGAGGCTTTGCTTGAACGCATGGCCAGGTTTGACCCCGACAATCCGGATTTAGTGGGTGCAAAGGCTGTTAATTACCTTTACTCAGGGCGCAGCGGGGAGGGGCTGCAGGTTATGGAGCAGCGCCGCGAACTAGGAAACATGAGTGGCGTAGACAAAATTTTCCTGAGTATCGGCCTGATGGACACGGGTCAGTTCGAACGTGCTACCACTGAGGGATCTCCCTTTTTCCAGCCAGCCGCTCTGTACTCTGTCGGCCGCGTCGATGAAGCCTTTGATCTCGCACGCGATCAGGCAATTGCTGGTAATCCTGGCAATTTATTTGATCTGCTGTTACGAGCGAGGCGCTATCAGGAAGTGGTCGACTACGTGGAGGAGCGTTGGCCGAATCTTTCCACGTTCGCGAGCGAGTATCCGGGCAATCAGATTGGCTATGATCTTATGGCGGATGTAGCGCTGGCGTATTCACACACCGGCGACATGGCCCGATTCGATGAAGCAATGCGTTTCGTTGATCAGCGTATTACCAGCCTGTCCGAACAGGGCATGAATAACTTTTACTTTTCGGGCAATCGAGCCATTTACCATGCACAGCTGGGTGATATAGACGCAGCCTTCGAGCACCTGCAGTCCGCGGTAGAGGGTGGCTGGGTAATCGTTGGTGATCCGGTGGATGTGGAGCCGGCACTCGCTCCGCTTGCCGATGATCCCCGTTTCGCCGAGGTCGAGGCGACGATGCTTGCAAAGGTCAATGAGTATCGGGGGCTACTCGATCTAGCGCTGTTTGACGAGAATTATCAGGTTCTGCAACAGCCAGCCATGTAAACCCGAAAAGGTCACTGTCCCCTTAATCCCAAATTCGCTCGCGGCGAATCTGTAACTCAAATCGGCTCTGCCAATTCTCGCGCCCGCCGCGGCTCAGTCTGCTGCGTTATATTTCTCGATCCACTCGACGGTGCGCGTAAGGCCACCGAACGGGTAGAAGTGCAGGCGGACCGGGTGATGCTCGGAGTGTAAGCCGGTTGCAAATGCATCAACCATCTTGTCGGGACCGGCGACGCCAATCAGCTTGGCGAGAGAGACGCCGTACTTTTTCATTACTGAGGCGGATGTCTCGACACCACAGCGGGCCGCAAATTTCAGCAAGGTCTTGATATTGGTTGGTCCGGGCACGCCGATTCGAACCGGTGCGTCGATTCCGCGCTCGCGGAGCGTCACCAGCCGGTCCTGACCGGGGACATGGGTTACAGATTATTCCGGAGACATAGGTAACACTTTAGCAGCGAATGGATTTTCGATGGGCTCGAGCCTGCAGGTTTCATGATCGAAGTAACCGAGATCATACTTCATGAAGCTAACGAGCCAGATTTTGTCGCTAACCTGCTTGACGCCGATCTTCTGGCCGGCGAAGACGGTGCTTAAGTTGATTTTCCGGCGTTTGTAACAGATCCGACCGCAACTGGTGACAGTGGCGGTGAAGTCATGGACCGGATACTCGAGTTCGCCCAGGCCCTTATAGGGTCTGGGCGATTTTGTGTATAGGTCGGCCGGTACCTTTAGCCCAAGCGCCTGGTGCGGCCGTTCGGTGTTGTAGTAATCGATAAAGGTGTCGAAGCGAGCATGCTGCTGCAGGAAG
>Ga0255052_10000775_pt1 | contig 25204 bp, 19 predicted proteins | sample JV7_2_21_MG_FD_188632 | JGI IMG/M metagenome (GOLD analysis project Ga0255052, IMG submission 188632) | Seawater microbial communities from Jervis Inlet, British Columbia, Canada - JV7_2_21 | ecosystem: Environmental > Aquatic > Marine > Inlet | place: Canada: British Columbia | collected...
GGTGGGTGAGAACGGTGCGGGCCACTTCGTCAAGATGGTCCACAACGGTATCGAGTATGGGGACATGCAGCTCATTTGCGAGTCGTATCATCTGATGAAAGAGGGCTTGAGGCTATCCCACGATGAAATGCACGAGATCTTCTCTGTGTGGAACGAGGGCAAGCTTGACTCCTACCTGATCGAGATCACTCGCGACATCCTGGGCTTCCGGGACGAGCAGGGAAGGCCACTGGTCGAGGAGATTCTCGACAGTGCCGGCCAGAAGGGCACCGGGAAATGGACCGCCAACTCCGCCCTCGAGATGGGTGTGCCCCTGACCCTGATTGGAGAGGCGGTCCTGGCTCGCTTCCTGTCGGCGTTGAAGGACGAGCGTCTGGTGGCATCGAAAGTCCTGCAAGGCCCACCTCCGGAGCCCGTCGACAGGAGCGAAATCGCGGCCCTGGTCACCGATTTGCGTGAAGCGCTCTATGCTTCGAAGATCGCTTCCTACACCCAGGGATACATGCTCATGCGGGCTGCGGCCGCTGCATACGATTGGAATCTCAACTACGGCGGCATCGCCCTGATGTGGCGTGGTGGCTGTATCGTGCGATCGGTCTTCCTTGGCAGGATCAAGGAGGCGTTCGACCGCGATCCGACCCTGACCAACCTGCTGCTCGACCCCTACTTCAAGGACCAGGTCGAGTCGGCTCAGGCATCGTGGAGAAGGGTCGTGACGAGGGCGGTCGGCCTTGGAATCCCCGTTCCGGCCATGTCCAGTGCCTTGGCGTTCTACGACGGTTACCGATGCGAGCGTTTGCCTGCCAATCTGCTACAAGCCCAGCGAGACTACTTTGGGGCTCACACCTACGAGCGCCTTGACCGACCCAGGGGTGAGTTCTTCCACACCAATTGGACGGGGGTAGGTGGGGCAGTCACTGCGGGTTCCTATCTGGGATAGCGATAATGAGCCAGCCGAAAAATGTCTTGGTGGCCCAGTCGGGGGGCCCCACGGCGGTGATCAACAGTTCTCTCAAGGGTGTCGTGGAGGCGTGCCGGGAGTCGCCCGAGAGCTTTGGGACGGTCTACGCTGGATATCACGGTATCGAAGGTGTGCTGCGCGAAGAGTTGCTGGATCTCTCTGTCCAAGATCCGGAAGAGCTCGCCTTGTTGGGAACCACACCGGCCGCCGGCGGAATCGGCACCTGTCGCTACAAGTTGAAGGCGGGCCAGCAGGCTGACTACGAGCGCATCATCGAGGTCTTCAAGGCCCACGACGTGGGCTATTTTTTCTATATTGGCGGCAACGACTCCATGGATACCGCCAACAAGGTTGCTGCGCTGGCCACCGAGAAAGGTCTTGACCTTGTGGGTGTGGGAGTGCCCAAAACCATCGACAACGATGTCGGGGATAGCCAGTTCCAACTCATAGACCACACCCCTGGGTACGGCAGTGTGGCGCGCTACTGGGCGCTGAGTATTCAGAATGCAAACCAGGAGAATGCAGGTTCGTGTCCCTCGGATCCAGTGCTGGTGATGCAGGCCATGGGCCGCAAAATCGGCTTTATCCCGGCGGCCGCACGGTTAGCGGATCCCGACCGGGAGATGCCACTGCTGATTTTTCTCCGGGAATCCAGTCTCGGTCTCCGAGATCTGGCCGACGCAGTGAACGACATGCTGAACGCTCACGGCCGGGCCTTGGTTGTGGTCAGCGAGGGGTTGGATGTGGGGGAGATCGGCGAGCGCCAGGACGCCTTCGGTCATACGACCTTTTCCTCGAGCCAGATGACAGTAGCGCAGATCTTGGTCAACTATCTCAACGAGGTGGGGCTGGCCGCGCGCGGTGCAGCCAGGGCGAACATGCCAGGCACCGATCAGCGAGGCAGCATCATCTACGCTTCCACGGTGGATCTGGAGGAGGCCTTCCAGGTGGGGCGGCACGCGGTTCGCGTGGCCCTGGAGGATGGGAGTGGGTATATGTCGACCCTTCTGCGCGTGCCCGGATCGGAATATCGGATTCGGTACGACAAGGTACCCCTCCAAGAGGTCGCCAATTCGGAGCGCTCCTTCCCTGAGACTTGGATCACAGCGTCGCGAACGGATGTCACGGACGCCTTCGTGCGCTATTCACGGCCGCTGATTGGAGAAGAATGGCCAGTTGTTCCGCTAAGGAACGGACTCCAGCGTTTTAGTCGAATCAAGCCGGTTTTCGCCGAGAAGAAGCTATCTGGGTATCGGCCCCAGTCATACCGCAAGTAGAAGCCAGCGGAGGGATCCATGTCTGTGTTCGGTGATCTGCTACTCATGGAGGGGTCATGATGTCTCAAACCAAGATGATTCGAGAAGGTCTTCGTCTATGGGTTGTCTGTGTCGTCTTGCTGATGAGCTCCGGAACCGTCATCCGCGTGTGGGGCTCTGAGCCCGATTTCAAGGGATACCCGAGACTCATGCAGGGTCCTATGCTGGGCGCTGTATCGCATGACGAGATCAAGATCTGGGCTCGTGCCAGTGGGGAGTATCCGGTTTCTGTCGAATGGGGCACCGATTTCGAATTGAAGTCCTCTTTTGAGACAGAGCTCGTCGTGGCCAGCGCCTTGGACGACTTTGCAGTCGTCATTGTCGTGAAAGGTCTCGATCCGGATACAGAGTACTTCTACCGGCCCTTGGTCAACGGCGAACGTGATCGCTACCTGCAGAAATACCCACCGTTCAGGGTCAAGACGGCCCCGACCCCGGGCACGGGTCACGATTTTCGGATCGCCTTCGGATCGGGCTCTCGGTTTCAGGATGATCGGGTGCAGCGAGTCTGGTCCACAGTCCGGGCTGTCGAGCCCGACCTGTTCTTCTGGGTCGGGGACAACATCTATGGGGATTCGCTGTATCCCCACGTTTTGCAGGAGGAGTATCGAAGACAGAGGGATGTGGCAAGCCTGCAGCCAGTCTTGCGCAGCGTTTCTCATCTCGCCATCTGGGACGATCATGACTATGGGATGAACAACCAAGACCGGCGGAATCCCGTCAAAGAGTTGGCGCTGAAGATCTTCAAAGACTACTGGGCCAATCCCTCCTATGGTCTGCCAGACACCCCAGGCGTCTTCTTTCGCTACAGCTACGGCCAGGTTGACTTTTTCTTGTTGGACGACCGGTACTATCGCGACCCGGACCCGGCACCCCAAACTCCACAGAAGACCATGTTGGGTGCCGAGCAGTTGGCCTGGCTCGAATCTGAGCTCGAGGCCAGTACTGCGGTCTTCAAGGTGCTGGTATCTGGCGGGGGCTGGAGCAAGGCCAAGGGTGTCAGCGGGGATTCCTGGGCGGCGTTTGTCGACGAGCGGGACAAGATTTTCGACTTTATTCGCGACCGCCAGATCACCGGTGTGGTGCTCCTGTCCGGAGATACCCATGTGGGCGAATTGAATGTGATCCCCTGGTCGGATGAGGGCGGCTACGACTTCTATGATCTGGTCAGCTCTCCACTGGCGCAGGACACGCCTGATAGCTGGTTGGAGCGTAGGCCTTTGCGGATTCGCCCGGTCTATTTCCAAAGCAGCAGCGTGGGCGTGGTGGATTTTCTTTTCGAACCCACTCCGAGGCTGCTGTATCGGGTCTTCGACCTGGAGGGCCGCAGCGTGTGGAAGACGTTCGAGCTGCGCGCGGATGAATTGGTCAACGGCGTGCAGTCGTGGCCTTCGAAGGTGGGCGAGCTGTCGCAGTGGCGGCAGAAGCAGATCAAAGAGGGTCGGGGCTACTACGAAGTCGAGCCTCCGGACTAGGTCTGGACTGATCACACCTCTGGTCTGCTCTCGTTGAGAACTTCCCTTTGTACGCCTCGAGGAGGGGCTTGCGAAGAGTGCCGCTCCTCGTGTCCCCGTCACTGGGATGAGCTACAATCTCAGCGGCGTTGACGGCAACGGATCTACCCGAAAGGAGCCCCATCCCACCATGACCGAACCCGCGCAAGAGGTCCAGATTCGCATGCTCGAGGACACCGATATCGGTGGCATCACGAGTCTCGATGAGAAGCTTGGAGGCCAGTACCGGCCCGAGGTCTGGGAAACACGGATCGGCTACTACCTGCGGCGCGACCCGGAGGCGCTGGTCGTGGCCGAAGCAGAAGGCAAAGTGGTGGGTTTCATGCTGGGTGAGGTGCGTTCCGGTGAGTTTGGCCTCGAGGAGCCCACAGGCTGGATTGAGGTGTTGGGTGTCGATCCCGACTTTCGAGGTCAGGCGATCGGCAGGAGGATGGCGGACCAGATGCTCGGCCACTTCAGGAGGAGAGGCACGACTACCGTGCGGACACTGGTGGATGAAACCATGGGCGACATCGCCGAGTTCTTCAATCGCTTGGGGTTCGAGCCCGCTCCGATCCGATCGTTCGTCATGCAGCTCTAGAGTAGATCTGGGAGGCCGCAGCAAGGAGATCCACCATGGGGATGACCAAGACCTACATACCGAAGAGATTCCACGATGCTGTGGTGCGCTGGCAGGAGACCTACCTGCCGGACTTCGACTTCCTGCTCGAGCACTGGGACAAGTACTTCCCCAAGGATCCCAGGTTCGAGTTGTGCGCTTTCCGAGAGATGGGGATGTGTAGCGAGATCGAGTGTGGTGCTAACAAAGGTCAGCCCAAGTTCATGCATTCGGCGGACATGGAGGTTGAACAGGGGCGCCATCTGCTGGGCGCTCTCAAGGCTCAGGCGAGCACGGAGTTTGGTTCGATCCAGCAGCATCAGCTGACGTTGGCCCGGGCCCAGGATGAAGAGGAGCAGTTTTGGATTCTGCGCATGATGGCCGAAGAGATGCGGCACGGGTATCAGATGTTCCATCTCCTGCTGGAGGACGAATGGCAGGAGGTTTCGGATCAATCGGGTGGTGAGATGGTCGAGGAGATCCTCTCCATGCAGACCGGCTCGCACATTCTGGGGGCTTTCAACATCGATTTCGACTCGTTCATCGACAATGTCACCTTCTGCGCCCTCATCGATCGAGTCGGTAAGTACCAGCTCTCCATGCAAAGGATCAGTGCCTACAAGCCCATGGCTGAGAGCATGCCGCAGATGTTGCGGGAGGAAGCGTTCCACCTGGCAGCAGGCGTCGTGCCTCTGCGGAGGTGGATGGAGAAGGCTGCCCGGGAGTCGGTCTATATCACCACTGCCGACATCCAGAGGACCCTCAACAAATGGCTACCCCGAGGCTTGGAGATGTTCGGTGACGAGCGGGGTGGCGGGACCAATGTTCGCTTCGGTCTCAAACCGATGAAGAATGCGGAGGCCCAGGCCCAGTACTACGAAGAGGTCGGCAAGGTGGTCCGGGACCTCAATCTGCGCTATATCCGCGCTCGGCTATCCGAGCTCAACGGGCCGGAGGCCGAGACCGTCCTGGATCGGCTTCTGGCCGATGGTGGCACCCACGACGGTATCTCCTGGGACGATCTGGTGCACATGCCCCATCGTGAGTTCTTTCGGCGCCGGGGTGTGCCCGCCTTCCGGATGATCGGGTGGCAGGGGGAGGAACTCCATGATCCGTCGTCCTATCTGCTCCATCTGTCCCAGCACCTGCCGGATTCCTATCGCGCCGGCAGAGATTTTCAGGACTATGTGGATTTGCTCAACCAGGTGCACTCTGGCGAGCTGACCGCCGATCAGGCGGCCCGTACCATGCCCAGCTTGCGGCGGGTTGGTGGTGTCTGCCCCTGCTCGAGGGCGGTTCGCTGGGTGGTGGACGAGCCCACCGCCGACAATGGCGGTGGCAACGGCAAGTCCTGATCGACCAACTTTCAGGCGTGAATTTTGTTCATCTCGGAGGGAGAAAGTGAGCCTTTCTAGTCGGCTGGTAGTCGTGACCCTTCCCCTGGTGCCCAAATCTCTCGTCGGCCGAGTGGCCTCCCGCTACGTGGCGGGTGAGACCCTGGATGATGCGACAGGGATGGTCGAAGAGCTCAATCGACAGGGCGCCATGGCCACCATGGATGTCCTTGGCGAAGAGGTCTCCGAGCGGAGAAAAGCCGAGAACGCGGTGGCGGAGTACATCCGTCTCTTCGAGAACATCGAAGCTCTCGATCTCGATTCGAACGTCTCGATCAAGCCGACCCTGCTGGGTCTCAAGGTCGAAGAGAAGCTCTGTCAGGAGAACATCGAACGGATCGCGGTAACAGCGAAGAATTTAGGCAACTTCGTTCGTATCGATATGGAGGATCACACCTGCACCGATGCCACCTTGCGGATGTACCACGCACTCCAGCCGCACTATGGAAACCTTGGGGTGGTATTCCAGTCCTATATGCACCGGACACTGCAAGATATCGAAGATCTGCCGGCCACGGATGCCAATGTTCGGCTCTGCAAGGGCATCTACATCGAACCGCGCAAGATCGCCTGGAAGGGCTATCAGACCGTTCGCCACAACTTCCTGGCGGCCCTGGAAAAGATGATCGAGCAGGGGGTCTACGCCGCCATCGCCACCCATGACGAGTTTCTCGTGTGCGCGTCGGTCGCCCTGCTGGAGAAGCACCGGGTGCCCAAAGATCGCTACGAGTTCCAGATGCTTCTGGGTGTGGACGAGGAGCTGCGGCAGATCTTGTTGGCACAGGGGCACCGTCTCCGAATCTATGTACCCTACGGCCGCGACTGGTATCCCTATTCCATCCGTCGCTTGCGGGAGAATCCCGAGGTGGCGCTGCATGTGGCCCGGGCATTTTTCGGCCTGAGTCCCGCCAGCAGCCGCTGACGCGACGATTCCTGCACGAGTTTCGGCGCCTTCGAGCCTGTCGGCCAGCCCGTCGGGACTCGCAAGATATAGACGAATTCTGATATACAGGTGCTGTAGAATCTTTTTGGTTTTGGGGGAAATTCGAAAGGAACCAACCGGATGACGCTGTCACGTGTCAGCGGAGGAGGCGAACCATGCCAGCTGTCGACGATGTAAAGCTTCTCGGCCGTATCCCGTTGTTCGAAGAGCTCGCCGATGAGGACCTGCAGCAGATCAACGCACTGATGCACCGGAAGACGTTTCCTTCCGGCGTCAACATCATCACCGTGGCCCAGCCCGGTGACACGGTCTACATCCTGCTGGAAGGGACGGTCAAGATCTTTGTCGACCAGCTGGACGGCTCCGAGGTCATCCTGGCCTTTCTCGGTCCCGGCGACACCTTTGGCGAGATGAGCATGGTGGACAGCGCTGGCCGCTCCGCCAACGTCGTGGCTCTCGAAGACTGCCACTGCCTGATGATTGAGCGTAGCGCCTTCCATCAGAGCCTGCGATCCACCAAGGGGCTGAGCTATAACCTGGTGCGACTGATGAGCCGCCGGTTGCGCCTGGCCAACGAGCAGATACAGGCCCTGTCGACGCTGGATGTCCGCGGCCGGGTTGCTCGTCAGCTCCTGGCTTTTGCCCAGCAGTACGGTCAGGGCGGGGAGACCTCCCAGGGTGTCACCATTCCCTTGCGGCTGACCCAGACCGATGTGGCCGCATTGGTCGGCGCCTCACGAGAGCGGGTGAACCAGGTCATTGTCGATTTCAAGGACAACGGATTCATCTCGGTGGATCCCTCCCATCGTTTCACCGTCCACGACATCGAAGCCCTCGTGGGCCGTTGTCAGTAAAGCACCCTGGAGCCTGCATTTTTCATGAGCCCGGCGGCATGTTGGGGAGATCGACCGCCATCTCGGGCTGTCCTCGCTCGTCGCGTCCTCAACATACTGCAAGTATGCCTGCGGCGCTCCTCGCTGCGGGTAGCCCGATCTGACGGCCGCTTTCCACAATCTGCCCGCCGGTTCATGAATAATGCAGGCTAGGACTACCTGAGGTTTTCGAGTACCGCCGCCGCCTGGACTCGGGTCCGGGTGGCGGTTTCTCTTTGCTAGACTTCGACTCCGGTGCTCCGCGATCTTCACGTTCGAAATCTGGCAGTGATCGTCGATGCCGTGGTCCATCTCGGCCCCGGACTGAACGTCCTGACCGGCGAGACCGGCGCCGGCAAATCCATCGTGGTCGATTCGCTGGCCCTGCTCTCTGGAGCCCGGGCCAGCAGTGACTTGGTTCGCTCGGGTGCGGCGACACTCTCGGTAACGGGGATCTTCGAGCCCCAGGGCGATGGCTGGCGAAGGATCCTGGCAGAGGCTGGCTTCGACCTGACAGGAGAGGAGCTTGTCGTGCGGCGGGAAGTCAGCCGAGAGGGTCGCAACCGGGTGTTTCTGAATGACCAACCCGTTACCCTCAACCTGCTATCGATGGTGGCACCCAGCCTGCTCCGGATCCATACCCAGCGAGAGGAGCTGGGGATCGTCTCTCCGGATCTCCAGCGGGCCTGGCTCGACCGCAGCGGCGGCGCCGAAGCAGACGAGCCGTGTCTCCGGGTACGGGAGTCTTTTGGGGACTTCGCGAATCTGGCGGCGCGTCTCGGGCGCGCTCAGGGGGACGAGCAGTTGCGCCAGGAGAGAATCGATCTCCTGAAGTTCCAATCCGACGAGATCGATGCCGCCCGACTACGGCCCGATGAGGATGTCGAGCTCAAGATCGAGAGGGATGCGCTGCGACACAGTGAGGCGATCACCGCCGCCCTGGGGGCGTCCTACGAGCTGCTGTTCGAAGATGAAGGAGCTGCGGTGGAGAGGATCTCGCAGGCGGTTCGCAAGCTGTTGGAGGTTGCCGATTGGGAACACCGGAGTGGCGACTGGGCCCAGGAGTTGGAGACTCTCAATGTCGGTTTGGAGGAGCTGACCCGCGACCTCCGTCGGCGTCTGGATGCCGTCGATGCCGATCCTGTCAGACTCGATGCTATCGAGGAACGTCTGAGCTTGATCGAACGTCTCTCTCACAAGTACCGTGGCAACTGTGCCGAGGTTCTGGAGCATCGTCAGCAGATCGCCGGGGAGCTGGACGAGCTGATCGGCGATGTGACCCGCCGAGAGGAGATCGAGAAGCAAGTCGAAGGGGCTCGGGCCCTGTACAAAGCGGCTGCAGCCGATCTGTCAGGCCACCGACGACAGTGGGCCGAGCGCATGGCCGATCGGGTGCATCGTGAGCTCGCCGACCTGGCACTCGGCAAGGCGCGCTTCAACGTGGCCATGGGGATTCGTCGTCGGGAGGACGGCCCGTTGGAACTGGGGGGTGTACCCGTAGAGTCCACGGCTCGCGGGTACGACCAGATCACCTATGAGCTGGCGGCCAATCCTGGCGAGGAATTGATGCCGCTATCCCGCAGTGCTTCGGGGGGTGAGCTGTCGCGTATCTACCTGGCTGTACAATTGGCCATTCGGGCGGGCGGGCCCGCGGCGACTTCCACCCTCGTATTCGACGAGGTGGATGCCGGTATCGGCGGCGCCCAGGCCGCTGCCCTGGGCCGCAAGCTGGCCCGTCTGTCCCGTGGGGGCCAGATCCTGGTGGTGACTCACCTGCCCCAGGTGGCCAGCCATGCCGATTGCCACTTCAGAGTCGAGAAGCGCCTGGCAGGCGATCGGACGGAGACCGATGTGGTTGCTCTCGATCGCGATGCCCGGGTGGAGGAGGTCGCTCGCATGCTGGCCGGCAGGAAAGTGACCGATCTCTCCCTATCCCATGCCGAGGAGTTGATCGCGACGGCAGGAGCAGAGCCATGAAGGAAGAGTGGCCGCGGCTGTGGACGTGGCAGGACGAGACGACGGTGCTGGCCCGAGCTCTCGATCGCGGCGAGATGTTGGTGATTCCTACCGAGTCCACCTATGGCCTGGCTGTGGATCCCCTCAGCGAGATCGGGGTCGCAACCGTTTGCCGCTTCAAGGGTCGCCCACCTGGGAAGGCGCTCCCTGTGGTCTTGGGTGAGGTTGGGCAGCTGGCCCGATTGGGAGCCGATCCGATGGCGCCCGAGCTGACCGAGTTGGCGGCTCTCTGGCCGGCACCCCTGACCGTGGTCCTGGAGCTCGAGCGACCAATCCCAGCAAGCGCCGGCAGATCGTCGCTAGCGGTGCGAGTCCCTGCCCACCAGCGGCTCCGATCGCTGTTGCGGACCCTCGACCGACCCCTGACCGCCACGAGCGCGAACCTTGCTGGGCAGACGCCCGTAACAGAGACCAGGATGGTGCTGCAGATGTTGAGCGAGTGGCCCTGTTTCGTCATCGACGATGGCAATCTGCCGGGGGGGGAAGTGTCCACAATCGTCCAGATCTCCGGTGATGGTTATCGATTGCTTCGGCACGGGGCGGTAGCCCCCGAGTGGATCCGTGACCGGGTGTCGCGGCCCCTGTTTTCCGCAGCACCTGCGGAAATCCCTGTTGATGATCCGTCATACCCCTTGTAGGTGAAGAGTCGATCCAAAATGCATAGGTTCTTGTGCACCCTTCTCGCCATACTGTTGCCTGCGGCCGTAGCCGTGGCGGAGGAGACGATCGCCGGGTCGGCGCTGGAGATTCTGCCGCTGGCCGAGGTCCAGGTCGGACAGCGAGGCTATGGCCTGTCGGTATTCGCCGGACACGACCCCGAGCGCTTCGAGGTGGAGGTCTTGGGCGTCTGGAGTCAAGTGGCACCGGATACCAGCTACATCCTGGCCCGATTGTCCGGGATGGATCTCGAGGAGTCGGGTGTCATCGCCGGGATGAGCGGCAGCCCGGTTTACCTGGATGGCCGCCTGGTGGGAGCGGTGGCCTTTTCCTGGCCGTTTTCCATCGAGCCTGTTGTCGGCATCACACCCATCGAGGCCATGCGCCGGCTGAGCTCCGCCGAGGTCGGCGATGATCCATCGGTGGTGACGACGAGGAGCCCGGTGCCGCTGCAGCGGCTGGTTGCCGCCGACCTGTCCGCCGAGCTCTTCGACAGAGGACTGGCCCCTCTCAGCTACTCGCCTCTCGAGGGTGCTGTCGGCGGCATCGGTTGGAGCGCATCTGGCTTCGGCACCGAGACCCGCGAGTTGCTGGCGCGGAATCTCGGCAGTCTGTCACCGTCGGGGCGCTCACAGGGTGGGGCCATCGGCGATCTGGTCGCGGGTGCCTCCGTGGCAGCGGTTCTCGTCGACGGCGACATGCAGCTGGCGGCGACGGGTACCGTGACGGACCGCACTGGCGACGAGATCCTCGCCTTTGGTCATCCATTCTTGAGCGTCGGATCTCTCGAAGTGCCCATGGCCACGGCCGAGGTGATCACCGTCTTGTCGAACCAGGTGAACTCTTTCAAGATCGCCAACCTCGGGCCGGTGGTGGGATCGTTCAACCTCGATCGCAAGACCGGAGTTCGGGGTCGTATCGGTCACGAAGCCGCCCTGACTCCTCTCACCGTTCGGGTCTCTGGGGATCGTAGTCGGACCTTCGACTTGCGGCTGGCGCGAATCCCCATCATGACGCCGACAATGGTAGCCATTTCGGTTCTGGGCGCACTCGATTCAGTGACCCAGGCGGGCGGCAGTCAGGGTCTCGATCTGCACGCTCGATTCGAGTTGGAAGGTTGGGGAGATCTCGAGATCGACCAGAGCTTCGACGGCGACTCTGCAGGAATCGACGCCGCCCTTTACATGCTGGCCTTTGCCGATTACTTGCTGAACAACCATCTGGAGAAGGTCGATATCTCGGGTATCCAGGTGGAGTTGAACCAATATCCGCGACCGCGGCTGGCAACCCTGGTGGACGCCCACGCATCTGCCACCCGGGTGCGCCCAGGAGATCGGGTCTCCGTCAACCTGGACCTGGTCGAATACCGCGGCGGACGGCGACGGACGTCGATGGAGGTCGTCATCCCGACGAGCATTCCGGACGGGCGGTACTCGCTGCTCGTCGGAGATGGCGTGAGCATCGATGTGGCCCGCCTCGCCGTGGAGCAGACCGATCCGGTGACCTTCAGCCAGGCTCTCAGTCTTCTGGACTCGCTGCATTCTCGTCGAGAGTTGGTGATCTTGGGTGTCTTCGGTGGCCAGGGTCTGGCGGTGGCTGGTGAGGTTCTGCCACGTCTGCCGGCTTCGATCCGCTCAATCTGGGGAGCGGCCGCCTCCAGCAGTGCCATTCCACTACGTCTGGCGATCGCCAGTCAGGAGGAGAAGGAGATGGAGTTTCCGGTAATGGGGGCGGTGAGGATCGACCTCGAAGTCCATCGGGATGGTCCCGTGGGTCCCGAGGCTTCGGGATCGGCTGCGGAGGAGGGTGGAGTCTCCGAGGAGGGTTTGCAGCAATGAGAGACGACAGCATGAGGCATCGGCATATAGCGGCCGGCGTAGTCCGTCTGACCGCCGCGTTCGGTATGGTTGCGGTGCTTGCCGGTCTCTTGCCGTGGAGTGTGGCGTCGGCGAGCGAGACTCGGGTCTTTCGCATGCAGTCGCGCCCGGGTTTCCTCAAGGGGACCCTGGACGGCATCAGTGTCGATTCGCTGGGAACCCTGAGGCTCGCCGATCGGGCCGAGCGTCTGGCGGCAGTCGACGAACCCTTCTTGTTCAGCGCCGCAGCGCATCCGGACGGATGGGTGGTCGGCACGGGCAACGCAGGTAAGGTACTGCTGGTGACTGTGGAGGGTGCGGTGCAGACGCTGTTTGCGGCCGACGAGCCCGAGATCTTCGCGGTCTGGGCTGCCGCTGACGGCACCGTGTTTGCCGGGTCCTCTCCCGACGGCAAGGTCTATCGAGTCAGTGATGGGGAGGCGACGGTCTTCTTCGATCCTCAGGAAACCTATATCTGGGGTCTGGATCGGGCAGCCGATGGGGATCTCCTGGTGGCAACCGGCACTCAGGGAAAGCTGTTCAAGGTCGACTCCGAGGGCAGCGGTCAGATCTTTTTCGATAGCGAAGATACCCATCTGCGGGCCATGAAGGTCTTGAGCGACGGCGAGATCCTCCTGGGCACCGCCGGCGAGGGCTTGATCCTCAAGCTTGGGCCGGACGGCACTCCGAGGACTCTCTACGATGCTCCCCATCCCGAGGTGGTCGCCTTTGCTGCCGATCCCGATGGGGACTGCTTTGCGGCTCTGCTCGCCTCTGAGGCGAGCTTGGTCGACCTCTCGCGGCGTCCGCAGGAATCGGAGGAAGGGAGTTCCGATATTGATTCGGGTGAAGGTGGCTCGAACGAGGCAGAGCCCCGGGTCGAGGTGGGGGTCACGGTCGGCGAAGAGACCGAAGCCACACCGGTGGGAAGTCGCCCCCCCGGATTCGCCGGGGCCCGATCGGAGGTCGTGCGCATCTCGCCCGCCGGGGTTGTCGAGACCCTGACCACCTTTCAGGAGGAGACCGTATACGCCCTCCATTGGCAGCGCGGGCGACTCTGGATCGGCACGGGTCTGGAAGGCAAGGTCTTCAGTCTGCAGGATCATCGTCCGGTTTTGGAGAAGGACGTGGACGAGCGCCAAGTGGTGGCCTTGTTGGATGATTCGCCTGGGCCCGCCTTCGTCACCACCAACGCCGCGGCCGTCTATCGCATTGCCGGAGAAACCGAGCGCAGTGGTGTCTATACGAGCCCGGCCCTGGATGCCGAACAGATCTCCAGCTTTGGCACCCTGCGCTGGGAGGGAGATGTGCCAGCAGAGACCGATCTGGAATTCTCTTTCCGCAGCGGCATGAGCGCCGAGCCCGATCGGACCTGGACCGCTTGGACCCCGCCGCGCGCGGGTGAGGAGATCTCGGTGTCGGGTCTGCCGTCGGGGCGCTATGTCCAGTGGCGGGCGCGCTTCGGCGCTGCGGATGGCCGATCACCGATGTTGAGCGAGGTCACCGTGTCCTATCGGCAGGCCAATCTGCCACCCCGGATCAAGACCCTGACCGTTCTCGATCCAGGTCAGATTCTGGTACCTGCCAACTTCAATCCCGCCCAGCAGGCCTACGAGCCCGCTCATCCGAATCGACAGGGGATCTTCACCACCATCCGGCCCGTGCCAGGCGACCAGCAACGCCGATTGAAGACACTCTGGAAGCGGGGATTTCGTACCTTGCGCTGGGAAGCGGAGGATCCCAACAAGGATGAGCTGATCTACGGTCTATCGTTTCGACAGGCCGACTCGGACCACCCATGGTTGCCGGTGGTAGAGGAGCTGAGCGAGGACTACTACAGCCTTGACGCCACGGTGCTACCCGACGGTCGATACCGATTTCGTCTTCAGGCCGCCGATCGGCCGCGGAGCAACGATCGGGAGCGCAAAGAGGTGGCGGAGATCAGCGAGCCGGTGCTCATTGACCATTCGACTCCTACCCTCGATTCCGTGGCCGAGTCCGACGGTGAGCTCCGGGTCGTAGTAGAAGATCGCTGGAACCCCTTGCGCGAAGCGGTTTTCAGCGTCGACGCGATGGAATGGCAGCCCGCCCAGCCTGCTGATGGACTGCTCGACGGGCGGCGTGAGACACTTGTGCTCGAGGCACCCCAGAACGGAAAGCTCCTGCTGCTGCGGGTAACCGATGCAGCTTTCAATGTAGTCACTATCGACCTGACCCGAGGTTCGAGACCATGAGCAAGCGAATCGCCGTTTACCCCGGCTCATTCGACCCTATTCACAACGGCCATCTGGATATTGTCCAGAAGAGTCGTCGTGTGTTCGACGAGGTCATCATCGGGGTCCTCGGTAACGAGGCCAAGGAACCCGTCTTTTCGGTTGCCGACCGTGTCGAGATGATCTCGCATCAATTGCGCGATTACGACGACTGCCGGGTCGAGAGCTTCTCCGGTCTGTTGGTGGATTTCATGGAGCAGGCCGAGGCCCAGATCATCATCCGTGGCTTGCGAGCCGTCTCCGATTTCGAGTACGAGTTTCAGATGGCTTTGATGAATCGGCGATTGAATCCCCACATCGAGACCGTCTTCATGGTGCCGAAAGAGGAGTACATCTACCTCTCGAGCCGGCTGGTGAAAGAGGTCTTCTTTCTCGGCGGCAATCTCATCGGTCTGGTACCCGATCCCGTTCTGGAGCGGCTGGCCGAGGTCGGAGCCGACCGCCAAGATCTCTCCCAGTGAGTACCCAGGAATCGCTCTCTCGATTTGTTTCGGCCATGCCGAAGGTGGAGCTCCATGTGCACCTGGAAGGCTCGATTCGTCCCGGGACCCTTCTGCAGCTGGCCCGTCGCCGGCGAGTCGAGCTACCGGCAGACGATGAGGAGGGTCTGAGACGGTGGTTCCGATTTCGGGATTTCGAGCACTTCGTCGAGATCTACCTCACCTGCTGTCGATGTCTGCGGGATCCCGAGGATTTTCAGCTGGTCATGGATCAGTTCCTGGCTGAGCAGGCACGACAGAATATTCTCTACAGCGAGGTCCATTTCACGATCGGCACCCACCTGGAGAACGGTGTCAATGCTGTCGAGGTGGCAGAGGCCCTGTTCGAATCCATGCAGGAAGGCGAGAGCCGTCACGGCGTGCGATCCCGCCTCATCCCGGACATCGTGCGGGATGTCGGTCCACAGCGGGCCGATCAGACACTCGAATGGGCTCTTGCCGGGCGCGGTCGGGGAGTCGTGGCTCTCGGTCTCTCGGGTTTCGAGAGCGAACCCGACGAGCCCTACCGGGAACACTTTCATGTCGCGCAGCAGGAGGGGCTGAACCGGGTCGCCCATGCCGGCGAGCACGCCGGCCCGGAGACTATCCGCTCGGCCCTGGAGGTCTGCAAAGCGCAGCGGATCGGACATGGGATTCGGGCCGTGGACGACCCCGAGCTGGTCAGGGAGCTTGTCGATCACGGGATTCCCCTCGAGGTCTGTCCGACCTCCAACATCCGGCTGGGTGCGGTGGCGGAGACATCGAGCCATCCCTTCCACCCTCTGCAGCAGGCGGGAGTGGTGGTCACGGTCAACTCCGACGACCCACCCCAGTTCGAAACGACCCTGAACGACGAATACCTGAGTCTGGCCCGGGCCTTTGGTTACAGTGCGGCCGACCTGACAGCTTTCTCTCGCAACGCCTTGCGTCACGTCTTTCTCGAGGATGGTGAACGACAAGTGTTGGCGGATGAGTTCGAGGGGCGACTCGCCGAGGCCGCTGCCCTGGTCGAAGATCAATAGAGAACCATGGAGGAATCGGGTCATGTCTGATCCCGTCATTGCCGAAAAGAGCCCCGCTGTTCTCGAGTTGGAGCCCGGCACCTACTATTGGTGCCAATGCGGCCGATCCCAGAATCAGCCCTTCTGCGACGGTGCCCACGCCGGCACCGAGTTCTCGCCGTTGAAGCTGGAGCTGCAGGAGAAGAAACGGGTCGCTCTCTGCCAGTGCAAGCACACCGGCAAGGCGCCCTTCTGTGACGGGGCTCACACCACGCTCGAGTAGCGGTCTTGCTTCTTGGAAGCTACTCCAGTGCTGCTAACGCCTCCAACCTGGCGGCTTCGAATTCGTCGCCCGGGTTCCAGGCAGGCAGCTCCGGACTCTCGGCGATGATCCGCCCGGAGTGAAAATTCAGCAGAGTGTCGTCGACGAAGCCGTCGAAGTTCCAGCTCTCCTCGAGCTGATCGCTGGGTTGGTGATAGTGAATCGCCTCCCATGCTTCGACTTGCTCCTTGCCCCACTCTGGCGGACGACCGATGAAATCCACACCGTTGGCCAGGTAGATCGCCGGCACACCGATCTTGGCGAAATTGAACTGGTCGGAGCGGTAGAAGTGCCCCCGGTCTGGAAACTGGTCCCCCTTGACCGAGCGCCCCTGGCGTCCTGCAGCCTCTTCGACGACGGCATCCAGACTGGATTTGCCATAGCCGATGTACCCGACATCACTGGTCTTGCCCCAGATATTGGCACCATCGATGTTGATATTGGCCGCGATTCGTCCGGGCTCGAAGGTCGGGTGCAGAGCGTAATACTCCGAGCCCAATAACCCCTGCTCCTCACCGTCGACGAAAAGAAACAGCAGCGACCGGGCCGGGGCCTGGGACAGACCGGCAAACGCCTCGGCAATGGTGAGGACCGCGGCGCTGCCCGAGGCGTTGTCGAGGGCCCCGTTGTAGATGGCATCGCCTTCCTCGTTGGGTTCACCGATCCCGAAGTGGTCGTGATGGGCGCTATAGACGACGACCTCATGCTTGAGCTGTGGATCCGAACCTTCGAGGATCCCGCCAACATTGCCCCCGGCGACCGTCTCCAAGGTGTTGGCGAGTGTCAGGGAGGTGCCGATGCCCAGATCGACAGGGCGGAAGTCTCGGCTGCGCGCGGCAGCGATGAGTTCGTCGAGATTCTCACCCGCCCGGGCAGCGATTCGTTGAGCGGCCTCGTCGGTGATCCAGGCCGCAATCTCCACCCGCGGTTCATCCCCGGCCGGCAGCTCGAACTGAGGTCCGGTCCACGAAGCCTGAACAACCTGCCAGGGGTAACCGGCCGATGGGGTGGTGTGGATGATGATGGCGCCGGTGGCTCCCTGCCGGGCCGCACTTTCGTATTTGTAATCCCAGCGGCCGTAGTAGAGGCGACGGTCTCCCGCGAAGAGATTCTCGTCCCACTCGGGGTCGTTGTTGAGCATCAGGAGAATCTTGCCGTTCAGTTCGGCACCCTTGAAGTCATCCCAGTCGAATTCCGGTGCCTGAATGCCGTAACCCACGAAGACCAGGTCGGCGGCCTCGATCTCTGATACCGCGCTCTGTATACCACTGCCGGCGATGTAATCGTCCCAATAGGACAGCTCGAGATCTTCTGCAGAGCCTGTGAATCGCCAGGTCTTGGGGACTTCTGACGTGATACTCACCAGGTCATACAACTGCTCCCATTCCCCAGCAAAGGCGGGCTCGAGACCGAGACCGGCCATGGTGTCGGCCAGGTATTGACGCGCCAGGCGGGCCCCCTCGGTGCCGGGTGCCCGTCCAGCCATCTCATCACCGGCCAGTCGCGCCACGTGAGCCCGAAGCGTGTCTGCGGTGATGACTTCGGCAGCTGGCGGGACGGTCTCCGAAATGCTGTCGCCCGGGGCGGGGGCACCTGGCTGGCAGCCCGAAATGGCGATAAACGAGGCGATCAAAGCCAGTACACCCAAGATCTCAAACGTGCGCAGTTTCTTGTCTCTCATGGTCCCTCCTGATACCTTCATGACGGTTGGGACTTTAGCAAAAAGTGGCCATCCCGATTCGAGCTCGAGGGATCCAGCGTGACCAGCAGAAACAGAGTACTTCGCAGCGTAGTTCGAGACTGTCTGTACTTGAACTGGGCCTTGCCTGTGGACTGTCTGCCCGCCCTTCCAGAGCCCCTGTGCTATGAGGAGCATCTGCAGGACGGTGAGCGCTTCGCTTTTCTGTCGGCGCTGCTCTTTCGTCACGAGCACCTCCATCTCGCCGGCTTGCCGTTCCTCCGATTCTCCTATCCCCAGTTCAATCTGCGGCTGTATGTCCGGGATCACGAAGGTATTCCAGCCGTCTTCTTCAAGAGCATTCTGGTACCGGGCTGGGTGGTTCCCAGCGCTCGCTGGGTAGCCAACCAGCCAGCCCAAGCAGCACAGTTTCGCTATCCCCATCCATCGACAGGATTGCAAGACGAGGAGTGGAGCTGGGAGGTGGTTCGGAACCTGCCTCTGAGGCTGTCGGCGCGGATGGCTTCTCCGAGTCTCGCTGGCCGACCCTCGCTGGGCTCTTGGGAGAGGACGGTGGACTACTTTCGATTGCGGTCGCGGGGCTATGTCCAGACCACCGGGGGTCTGCATCCCGTCAAGACCTCGCAGCGATCGGTCCCATTGTGGCCGGTGCAGGTCTCACTGGAGGATCCGGGCCTGGTGCAGCGTTGTCTCGACATCGGCGACGCCACGAGTTGGCCCGAGCCCCATTCGGCCTGGCTCTGTCCCGAGGTGCCGTACGAGTTTGCGCTGAGCTCCGATGCCTTGCGTCAGTCCGTGCAGCGGGCGCCGGTGTCCGTGGCACCGGATTCGGCCATGTTCCACAGCCGTCGGGCAGCCTCTCGCCGGGCTGCGGCCTGAGCCGGGAGATGCGAACCGCTGTGCTAGCATCTCTTGGTGAATCTGTCTCCTCCCAGAGATCACAATCCACAGAAAATCGCTGTCCTGCCGGGTGATGGCATCGGGCCCGAGGTGATCGCCGAGGGTCTCAAGGTCCTCGAGGCGGCGGCCACACAGTGGCACTTGTCCTTGGAGATCACCGAGAAGCCCTGGAGTGCCGATCACTATCTCCAGACGGGCGAGACCCTCCCGGAAGGTGCCCTGGAGGATCTGCGGGACAACTATTCGGCCATCCTCATCGGCGCCTATGGCGATCCGCGGGTGCCAGACATGCGGCACGCTGCGGATATCCTGCTGGGCATCCGGTTCGGGCTCGATCTGTACATAAACCTGCGGCCGATCAAGGCCTATGATGAGCGTCTCAACCCTCTCAGGGGCAAAACCGCTGCGGATATCGACATCGTGGTCTTTCGGGAGAACACCGAGGGTGCCTACGTAGGTGTCGGAGGAAACTTCAAGAAGGGAACCGCTGCCGAGGTCGCTGTCCAGGAGGAGATCCACACCCGCTTCGGAGTCGAACGCATTCTGAAAGCGGCGTTCGAGTACGCGCAAGCCGCCGATCGTCGCAAGGTCTGTATGGCGGACAAGTCCAACGTGATGCGATACGGCCACGATCTGTGGCAGCGGACCTATCAGGAGATCTCCGAGGAGTACCCCTCTATCCAGGCCAGCCACCTGTTCGTGGACGCGCTGGCCATGCAGATGATTCGCAAGCCCGAGGAATTCGAGGTCATCGTCACCAACAACATGTTTGGCGACATCATCACCGATCTCGGCGCGGCGCTGCAAGGTGGCCTGGGGATGGCGGCCTCCGCCAATCTATTCCCTGGCCGGGTCTCGATGTTCGAGCCGGTCCACGGATCGGCGCCCAAGTACCGTGGCCAGGGTGTTGCCAACCCCATGGCAGCCGTGTTGACCGTCGGTTTACTGCTCGCTGATCTCGGGCACGATCAAGCGGCTCAGGCAGTCGAGGCCGCTGTATGCCGCGCACTGGCTGAAGGTGTCATGACTCCCGACCTGGACGGTACCTGCTCGACTGCAGAAGTCGGCGATTTCCTGGCCCAGGCGGTTGCCAGTGGCCCGGTGGCGGCCGTCTGAAGAACCACCGTTCCCGAAAGAAGCATTCATGGGTTCTGAGACACCCGCGAAGACCACCTGGGAGCGGGCGGTCGAGCGCTTTCTCGAGGCCCTGTTACTCGAGCGGGGACTTTCGGTGCGTACCATTCAAGCCTACGGCAGCGATCTCCAGCGATTGTGCACGGCCCTGGCCAAGACAGACAAGGATCCGGTCCGTGCCGACCAAGAGATGATCGCTGGCCATCTCCGCGATCTGCGGCGGCAGGGTCTGGCGCCCCGGTCCATCGCCCGCAGCCTGGTTTCGATACGAGGCTTCTACGAGCATCTGGTGGAGTCGGGGGAGCGGGAGGACAACCCGGCGATCAACCTGTCGCCGCCCAGACTGTGGCGCAAGCTTCCGAGGGTACTCTCCGAAGCCGACGTGGAGACGCTTCTTGCCATACCCGACCCAGAGGAGGCCTTGGGGCTTCGGGACAAAGCCATGTTGGAGCTCTTGTACGCCACCGGTATGCGGGTCAGCGAGCTGGTGGGTTTGGAGATCGGGCAGCTCCGAATGGAGTTCGGCTTCATCGTGGTTCGTGGCAAGGGAGACAAGGAGCGGGTCGTGCCTGTCGGTGAACAAGCAGAGCGTTGGTTGCGGCGCTATCTGGAAGAGGTCAGGCCGGCAATCGCCAGGGGTCGACATGAACGGGTATTTGTCAACCGATTCGGTCGACCGCTGAGCCGGCAAGGGTTCTGGAAGAAGCTACGCCAATACTGCCTGGAGAGAGGGATTGAAGGGGTCTCGCCGCATGTCATCCGCCACAGCTTCGCTACCCATCTGCTCGAGCACGGCGCGGATCTGCGCTCGGTGCAGATGATGCTGGGGCACGCCGACATCTCCACCACTCAGATCTACACCCATATTCACGCCGAACGCCTGCGCAGTTTGTACGATCGCTATCATCCCCGGAGCACCTCAGCAGAAAAATGATTCGAAGACGGCTCGGTGCTTCTGCGGTCTTGATCTCAGCTCTCTGCTGTTGGAATCCTGCCGGCGCCGAGTTGGTCCTGCTGGTGGGGGGGGGTGTCCTGAAGGTGGATGGTTTCCATCAAACGGGTGACCAGATGAATCTACTTCTGCCCTCGGGAGGCACCCTGACGGTGTCGGTTCTGCGCATTGATCGCATCTTGGCGGATGAGATCGCCGAGGAGCCCAGCGGGCCGCTGCCTGCCGATTCATTGACGATTGCTTTCGCCGACGATCAATCTGTCCCCACCACTCCTTTCGGAGAGTTGATCTACCAGACGGCTCGACGCCACGGCATCAACCCACAGCTGGTAGCCGCCATGGTGTGGGCCGAATCGGCCTTCGACCCCGGTGCGGTTTCGCCCAAGGGAGCCTCGGGGCTGTTGCAGCTGATGCCGTCGACGGCCCAACGCTTCGGATTGAGCCAGAAGGATGTCTTCGAGCCCAGCAGCAACCTCGATGCCGGAGTCCGCTACATCCGCTGGCTCAGCGAGCATTTCGCGGGCAACGTGCCGCTGGTCCTGGCCGGCTACAACGCCGGCGAGTCGGCGGTAGATCGCTACGAGGGCTTGCCGCCCTATAGGGAGACCCGCGACTACATCCGACGGATCTACTCGAGTGTCGGGCTGGATTCTCCCCTGTCGGGGAGTGAGTAGCGCATCGCCACCAGGGTCTTGTCGTCTTCGCCCGGTCTGCCGCCAGTGAAGGCGTCTGCCGCCGACAACAGGCGATCCCTGACCTCGGCGGCACTGCCAGCAGGTCCCTCCAACGCTATCTGGAGCCGCTCGTAACCAAAGGGCTCCCCGAGGTCGTTGGCGGCTTCCACGATACCGTCCGACAGCCAGATCACCACATCGCCATCCGCCAACGGCACTCGCCGGGTGCCGTAGACGTCGCCCAGAGCTCCCAGAGGGTGTCCGGTCAGGGCGATTTCGGAGACCCGCTCGTTGCGGACCAGGTAGGTGGGCGTGTGAGCGGCATTGGTGAGCTCCATCTCACTCTGCTGCAGATCCACCACCGCTATCGTGGAAGTGACGAAGAAACGGCGCTCCTGTTCCGAGCGGACCATTTCGCTCAGTCGGCGGAAGATCTCGTCCGGAGGTTTGTGCTCTTGAACCAGAATGACCAGAGCCGCTTTGAGCATGGCCATTCGTAGACCTGTGGGAAGTCCGTGGCCGGACACATCGGCGATGACGACCACCAATCGATTGTCATCGATCCTGAGGATGTCGAAGTAGTCCCCACCGATGGCAGCGCTCGGCTGGAACAGGGTGGCAAAGTCGACACGGTCGGAAGACGGAATATCGGCCGGCAGCAGGCTCTCCTGGAGCTCGCGGGCGATTTTGAGCTCTTTTTCCAGGACCTCCTTTTGGGCGATGGCCAGCACCGAGCGATCCAGTCCTGCCGCCATCTCGTTGAACGACTGCTGGAGCTCACCGAGCTGATCTCGCCGGCGGACCGGGATACGGATAGAGAACTCGCCGCGCTGCACGGCATCAGTGGCCCGGCTGAGCTGATTCACGGCCCGGCTGAGGCCAAAGATCATGAAGAAGGCCATGGCGATAGCCAGTGCGTAGATACTGAAGAGCACGCCGCTGATGGCGATGAGGCTGGCCCAGATGGCAGTATTGATCTCTGCCGAGCCACCCATGAGATGTCGAAAGACTGTTGCCGGGGTGCCATTGAGTGAAGCCGTGAGGTATTCCGAGATCGGAGTTCCATTGTGCAGGCTATGAAACGGTCCCGCCAGCTCGCCCCACCAGATGAAGGGCCGGCGCCACCAGAGCTGGTTGGTGCCCGTCGGTGGGAGGCCAAAGAATTCATCCCGGGCTGCGCCCTTCGGCCTGGCCGCCAGCGGTTGGAGGACGAACTCGCGGCCCATCCAGTCCAGGCGGATCAAGCCTTCCTTGCGGGGGTCCTCGGCCCGCAGAAGCATGACCCAGACATCGCCTTTGATCGCCAGCTCGCTCTCGATGGCACCCTCGAACACTGCCAGAACGCTACGGCGGCCTCGCTGCGCGGTGCCGGCCAATGTCGGCGAGCCGTCGGCGCGAGCCACAAAGGAGACCGTTTTCTGCTTGATTCCGCCATCGGGGGCCGTCTGCGACGCTAGCCAGTCCGGCCAGTACTCGGGCAACTCTGTGTTGCCAGCGGCGCGGCGTCCATCTAGATAGTAGGCAAAGGCCATCTTTTGAAACCTCGTCTCGGGCGCTTTGGAGCCACTGTCAAAGGCTTCGAGTCTGGTCGCCGCTGCTTCGATGACCTCCTGTTGGAGCTCACCGGCGGCGGTGCGATAGAGATGACCGAGAAAGTACCCTCCAAGGAGGTAGAGATTGAGCAGCATGAGCAGTATCACCATCGGAATGGGGAGCACGCCGATGAGGAAGTACGAGAAGGCCAGGCGCCGTCCCACCCGCCAAAGAAAGATCTGCAGGCCCCTCCAAAGCAGCCAGAGGAGCAGGAACACCGCTGCGCCGAGGGCCAGCCCATAGACCATTTGCAGGGTCAGGGGGAAGTTCAGCAGCAGCCCGGCGGCACTGGCGAGGAGAATGGAACCCACCAGAAAAGCCAGGATCCAGGCAGCTCGTATCAGGGAGGATCTGGACATGAGTGGTTGGTCTGCGGGGCGCTTCTCCATAGACTACGACCGCACCCCGAATTTGTTCCCGGCGATAGGATTTGGCCTCCGCACGTGATCTTAGCTCGTCGGATCTCCAGAGGGAGCCCCGAACTGTAGTCGTGTGGATATTCTGTTACACTTTCGCTCGCCGGGTAGGGGCCTTGAAAAGGGCAGCCCGCCATGATCAGATTCCGATCGAACTTCAGCAGCAACATTACGAATTCACCTAAGTTTCTTGGACTTTTCTTGATGAGTCTAGAGGCATCATGAGTACACAGACCAACGACGATCCACAGCAACAAGAGCGTCAGATCGCCATCGAGAAGATGGGTGAAGTCGTCATCCGTTTCGCCGGTGACTCGGGCGACGGTATGCAGCTGACAGGCAGCCAGTTCACAAGTACCTCGGCCTTGGTCGGCAACGACCTGGCCACCTTCCCCGATTTTCCTGCCGAGATTCGGGCCCCAGCCGGGACTCTGCCGGGAGTCTCGGCCTATCAGGTGCGGATCGCAGACTACGATATCCACACCCCGGGCGACATCGCCGATGTGCTGATCGCCATGAATCCAGCGGCGTTGAAGATATCGTTGACCGAGCTCAAACCCAACGGCATCATCATCGTCAATACCGATGAGTTCAACGCTCGCAATCTGAAGAAGGCAGACTACGAGGTCAACCCCCTCGAGGACTCGAGTCTGGATGGCTATCGGGTCTATGCGGCGGAGATCACCACCATGACCCGCCGGACGTTGGAGGACAGCGGTCTCGACACCAAGACCCAGGATCGATGCAAGAACTTCTTTGCTTTGGGGATGGTCTATTGGATGTTTAGCCGGCCCTTGGAGAGCACGGCCACATGGCTACAGCAGAAGTTCCGGAGCCGACCCGAGATCGCCGAGGCCAACATCAAGGTCATGCGGGCGGGCCATAACTTTTGTGACATCACCGAGGTCTTCCAGGTCCGCTACGAAGTGGAACCGGCAAGTCTGGATGCGGGGGTTTATCGCAACATCATGGGCAACACCGCCTTGGCGTTGGGTCTGGTGGCTGCCAGTCGTCGTAGCGGCATTCCCCTGTTCCTGGGGTCGTATCCGATCACCCCTGCCAGCGACATCTTGCACGAACTGTCCCGCTTCAAGAGCTACGGCGTGACTACCTTTCAGGCTGAAGACGAGATCGCCGCCGTCTGTGCGGCGATCGGGGCTTCGTTTGGCGGTGCCCTGGCGGTGACGACCACCAGCGGTCCCGGACTGGCCTTGAAGTCCGAGGCCATCAATCTTGCGGTCATGGTCGAGCTGCCCCTGGTAATCTGCAACATCCAGCGTGGCGGGCCTTCGACCGGGCTGCCCACCAAGACGGAGCAGTCCGATCTCCTGCAGGCCATGTTCGGTCGTAACGGCGATTCGCCCGTGCCAATCCTGGCCGCCGCCTCGTCGGCAGATTGCTTCGACATGGCGATCGAAGCCTGTCGTATCGCCATCCGACACATGGTGCCTGTGATTCTGCTCTCGGACGGCTTTGTGGCAAACGGCTCCGAGCCCTGGCGGCTGCCCGCGATCGAGGATCTGCCCGACCTACGGACGGAGTTCTGGACCGACACCGATGATTTTCAGCCCTATTCCCGTGATCCGGAGACCTTGGCCCGGCCGTGGGCGATCCCCGGTGTGGCCGGGCTCGAG
>Ga0255052_10000776_pt1 | contig 25200 bp, 24 predicted proteins | sample JV7_2_21_MG_FD_188632 | JGI IMG/M metagenome (GOLD analysis project Ga0255052, IMG submission 188632) | Seawater microbial communities from Jervis Inlet, British Columbia, Canada - JV7_2_21 | ecosystem: Environmental > Aquatic > Marine > Inlet | place: Canada: British Columbia | collected...
GTTCTTTTCTTACTACCACTTTAATGTACAACTGAACCTGCCGGCGATTGAACCGCTTGGAGAATGCCGTTCGAACCTGGAAACGTTCAGGTTGCTCGCCGCTGCAATGGATTTTGATGATCCCTGCTTCAAGCAGCAGGGTGACGAGATCGTAAAAGAAATACTGGACCTGGAGCACCCGGTGCTAAACGGGATTAGTGCGCATCAATTGCTGAAAAAGGGTTGGGCCCGGGCCAGCCTGGAATCAGCCCAAGCCTTTGTCAGGGAAGGCAGGTTTCCAACTCCATCCGGTCGTATCGAGTTCTGCTCGAACCGCATGGAACGGGATGGTTTTGATCCATTGCCCGCGTATATACCACCACGGGAAAGCCGCGAGCGCACACCGGGCTTGTTCACCAGCTATCCGCTGTTCTTTATCACGGCCTCGGCCCACTCTGCGCTGAATACCAACTATGCCAGGGAAGCGGGCAAACAAAACGGCACAGAGCAAGTCAGACTGCTGATCAATCCAGCGGACGCGATATCTCGCGATATCTCTGATGGTGCTTTGGTGCGCGTATTTAACCGGCGGGGCAGTTGCTTTCTTCATGCGGCAATTAGCAAGGATGTGAAGCCGGGTGTTGTCACCAGCCCCGGCCTGTGGTGGGGCGAGCAATACCCCGGTGGTTGCAACGCCAATCATACGACACCTGATTTTACCGCGGATATTGGTGGTGGTTCGGCGTTCAACAGCAACCTTGTACAGCTCGAGTCAGCGCTTGAGTCAGTGGCTGAGTCACGGCCCCCCGCGGGTGGGGGTTCTTATGGTTGAGCAACAGGCAAGCCTGCCACACGTTGCCGAAGCCTGCCTGATGCACCGCGGCCTGGGCCATGTCGAGTTCTTTGATTTCTCACCAAAGGCAATGGATGCGCTCCGTGCCAGTTACGCCGGGCTGAAAGGGCACGGCTACAAAGGACTCAGTTTCCATGCCCCCATGCCCCGGCCTGCGTTCTTCCCGTTTGCCGGCGTGACCTGTTTTTTCCTGAATGAAGACCCCGATCGCAGGGCCTTGTCCTTCCGTTTGCTTGAGGAGACCCTGCGATACGCGCAGGCGTGGAACGCGGATCATATCGTCACCCATCTTACCTACGGCAAGACCGACACGTCAGACCCGGGCAAAGCGCTCGGCCTGGCAAGGAATGCCGGTGAAATCTTCGCTGCATTGAGCGATCGATATGGTATCCCGATACATTTGGAGTTTGCCGCCTATACCCGTTCATTCAACAAAGCCGGGCAGTTTGTCGGGATCGTCTCGCAATATGAAGAGCTGGGAATCTGTGTGGATTCGGGACATACAATGCTGGGTGCGCGCATGCATGGCAGGGACTACCTGGACGACATCAGAACCCTGGCCCCGCAGGCGCGTTCACTGCACCTGTGGAATACCCAGGCGAAGGATCAAATCCATGTTCCCCTGCACCCGTCACAGTCAGCGTCACAGGGTTGGATCGATATTGAAAAAATCCTGGAAATCGTGCTTGCCTGTAACCCCCGGATTCCGATCGTTTTTGAATACCCGGTCACGGAGCTTACGCCTGATATCCAGGCCGGTTACGACTGGGTAGAGCAGATGGTTATCAGTATTAACCAAATAAAATAATGATATCTAACTTTAATAAAGTGAGCTAATATTATGAAAGAATTCAAAATTTTACTTATAAACTGTAACACCATGCTCGATACGCTGGTCACTGCGGGCATCGGCATTTTATCCAGTTGTCTCAAAAACGAAGGTATAGACGTAAAGCTGTTTGATACCACTTTTTACCGGACCGCCGAGCGTACCGGAGATGAAGCACGCGCCAGTGTACTGCAGGTAAAAAAGACCGATTTCAAAGACCTGGGTATAGAGCCGGAAGAAGGCGATGTTGTCGCCGAATTCGTAAAGCTGGTGGCATCATACCGGCCCGATCTGATTGGCCTGTCATGTATCGAGGTCACCTGGCCGCTTGGTCTGGATTTGTTAAATGCGGTCAAAGACAGTGGTGTCCCGACCATAGTGGGTGGCGCCTACGCGACTTTCGCCGCCGATATCATCATCCGTCATGACGCCGTCGATATGGTCTGTGTTGGTGAAGGCGAGCAAGCCCTGACCGAATTGTGCAAAAAGATGCGTGGCGGAGACGACATTACCGGCATCCGGAACATCTGGGTCAAGCAGGGCGGCCACTTGTATAAAAACCCGATCAGGGCTGCGTTCCCCATCAATGAATTACCCTACCAGGACTGGGACATCTACGACAAACGCCGCTTCTGGAAACCGATGGGTGGGCAGATGTCAGTCACGGGGACCTTTGAAATGAACCGCGGGTGTCCCTACACCTGTACCTACTGTATCAATTCCGGATTCAAGGAGCTCTACGACCCGGTCGGCGGGTATTACCGTGAACAGGAAATCCCGCGGCTGATCGATGAAATGCTGGAAAAGAAGGAGAAATACAACCTGACATTTGTTTACCTGGTGGCAGAGAGTTTCCTGACCACAAACCGTAAGCGAATAGAGGAATTTGCCCGTCTTTACAAACAGGTCGATCTCCCATTCTGGGTGGAGGCGCGACCGGAATCCATTTCCAGGGACAAGGTTGGCATGTTGCGTGACATCGGCTGTGAGGGTATCAGTATTGGTCTTGAGAGCGGCAATAACGAACTGCGCACCAGATTGCTGGGGCGGAACATCAGCAATGAACGGATCATCAAGGCATTCCGGTTACTCTCCGACAGCGGTATCCGTGTCAGCGCCAATAACATTATCGGTTTCCCGACGGAAACCAGGGAAACGATTTTTGAAACCATAGAATTGAATCGCGAGATCGACGTACAGGGCGTTATGGTCAGTTTCTTCAGCCCTTACCGCGGCTGCACGTTACGGGAAACCTGTGAACAGGAAGGCTATATCGGCAGGGATGATATTGCCGAAGATTATCGCCTGGGACCCTCCATGGACATGCCCCAACTCCGGCGGAAGGAACTCATCGCGCTGCACAGGACGTTCCCCCTGTATGTAAAATTTCCAAAGAGCGAGTGGGATTCAATCCGGGTCTGCGAAGACGATACGCCGGAGGCCAACAGCATTTACCAGGAATACTCACAACGTTATGAGGCGGAGTTTATGCATTGATGGGGCGCTTGAAAATAATGACGGTAGAAACCGATGGCTGAAGTAACCGTAATTGGTACCGGGATCATGGGCAGGGAAATCGCATTCAGGCTGCTGGCGGCCGATTACCGTGTCACTGTCTACAATCGAACGGCAGCTAAAACCGCTGACCTGGTCAAGGCCGGGGCCATCCGGGCGGCGACCCCCGCCGCCGCGGCGAGGGGTGCTGACTACATCATCTCCATGCTCGGCGATGATGCTGCCTCAAGGGCCGTATGGCTTGGTGAAAATGGTATCCTGGAAGGCGTCGGTAAGCACGGCAGCATCGCAATCGAGTGCTCTACCTTGTCCCATGGCTGGATCCTTGAATTGAATGACAGCTTGCAATCGGCGGGTATCCGGTTTGTGGATTGCCCGGTGACGGGCGGGCCGGACGGCGCCAGGGCCGGTACACTGCAGGTACTGGCGGGCGGTAATGCTGATACCCTGGCGGAATTGGATCCGTTGTTTTCAGCATTTGCCCGGAAGGTGATCCACTTTGGGCCGGTGGGTGCGGGTACCAGCTACAAGCTGATCGTCAATCTTATGGGTGCAGTACAGGCAAGTGCGCTCGCGGAGGGCCTGGTTCTGGCAGAAAAAGTGGGGCTGGACCTTGAACAGGCAGGCTATGCACTGGGCAAGGGGTCGGTGGCAAGTCCCCATGTCAAATATCTTATTGACCGGATGGTGCGCGGGAACCACGACGATGTCTATTTCTCGGCCCGCTGGCGCCACAAGGATGCCGCTTACGCACTAGCCCTGGCGGCGGAACATGGTCTGAAAATGCCAGGCTCCGAACACGCCACGCATTTGTATCGGCGTACCCTTGAGCAGGGCCTGGGTGAGAAGAATTCCAGCATCGTTTTTGATGTTCTGCGTTCCGGAAGTGGCGCTGACAAGGATGGAGGGTAATCCTGTTTATTGCCCGGGAAGTTTCGCCTTTGAAAACGAGTGTCATGACAACCCTGATCAACCTGTTATCAATCGCTGCCGGTATCTACGTGCTGTTGGCGCTCGCACTGTTCCTGCTACAGGGCAAAATGGTGTTCCTGTCGGGTATGCCTGGCCGTGCACTGACCGCCTCGCCGGGTGACATCGGACTTGCATATGAAAATGTTTCGCTGGTCACCAGCGATGATGAACGGCTGCACGGCTGGTACGTACCGGCCACCAACGCCAGGGGCGTCGTCTTGTTCTTTCACGGCAACGCCGGCAATATTTCCCATCGCCTGGACAGTATCGGAATCTTCAACCAACTGGGTCTGGACACGCTGATTATCGACTACCGGGGCTATGGCAAGAGCACCGGCAACCCAAGCGAAAAGGGTACCTACCTCGATGCGCAGTCGGCCTGGGGTTACCTGGTGGGTGATCGCGGCGTTCCAGCGGACCGGATCATCGTCTTTGGCCGGTCACTCGGCGGTGCGGTCGGAGCCTGGCTGGGCACTCAGCACACACCCGCGGCGCTCATCATCGAGTCCAGTTTCAGCTCAGGGGTTGATATGGCTCGCCGGCTTTATCCGTTTCTGCCGGTGCGTCTGATCACCAGGCTGCGTTACCCGGTAGCGGAATACGCCAGCCGCCTGGAATGCCCGGTGTTGGTGGTGCACAGCCGGGATGATGAAATTATTCCCTTTGCAATGGGCCGGTCTGTTTACGCCGCGGTAAGGCAGCACAAGTCATTTCTCGAACTGCGCGGCGATCACAATAACGGCTTCTTCATAAGCCGGAAGGAATATGTTGCAGGACTGGACGGTTTTGTCGGCACCGTGCTCGGCCCGGCCGTTCCTGCAACGGATTGAGCCGGGTGCCGACGTCCCGCGCTCAGACCTGGCTGTTGTTCAATCCGGGTTTCAAGGAATAAAGTGGAAGGCGGTGCTGTCCCCATTGGCCGGGTCGCTGGTCGAACAGACCGGGCAGGCGCGTTGAACACTGCTGACAGCGGCCCGATCGATCCAGCCCCCAGTGACCGAGCCGGTACCAGTCGCGTTCGATCAGCAGCGAACCGCAATGGGTACACCAGGTGCTGTGGCGGTCGCGGTCATGCACATTGCCGACATAGACGTAGTTGAGGCCATTCTTCAGGGCAATATCGCGAGCCCGGATCAGCGTTCTGGGTGGCGTCGACCGCTTGTCACGCATCTTCCAGTCGGGATGAAAAGCTGAAAAGTGCAACGGCACATCGGGTCCGAGCTCGCTGGCTATCCAGCCGCTAAGGGCCTCGAGTTCGGCATTGCCGTCGTTCTCATCGGGGATCAGCAAGGTGGTGATTTCGACCCAGACATCGGTCTCACGGTACAGGTATCTCAGCGTCTCGAGGACCGGCTCCAGCTGTGCGCCGCAGATCTTGTTATAGAAGCGCTCGGTGAAAGCCTTAAGGTCGACATTGGCGGCATCCATATGACGGAAAAACTCGATCCGGGGCTCGGGGCAGATATACCCCGCCGTGACGGCGACTGAATTGATGCCGAGTTCGTGGCAGGCCTGGGCAACATCGATGGCGTACTCGTGGAAGATCACGGGGTCGTTGTAAGTATAGGCGACATGCCGGCAGCCCAGTCGCTGCGCCTCTTTGGCGATGCCCTCCGGCGTGGCCACGCTGGCCAGGGTGTCGTGCTCCCGCGATTTGCTAATGTCCCAGTTTTGACAGAATTTACAAGCCAGATTGCAGCCGGCGGTGCCAAAGCTCAGCACCGGCGTGCCGGGATAGAAGTGGTTAAGGGGTTTCTTTTCGATTGGGTCCACGCAGAAGCCCGAGGATCGTCCATAGGATAACAGCATGATTTGCCGTTGCTCGCACCCGCGCACAAAACACAGACCACGCTGACCTTCCTTCAGATGGCAAAAGCGCGGGCACAGGTCGCATTGCAGACGTCCGTCCGCGCGCTCGCTCCAGTACCGTGTCGGTACCCGGTGGCTGGTTTTATTCATACCAGGTTTGACCTGTTGGCCCGGCCAGGGTTGTGCCTGCCGGTACAGGGGAATACAGTCTCAAACAGTGCGGATCAAGTCAACTATGAACAAATTGCGTGAACCGGCAGTGGCCGGTATCTTCTATCCGTTGAAAGCGGATGAATGTCGCCAGGCGGTTCGACAACACTTGCAGACCAAACAATTCACCGGCGCTGAAGTTGACGGCCTGCGGGCTCTGATCGTGCCACACGCCGGCTATATCTATTCCGGCCCGGTGGCCGGCGCGGCTTACCGCCTGCTCGCGCCGTACCGCGATCACTTTCGGCGTGTCATTCTGCTCGGTCCCAATCATACGGCGCCGTTACGCGGTATTGCGCTGCCGACCCAGCAGGCGTTTGCCTCACCGCTTGGCACCGTGCCGCTGGCCACCGGGCTGATCAAAACGATGTTGGAATTCCCGGGTGTATCATTGTCCGACCGGCATCATGCGCGTGAACACTGCCTGGAAGTGCAGTTGCCATTTCTGCAGTGCTGTCTGGGTGAATTTGATCTGCTGCCGGGGGTGGTGGGTGAACACCCGCCGCGGGACGTCGCACGATTCATCGCGCACAGCGTGGCTGATGCGCCCGTGTCTTCATTGCTGGTGATCAGTTCAGACCTCAGTCACTTCCTGCCATTGAAGCGGGCCCGCGAGGCCGACAGTAATACCTCAATACTGATCGGGAAGCTGCAGGCGGATCTCCGGCCCGAACAAGCCTGTGGCTGCCATGCGGTCAACGGCTTGCTGCAATACGCCCGCGATAACGATCTGCGCATTACCTGCCTGGGCCGTTGCACCTCGGCGGATACGGCAGGGGACCCAAACCGGGTCGTGGGTTATGGCAGTTACGCCCTCTGGTAAAAGCCGCCGGATGAAGGCGGATACAATTTACATGTAATATCGGGTCCAGCGGCAGTAGGCCGTCCACTTATGAGACCGACAGATGGCAGCGACCGACAACCATCCCCGGGAGATCCGCTTTGCCAGGTTTCGCTTTTACGAGGAACTGAATGATTTCCTGCCGGCAGAGCAACGCAAAACCTTTTTTCGCTCACCTTTTTACGGCAGCCCGTCGATCAAGGATACGATCCAGGCCATCGGCGTGCCCCATACGGCGGTTGACCTGATCCTGGTGGACGGTCGATCGGTGGGTTTTTCGCACAGGTTGCGGGGCGGTGAAAGGGTTAGCGTCTATCCTGTATTTGAACGCCTGGATATCAGTCCGCTCATTCGTTTGCGTCCCAGGCCTTTGCGCTGCACTCGTTTTATCCTGGACGTGCGCCTGGGCAAGCTTGCCCGTTATCTTCGCATGCTGGGGTTTGACGCGGCTTATAAACGCGATCAAGACGTTGTCTCGATTATTGATATATCCCTGCAACAGCATCGCGTCATTCTGACCCGGGACCTTGGGATACTGAAGCAAAGCCGTGTAACCCACGGTTATTGGCTGCGGCACGACCAGCCCCGACAGCAACTTGAGCAAGTCCTGTCGGCACTTGACCTGTATTCTCGACTACAACCCTTTACACGCTGCCTGGATTGCAATGGCAGGATTCATATGGTTGACAAGACTGTCGTCAAGGACCGAACAGGTCCGGACATTTTCCAACGATACCGGAAATTCTGGCAATGCCAGGAATGTCTGAAAATTTATTGGCGTGGCTCTCATTATGACCGCATGCTCCAATGGGTAAAAAAGTTGCAACAGTCGTCTTGCGCAAATTGATACGTGTTAACCGGTTTGGTCGAGGGCTTCCTTTATGATCTGCAGCAGCCTGTCGGCCTCTTCACTGTGATACCTGATCGAGCCATCGTTTTCGACCAGCTTCCAGTCCTTGCTCTCGATCCAGAGCTTGTTGCCGGGGTAGCGGGGGTAGAACTCCTCGTACAGGACGTTCAGGTCTTGCAGGTAGGTATCGTCGGATGACAGCAGTCCGCGCTCCCCTTCGCGGACTTTGCCCTCTTTGAGCAGCCGCTTCTCTATCCTCGCCTTTAGTTCATCCACCTCGGTATGCGGATAGATCACCAGGTCGGGCTCCGGAATATTGTGTTTCATCGCATCGAACTGGTGTGTCAGTATCATCTTCTCTGACTTCGACAGGAAGGCATCGCGGTAGTTTTTTTCGGTGAAAATGTGGATGTCCTCTTCCTTGATCCGATCGGTCACCCCCGAGTGGGGTGAGATGGTCATGTGCCACCAGTTCCTGAACCTGCTCGACAGGAAAAACACCTGGGTGTTGTAAGCGTGCTCCCGGCGGTCGCCGTAGTAGAAGTTGAGCACCATTTCGTCCACCTCTTCCGGGTAAAAAACGTAGTCCCAGCGCTTTTCTATCAGCTTACAAAGGGTGGTCTTGCCCGCTGAGATATTCCCCATGATACCGATGATACGTTTCACTCGAACAGCCTCTCGGTCCCCGGGACGGTGCGGATGATGCCCGCGATGACCTGTTCGAGCCCTTCTCCGTGCCTGAAGTCGATGGCCTCGGTGTCGATGATGAGGTAGGGATATCCGCATTTCATGATCCACGGTCTGTAAAGATCATTGAGATTGGAGAGGTAGGCGTTTTCAGGGCTCGCAAGTTCGGACTCCTCCCCGCGGCTACGGCCCACGATCCTCGATTTGAGAGCCTCCACATCGCTTTCCAGGTAGATGATGAGGTCGGGTGTTGGTTTGTTGTCCATCAACTGCTTGAACAGATCCTGGTATCTCCGGTAGTCCTCGTCAGTGATGTATTCGCAGTTGTTGGAGTTTTTTGTAAATATCTGGTCCTCATAGATGCTCCGGTCCTGGGCGACCGATTGTCCTTCGCGTAGCAGTTCATTCAAAACCCCCAGGTCCAGCAACCTGGACAGGAAATACGTCTCCTGGATCTTGTAGCCCCAGTACTCGGCCTCTTCCTTTACCTTCAGAAATCCACCCGGGTCTTTGCCGTCGAGTTTCGCTCCTTTGAGCCGGTCATAGGCGCTGACGGCTTTATAATACTTCTGCAGATAGCCATGCTGTTTCACATAATCGACCCGCTCAAGGAAGGACACGATCTTCCCGCCGGTACGCTTCTCAAGGGCTTTTGTCAGGGTGGATTTGCCTGCAGCGATGTTCCCCGCGATTGAAATGAGATAGCTGTCCATGGTTATCCTTTTTACAAAAACCGTTGTCAGAATGAATTTTAGCTGAACCGGCGAATAAATGGAGTCAAAATAAAAACAATTTGCTCGCTGATCCTGGTCTATAGGGTTGACAGTACACTGGACTGTCCTGCAGGGTTTGACCTGCTTGCAGCAAGTTGGAGTTGATAAATGTCCGTTGACAGAGCTACACAAAAACGCAAGGCACAAAGCCTGCTGGCGCTCCATACACAGCCTGCTTTGCTGGTTCTGCCAAACATCTGGAACCCGATTGGCGCCCGGGTTTTGCAGACGCAGGGATACCCGGCGGTTGCTACCGCGAGTGCCGCGATTTCAGCGAGTCTCGGCTATCAGGATGGCGAAAAGCTCAAAAGATCGACGCTCATCGATCTGATCGGGCGTATTGCCGCCAGTGTCGATGTCCCGGTCACGGCCGATATCGAAGCGGGTTATGGAAGGTCGTCCTCCGATCTGGAAGAAACAATCAATGCGGTCATCGACGCGGGTGTTGCCGGCGTCAATATCGAAGACAGCTTTGAAACAGAAGGTGTGCTCCGGCCTGTCGGGGAACAATGCCGGAGGATCGCGGTGGCGCGACAGGTCGCGGACCGCAGGGGTATACCGCTGGTCATAAACGCCCGGGTTGACAGTTTCCTTTCGTTATCTTTTTCCAGCCACCATGATGCAACCGAAGATGCCGTGGTGAGGGCAAAGGCTTATACGGAAGCCGGGGCGGATTGTATTTACCCCATAGGTCCGGGGGATGAGAAAACGGTAGGGGTACTTCGGACTCGCATTGAATCGCCGATCAATATTCTCGCCACGCCCGAAGCCGCGCCATTAAGGGCGCTGAAGAAAATGGACGTGAATCGTGTCAGCTTTGGTCCATTTGTGTTTCGTTCCTGTCTGAGAAAGTTTATCGATATCACCCAGACACTTAAGAGCCATGGAGATTACTCCTGTTTCAGTGACATGCTTTCCAAAGTTGATATGGCCGATTACCTGCCTGATGGCAGTGAATAGTACCCAAAAAAAACCCCGCAGGAGCGGGGCTTTTTCGTATCGGTCTAGCCGATGAAGTTTTACTCAGGCAGTAACATTTGCTGCCTGCAGACCCTTGGGTCCGTCTTCTATCTCAAAGGTCACGGTTTGACCTTCTTTCAGGGTTTTGAAACCCGAACCCTGGATTGAGTTGAAATGGACGAATACGTCTTTCCCACCGTCTTCCTGAGAAATAAATCCAAAACCTTTGGCTTCGTTAAACCACTTTACAGTACCTGTATTCATAGGACTTTTTACCTTTAATAAATTGAATAAAATAGCGTGTTGCTTACAGGTAATGAAACAAGAAATCAGGAGGGTAACACGAAGGAAACAACCAAAAATGCCAATCACAAAATCTGTAGCCGCGCGCACTATAAGGGTATCCGCGTGATTTGTCAAAGCACATGGTTGCTCTCCGGGTGAATTCATTCGTGTTCAGTGGTCTTTTGCCACCAGGCCAGCCCGCGCCAGGCGGCCAGCGCGACCGCGATGACCAGTGACAATATGGACGGGGGCACGACGCTGGAGCCGAGCAGGTTTATGGACGCAGTTACCCCCAGTGAACCGGTAATCAGCAGTACCCAGGGCAGGTATCGGGGCAGGTTTTGCCCTGCCACGACTGGTTTCGGTCCGACAAGTACGATACCGGCCCAGATGGCGAGGCTTGCCAGCAGGCTGATCCAAAGGCCGGCAAAGCCCGCGCTGCGGTGTACATAGCGCATACTGAAACGGGCGTCTTCTTCGGACTGGTTGGCATACAGCTTGGCAAAGCGGTAGAGCAGGCCCTGGGTGGGCAACTCGATATGCAGGGGTTCACCGCTGATCACGCTGGATACGGTGCCGCGCAGTAATTCGACCGAGGCATCGGTGACCGATGTGAGGATGCTGTCGGCGACAATTTCCATATTGGTCGTGGGTTTGCCGTAGCTGGGCGCCGCGGGTACGTAGACGTCCCAATTGGTGTGGGTGACGATCATATCCGGACGGGGCAGGCTGCTGCTGATGCTGCCAAAGGTGTGCATGGCGTTACCGCGGGTGGCATAGACCAACTCCACCGGGAAGGCGGTGGCGGAGTTGATCATTTTGATCAGCACGTCCCTGGCGCTGGATTGCGTAGCCGAGGCAAAGGCGGGTTTCTGGGCGCTGCCGTTGACAAACACCGACCAGATTTCCGAATCGGGCGGCAGGCTCAGACGCAGGAACTGCCGGCGGCTGTTGCGCACCTCGAACCGTACACGTGTGACCGCCAGGCCATCGGTGGTAAACAGGGTCTGGTAGTTGGCCGCGTCAATGGCAGCAACCTGTACATCGATCTCCTCGTGGCGCGTAATGCGCAGTTGCAGCGCAAAGGGTTTTTCGGTGCGTACGTAACGGTAGGCCAGCAGGATTGGATTGGTGGTCTTGAGCACCAGTTGCCGGGGCAGTTCGTTGATCTCCAGCGAGGACAGTTGCTCGACCAGGCTGGCCTGCACTTCCAGTGCGGACAGGGCTTCGATGGCGATGCGGCCATGCTCCACGTCCGCATCGAGCACCTTGACCCGCGGCACGGTGGTTTCCGCGGCACCATCCAGCATGATCCGCTCATAATTCAGCTCGATGCGGAACTGGCCGTCCATTTCCCGTGTGAACTCGATATCCACACGCTGCAAATCGCCTTCGGGAGTGATCGTGTGGTTACGGATCGATGGTCCACTGACACCGAGGATGTTGATATCGCCCGGCAACAGCAGACGCAGTTCGCGCAGCACGCCCGACTTGACGTCATTCTCGATGCTGACCTGGCCTTTCAGGGTCACCTCGCCGATCGAAATCAGTGTATCGACCTGTGCATTGAATTTGCCCTGTTGGCGCTCGGGTGTGATGGCTTTTACTGCCAGCTGTGCCGTCGCGCTGTGGTACTTGTAGGTATGGGAGACCGTCTGTTCCAGCTGGTTGCGGAAAAAGGCTGGCAACTGGTTTTCTCCCACTTCTGACATATCCGCATGTTGCACGGGCGCCAGCGCAAGGTCGGGGCCGGACAACAGTGCGACCATGCCTTTTTGCCGTGCCACATCCTGCGCGCGCAGGATCGGTACCACGATGTCAGTGGCCTGATCCCCGGCATCGTCCAGTAATTGTTCATAGGCGACATTGAGGATAAATTCACCGGTAACCGCGCGATTCAGGAATACGCGAATACGGGTGATGCCTTCTTGTTCTGCGGCATCACCCTCAAGCATGATCCAGTCGGCGATGGCGGCTGCCGGCGAAGTGATATGGTTGACCTGGGCGTTGGAAGGAATACTGAACTCCAGCAAATTCGCCTCGCCGCGGGTGATCTCATAGCGGATTGCGGCCAAACCATACAATACGCCTTCGGCTGCGTGCAGGGCCTGGTAAACCACCGCGTTGGCGCGACGTTCAACAGCCACGTCTTCCGGGATCGCTTCCATCCAGCTAAGCGCCAGGTGCGTGCTCATCGGGATGAAAAAGGTCGCCACGGTGGTGCCGTCCTGATGGCGGGTGTCGACGCTGGTGGAAGATTTGACAGCGGGGCTGGAACCCAGGCTGACATGGGGGCTGGCCTGCACCAGCTTGTCGCCTTCCAGGGTCAGTTCGAACCTGGATACCGGCACATCGGGGATGTCGAAGCCACTCGACGGCACGCCGTCGGGATAGGTCACCGCAGACAGGAAACTGAGATCAATACGGTGTTTGCCGATGCCGGCCAGGCGCACCGCGAAGCGACCATCCTCGCTGAATACGGTGGCGGCGTTACCATCCACCTGCACTGCGACCAGCGTGGCGGCTGTGGACACCAGCGGCACCGTGACTTCGCCGTCGATCAGCATCTCGGCATCGATGGTGGCGTGCCAGGCGATGGCTGATTCACGCCTGGGGGTCTGGGTTGATACCTGGACCGTACCGCTGTAATCGGCCCGGCTCAGAACGTACTCGCGCTCCATGGCCACCCGCCACGACACCATCATTGCGAGGCTGCTGGGCAAGGTACCCGTGGCCGTGGTGTGGGTGGCGCTATCGGTGGTCTCCAGGTTGGCCACCGGTGCAACGGCCAGGTCGATGTGGGTTTGTGGAATCTGCAGATTGAAGCGGGTCGCGGCAGCTTTGGGGACCGGCAGGCTGGTGATGTAGGCGCGGTCTACGAACCGGGAATCGACGTGATAGGTCAGTTGCACGGTGGCTTTCTGGCGTTTTTCAGCCAGCCAGAACAGGCCCTCGGCGCGCTGCACCAGTTGCACCGGCGTATCATTAACATGGGCCGACTCCAGTGCCGCACCGGGGCTGAGCAGTGCCACCAGGGTCCATCCATCCTCGAAGGTCTCAACATCGACCCGCGCATGCACGGTGGCAGTGACGTGGCCGTCGCGCTGGTGAAAGACCACGTTCAGCACCGATTGTCCGAGCGCGTAGCCGGACGGCGCCGGCAACGACTGGGTGGCGGCCTGTCGCAGTAATCGCTGGTACTCATCCAGCGGCAGGGTCACCTGGCCGGACGGATCAGTCTGCAACGGTGGATCGATCTCGCTGGCATGGACCGGTGCGGCCAACAGATGATAAAGCATGGCCAGGCACAGCAGACCCGTCAACAGGGATAATGGCTTGTGAAGGGTCAGAGTATACCCGTCCACCGGGCGGTCAAGGTCGGTATTCATTGTTTCCACTCCTCCAATGGCCGATGGGTTTTCGCCCAGGCTGCATAACGCAGCGAGTCGGTCAGGAACGATTGATGGGGGCCGATCCGGGGCGAGCCCAGGGCGGCGAGGTAGCGATCCAGCACCTGCTGGTCGCGTGTGAGATCCGGGTCATTGGCCCAGGCCGGTATATCGTGGCGGGCTCGCCCGATTGTTTCGTGCATTGCGCGCAGAATGGCGATTGCCGCGGCGGGCCGATGTTGGCCCAATGCAGCTGCAGCCTGCTCCACCGTCTCCGCAAAGTGGTGTGAAAGCAGGTTTTTCAGCACGCTGAGCTCGGCAGGGCCGCGTTTGGGCTTACCACCGGGCAATTCCAGGTGGGCCTGCAAGCTGCCGTTGCGCAGGAAGACCAGGTCTTTGTAGCGCAGCGAAACGTCCGCAATGGCGCCAGGGTGGTCGGTGACCACGTCCAGCAACACGGTGACGTCGTCGCCGGAAAAAATGCTGGGTATCACGATCTGGATGCCGTCTTCATCCTCGCCACGGTCGGCTTGGATACCGAGGTTGGTGCTGAGGCGGTGATCCATGCTGTTTTCAATCTCACGCACGCGTTGGCTACGCTGGATATCCAGGCGTTCGGAGCCCACCACGTTTATCAGGCGCACACCCCGCGCAAGCCGTATGGACAAACGTGCGGCCCGGGCCACGGCACGACTGGAGGCATGCAATTCCTCTTCGATCAGTTGTCGGGCCCGACCGGGCGCTTCGAGGTAGCGGCGGTTACCGAGTCCGGACAGGACCAATTTTTCGACTGATTCTGGCTGCGGCCGGTTGCCCAACGGGACCACGCTCAGGGTGACGCCCTGGGTAGCTTTCTGATGGGCCAGGGCCGCCAGTTGTTCGACGTTCGTCAGCGAACCGGCGCTGATCAGCAGCACGGAACTGCTGCCGAGCGGACGACTCGGATCATCGGATTGCTGCACCATCGCACTGGCGCGTTGCAGGGCGGCGTGCAGTTCCAGGCCGGTTGATGTGCTGTTGTCACCAATGGGCACGGGGCGCTGGCCCAGGATATGCTGCTTGACCAGTTGCATGGAGCCAAAGCGGAAATCGGGGGCATCCACCACCAGGCCGGAACCGGTCATCACCAGTGAGAAGCGATCGCCGGCCTGCTTGCTCTGGAGCATGGCGTCCAGCAGCGCGCGGGTGGCGATACGCACCTCGTCGGGCGCATCGGCGGGCAGGTCGACCACCACGCCGACGTTCATCGCCGGGCGTTGGCCGCGGCGGTGTTCGATACCACGAATACCGACCTGCAACCGCATCCGGGTGTCACCATCGTCATTCAAGGATATGGCATTTGTGTCGGCCATCAGGCTCAGCGCCAGGGCATTTGCAAGCGGGGCGTCGAAGGGTTGTTGCAATGGCTCGACTTCCTGCTCCAGGGCACCGTTGTGTTGCAGCCACGAGCGGTCCCACCGGGCCAGGCGGGCGCTGAGCAGGCGGATTTCCGGGTCACCGGGGATGTAGGTATTGGCCCAGTAGCCCGTGGCCGGTTGAAAGTACAGGTTTCCGGTTTGCTGATAGTGACCAAGGAAGTTGAAGATGTTGTCGGTATCGCTGAATGCGCCGCCGATAACCGGCGTGACTGGAGATTTGGCGATAATGGCTTTGCGTTCACGGGCAGGTTCTTCGTATTCAAGACTGGCGGGTTTATTGGCTTCCAGTTTGAGGTCCCCGTCCAGGTTTTCCAGGTCTGCCTTTTTGCGCAGCTGGTGCTGACGAATTTCTTCGGCCGGGGTCTTCAGCGAAGACTCTGCAAGACGTTCATTTTCCTGTTTGTCCTGGGCGCGCAACGCGGCTGTGGCTTGCGGCTCTTTACGGAAGTCAAACTCACGCGAACCACCGGGTTGTAACTGGTCGATCTCCTTGTCTTCCTGACCTGCCAGTTGTGAGACAGGATATGAACCGTCATCGCTCCGGCGATCAGCCATGGGACCTGTCAGTAAATCGCCGGCGTTACGTTGCCGGACCGGCGTAGCGTGGAATGTGGGAGGTTCATGCATCAGCAGTTCCCGTGACAACCCGACCACAGCCAATAACACCACGGCACTGGCCAGTGAGGGTGCGAGCAGGCGGCGCCGGTTTGTGACCGAGAGTCGACTCCCCGGTGTTGGGCCGACTAGCGTTTGTGATGAAATCCTTTTTTTCATAATTCCTTTGCTGTACCTGTGTCCATTACTTGCACCCTTACGCGGTAGTATTTTCAGACGCGGGGTGAATCTGTCACATACAAAAAGACGCAAGAGCACAGGAAAAGGGGTTATACCGCCCAGGGAAATGCAGGAAATTTCAACACCTCGTATCGACTTTTCCTGCTAAAATGGAATTACTTGTAAAACAAGTAGCGGAAAAATGACGAGTTTCTGCCTTTTTAGCTTTCTCTGCGTTTTTCTGCTGTTTGAATTTTCTGCGCCTATTGTCCGAATAAAACGATGGGGGACATCAAATGCGCGGCAGCAGTGGTTTTTTACGTTTCCTGAGATGCAACTCTTGTTCGTTCGTTGCCCGTATTTTCATCTTCATTTGTTTGTCGCTGGTCACATTCCACGTGATTGCCTAGCCCGGCAATCCTGATCCCACATTTGGTAGCGGTTACGTGACCTGGGGTGGGGTCGATTTGGGCATGGCGGTAACCACCCAGCCAGATGGCAAGATACTGGTTGCGGGGCTTGCCGACCGTGGCGATGAGGATCTGGTAGTGGCCCGTTTTCACACTACGGGTATGCCAGATACCAGTTTTGGGGTTCGCGGCGTGGCCACCTGGGATGGGGGAGCGGCTGACACGGGACTGGATATCTTGGTACAGGGTGATGGCCGGATCGTGGTCTCGGGAGCAAGTCATAACGGCAGCAATAATGATGCGGTGCTGTTGCGGTTCGATGGCAATGGCAGTTTGGACAACAGTTTTGCAACGGGTGGTGTGTATTTTTGGGAACGTGAAACTGGCGACCTGTTTCACGCCAATACTTTGCAAGCTGACGGAAAAATCCTGGCGGACGGCGGTACAGGATCAGCTGGCCCCCTCTCCTGGGAACTCCTGTTGATGCGGTTTGAGGGGAGGTCAACAATGACTGAGATAATTCCCACGCTGGGAAATTTTGGTTTGCTGCTGATGGTTCTGTTACTCGCCGGATTTGGACGGCCCGGCCGAAGAAGTTGACGTAGCTGTAGGTCAGGCACTACCCCCGTCTGAGAACCCCGATAAGATCAGGTTGCCCGGGGTCAGAGGGTATGTCATCGGTCAATTCAACCCACTGCTGCTTATGCTCGGTCCAGATGTGTATTTGCGTTCGGCCCTGACAATCTCTAATCGGGGATATCCGGCCACCACACACCACCGTTGTCTTCGTCTTCTGCAGCGATGCTGAGCCTGTCCGCTGCGGGTGCCTTTCCAGATGGTGCGGCCACACTCTCGAGTTTGTGGTAACCAGTTGTAGCAGAAATTACATAGGCGCTCAGATTGACGGGTCTGGCGGGCAGCGTGTAGTCACACAGCGCTGCATTTCCATGTTTATCATTTTTATTTACACATATCACGCCCAGTTGGTACATGACACTTTCATAGGGCGGGTTGTTTTTGCCGGTATCATACGCGGCGGTGGCAAAAAGCCGGTTCCTGTCATCAATGTGCAGTCCTGTGATATCGCGCCATTCCGAATCAGGGTGCTTGCTTGTACTGGGTGCCTTTATCCCTTGAACATCGGGCGCGGTGCTCCACTTTATCTCCCTGTCAGCTAGCGGCTGCGCAGTGTCATATACGCCCCAATACAGTGTTGCTGTGTCTGTTTGTTCTCCACCCCTCTCGGCCAGAACTACGAGATACTTAGCGGGTTCATTCACAGCCTGGTTTAAATGAAGGCACGCAAGGCCTTCATAATTCTCTTTTGAGTGGGGAAACTCAACCACCGCCGGATCCGGATTCTTGAATTGAGGTGCAGAAACGAGGGCCAACGTCAGCTTTGGTGTCATCAGAACCCTTGCTGCAGGATTTTTGGATGAAAAATCCAGGTGTATGTGAAAAATCCGGCCGAGCCAGGGTTTACGCTCAACCTTTCCGCCAACGCGCGTGTCCACACGTCCGCTCTCGGCTACCAGGAACTCATTGTCGCTGTGTGTGAGTCTGCATGCAGATTCCAGGTCGTTGGACACCTGTCCGGGTTCATGCCATTTGTCTTTGTCGATAGTCACGGGCCGATAGGCATATGCTCCGGCCCCCGTCGAGATGACAATACCCAGTCGGTCCTTGTCAGCTTCGCCAGGTCCGTTATGCAGATCGTGCACTACCAGGTGAGTATTGATGTTCAGCCGTGCAGATCCGCTAATACCCCGTTTAGGATCCGTATCCGGCTTGCAATCTGCAGTGATGGCAGAGCAGCGCGCGATTACAGTTGGTTTTTTTACCGCTGATGGACGAGGAATAGTGGCAACCGGTTCTGCCTTGACTGGTTCTGTTCCGTGGCGTTTCCCAAAATCCACGTAACCGGAGATGTAGAGACCACTCGTGGCAAGCAGCGCGCCAATGATCAATCCGGACAGGAACCTGTGCATGTTCTTTACTCCAACGGGGAATCTCCTATCAAGTATAGTCAAACTGACCCGAAACTTTTGTTTCGCAACAGTGGCAATCCGGTTCCCTGAAAAACAAATGCTTTATGCCCGCGCCACCTGCCAGTAGGATGCCCACCATACGATTCAGAAAAGCAGGTTCAACATGAAGATATTTTTGCTGTTTGCGGGTGTGCTGGCCTATGAAACGCTGAACCTGGTTGACGGCAAACGCACCGTCAGCGATATACGTGACTGGCTGATTTCGGAGTTCGCCCCGGAAGGTTATCCGATCACCGTTGTCGATATTGCCGCCTACCCGTCGGCACTGGAACGTATCGGGGTGACCCGTTATAGCTCGCCGTAAGCAAAGAGCTGAATTTCAAATGGGGATACGTGTGGAAAATAATGATCCATCTCAGAGAATTTCCACCGGCTGGGCGTTGTTATTCGCCGCCTGGGTCATGGTCACCGTTGCTACGTTGGGCAGCCTTTTCTTCAGCGAGGTCATGGACGTTCCGGTGTGTTCGCTGTGCTGGTACCAGCGCATAGCGATGTACCCCCTGGTGCTGATCCTGGCCGTCGGGCTGTTTCCATATGATACCGGGGTGGTGCGTTATGCCAGCGCGCTGGCGGTTACGGGGTGGTTCATCGCGTTGTTCCATGTGTTGGTGGTTGCCGGTATCATTCCGGAAAAAGTACAGCCATGTGTGCAGGGCATACCCTGTTCGGAAACCCACATCTCTCTGCTCGGTTTCCTGAACATTCCCGTCCTGTCCCTGCTGACTTTTACCCTCATTGGCGTTTTGCTGTTTTATGTGCACAGGATGAAATCATCATGAACCGGAAAATTCTATTTGTCATCGTCGGCGGGCTGTTGTTGCTGGTGTTTGTCATTGCCACGGTGTTATTTCAGAAAAACAGGGACGCTTTACACAGTGCATCCATGGGTCAAAAACAGGATATTACCCAGCGGGAAGGCGCCCCGGTCAAAGGGGCGGCCGATGCCAGGGTCACCATCGTTGAGTTTTTGGACCCGGCTTGCGGGACCTGCCGGGATTTTTATCCTTTTGTCAAACAGTTGATCGAGCAGCACCAGGGAAAGGTAAGGGTGATGGTGCGTTATGCGCCGCTCCACGCCGGTTCGGACCAGGTGGTCAAAATGCTGGAAGCGGCCCGCCACCAGGGTCAATTCTGGCAAGCGCTGGAGCTGTTGTTCGGCAGCCAACAACGCTGGGTGGTCAATCATACCTCTCAGCCGATGCGGGCCCGCAACATACTCAATGCCCTGGATGTGGACCAGGAAAAACTCACTGCGGATATGAACCGTCCCGATGTCACCCGGGCTATTCAGCAGGATTTGCAGGACGGCCAGACGCTCAATGTCCGGGCGACCCCGGAGTTTTTTGTCAACGGGCGCCCGATGCCCAGTTTTGGCTACAAGCAATTAAGCGATTTGGTAGAGCAGGCAGTGGCCGACGCGTACTGACAGCGTTTTAGGATCTCAGCGCGGGGCATCGTAACGTGCATGACCTGGTTTTTTGACCAGCACCAGTTGCCATAACTGGTTTCTGCGGCTGCGGAAAGACGCTGCACTGACCATCAGGTAATAGCGCCACATGCGATAAAAGCGCTCCCCGTATTTGTCTTTCAACTCTGGCCAGGCCGTTCGGAAATTCTGGTCCCAGGCCATCAGCGTGCGGTCGTAGTCAGATCCAAAATTGTGTATATCCTCGACTACGAAATATGGCTCGGCTGCCCGCGTCAACTGCGCCAATGAAGGCAGCATGGAGTTTGGAAAGATGTACTTGCCGATCCATGGATCTGTCTCTTTGACCGAGCGCTTGCTGCCAATGGTGTGCAGGGCGAAAACGCCGCCCGGTTCAAGGCATCGATGTGCCAGTTCCATGTATTTATGATAATTTTTCCAACCCACGTGTTCTGCCATTCCAATGGACGCGACCGCATCGAAACTTCCCCTCACTTGCCGGTAGTCCTGTAAGCGTACCTCGACGGACAGCCCTGCGCAGCGCTCCCGGGCACTGTCTGCCTGCTCGCTGGAAACGGTCAACCCCAGCGCCTCGACAGCGTATTTTTCCGCCGCGTGTTGCAGCAGGCTGCCCCAGCCACAACCGATGTCCAGCAAACGCATGCCGGGTTGCAGACCCATTTTCCGGCAAATCAGATCCAGCTTGGCTTGCTGCGCTGAATCCAGGTCTGTGGCGTCCTTCCAGTACCCGCAGCTGTAGACCATACGCCGGTCGAGCATCCGCCTGAAAAGGTCATTGCCGGTATCGTAGTGCCATTTACCTATGTGGAAGGCATGCCGTTCCGCCTGGGTGTTATAGATACGGCAGAACAGGGTTTTGAGCAGTATCGATAACGGCAATCGGACGTTGCGATGGATGCCGGCAGCAAACACCCGGGTAAAGAAGTTGTCCAGTGATTCAACATCCCACCAGCCATCCATGTAGGCTTCCCCGAAAGCCAGTGAGCCGCCGTTGTAAAATCGTTGAAAAAGCCGTTTATCGTGAACCTGGATATCCCAGGGGTTTGGGCCATTGAGCGTGATCGTGGCCTGTTGCAAAAGGGAGGCAAAAAACGATTCTGCTCTGGACGTGTGTATTTCAGTGGACATGCGGTGCATAGCAGTCTTGATACAGGGAAATAATAGCATTCCATCTAACGGTTTGGAAATCGGGTTGTTGTGTTTTACCCAGGCCGGCCCCCGCTGCCATGCAGGATTGTTTCAATTCCCGTCAGCTGGGTTTAGGATGATGACATGACGGGTCATCGCATATTAATCCATACTATTTTTGTGCTATTGCTGCCGCTGATCGTGGCCTGGTTCGGGATGTCGTTCGCCGGCGCCCTGGGCTTGCTGATCGTCGCGTTGGCCTGGCGCTGGGCAATAAGCCTGAGCGGTATAGTTGCGCCCGCAAAAACCCCGGACCTCGAGCTCGAAACCATAGGCGCCAGCCACTTTGTCGAAAAGGTCCGTTGGTGTCTGGATCGGCTTGGGGTCGAATACACCGAACGGCAGATGGTCGGTGTACTCGGTGTATTCTTTACCGGCCGATCGGTGCCGCAACTGAAGATTCGTTCAGGCCTGGTACGCTCGAGCATAGGTAACTCCCCCGAGATTTTGCGCTATCTGTGGGGTGCGTATGCGGCAACACTCGGTGACAGCGCAAAATTTCTGGAACCGACGCGGGAACGGCTTGAACTGGAGAAAAGACTCGATCGCTACGGCGTAGATCTGCAGGTGTGGGTTTACTACCACATACTCGATGACCGTGAACTGACGTTATACGGATGGGGTTGCAGCAACCCGGTCGTGCCTGCCTGGCAACGCTATACCGTGATGGCAATTTTCCCGGTTTTGCGCGTGTTGATGCGTAAGGCGTTCCGGATTTCGGAAACAGGCTACGCCAGGGCAGTAGAAAACATCGAATGCATCCTGGCTGAGTTCAATGGACGTCTTGCAAATGGTCGTCGTTCCATTGTTGGCACCGGGGAGATTGATTTTGTGGATATCACGTTTGCGTCGATATCTGCATTGTGGATGCAACCCCCTGAATTTGGTGGTGAAACTTCTGCCGCCATACGTATTGACAGGGAACGTGCGCCACCTGCAATGAGGACTGATATCGAACGCTGGATTACCACTTACCCTGATGCATGTGGTTTTATCAGCCGTCTCTATCAGCGGGAGCGGCAGGTCCGTATGTGACCTGACCAAAGCGGTTTGATGACAGCATTGTCAGCCACTCTCTATTATGTCCATGACCCGATGTGCAGTTGGTGCTGGGCCTACCGGCCCACCATGCTACGCCTGCGCGAGAGTCTGCCCCTGGAAATCAGCTGGCAGAATGTGCTCGGCGGACTCGCGCCCGATAATGACCAGCCGATGCCGGAGTCTACCCGTCGTATGGTGCAGGGGCACTGGTGGCAAATCCAGACCAGTGTGGGCGCTGAGTTCAATTTCGATTTCTGGACTGAATGCCAGCCACGCCGCGATACCTACAAGGCCTGTCGTGCTGTCATTGCTGCTGCGCTGCAGCAGGCCGAAGAGGCGATGATTGAAGCGATACAAAAAGCCTATTACCTGCGCGCAATGAATCCATCCGCTCCGGATACCCTGGCCGGTCTGGCTGTAGAATTGGGGCTAAATCGCTCCAGGTTTGTAGAAGATTTTGGCTCCGAACAGACTGAAACCGAGTTGCGCCGACAATTGTCGTTGCGTGCAAAACTGGGTGTGAGGAGTTTCCCTTCGCTGGTTTTGGAACACCGTTCAGCGCATACACCCATCGTGCATGAGTATGGGAGCCACCAAATGTCACTGGTGGAGATTCAAAACCACATAGGCGTTTGTTGAGTGTTTGGTCCCTGTGATTTTCAGGTCGTTTGGCCGGTCGCTTATGGATAACTGACTCAAAAGATGTTTTTTAAATAGTCTGCAATATAGTCAGGTTTTCCAAGATATGTAGTAAACTGAAAAACCACCAGTCACACCTACTTTTATAAGGAGTAAAAACATCATGAACATCAAGAAATCACTGATTCTGTTTCTGTCACCCATTCTGGCTGTGTATTCCCTGAGTGCGCTCGCCAAGGCGGAGGAATGGCCCGCGGTCACCGAAGACGGGCTGCATCTGGTTGAAAGTTCCAAGATGTCCGTCGTTTACGTTGAGCCGGGTGCTGATTTTGCCCCTTATAAACGAATCATGCTTATGGCGCCCGAGGTGGCGTTCAAAAAAAACTGGGAACGGGACCAGAGATCACGCTCCGTAAGCAAACTGAGTACCTCTGCAACAACCAATACAAAAAAAATCAAAAGAGACCTGGCACAGGAATTTGAAACCGTATTTACCCAGACTTTGATGGATGGTGGTTACGTGATGGCTGAGGACTCCGCAGAGGATGTCCTGCTGGTCCGCCCTTCCATCATCAATCTTGACATAAAGGCACCGGACAGGCATGGACAAGGCAGGACCAACAGTTACACACGTTCTGCCGGAGAAATGACCCTTTACATCGAATTGTTCGACTCGGAAACCGGTGACCTGATCGCCAAGGCACTGGACCGCAGGGTAGACAACCCGAACAATACCGGTTTCTACACTTGGGCATCCTCGTCGGCCAATAAGTCTGCAGCCCAGTACATTATCAAGGGTTGGGCGGACATTCTTCTAAATGCGCTGAATGACGCGAAAAATACCCCGGCTGCCTCGGTGTCAGAATCCGATTGATTGAAATGACAGGTCTGCACTAGGCAGTACCGGCTGTAACCCACCTATTGCGCCTGCATCAGGGATACAGGCGCAACAGGTTGCTTGGGTGGTGTTAACGAAGTGGGTGTTACTCGAAATGAAGCGCCGTGATGTCATCGTTATCAAGGCGCTCTACGGCCGCGGTCAGGGTGCCGTTGTAACACGCTTCATTGCCGGTCACCGTGCTCAGGGATCCGGTAATCTGAATGCTGGTTGAGCCACAGAGTTTGGCTGAAGCATTCTTCATCCTATCGTACAGCTGTTGCTGGCCGTGGGCGCTGTCCAGTTCGGTTTTGTCATAGGCAACGCTGATGTTCTTAGTGGCTGCTGATGCAAACAGTGGTAACGCCAATGCGGATACGGCAGCAACCAACATGATCGAGTCGCGAATGGAACGGGTTTTGAGAGAGGATTTCATCATATTCACCTTGTCTTGCTAATTAAGTACAGTTTTACCTGAACATTCGTCGACCTATGTAAACTTAGAAAGGTAAAACGGAGAAAAAGTTACGTGTTACGCGTTGAGATGAGCAATTGTCGCGACAGTATGAGTGTACGGACCGGACGATAATCTATTTGCAGCGGTGTTAATATCTGCCTCAATGCGACGGATGTAAGGGTATTTCTCATGTTAAAAGCGGTGTCTTTCCTGTTATTGCTGTGGTGTTTGACCGGTGTTGCAATTGAGAAGCCCCCGGAAGCGGATGCCGATGCGGTGCCGGATGGGGAGATCGTCAGCGCCGAGGATGATGTGTACGAACTGGATGCGATGGAGGTCGTTGGCGAAAGACTCAGCCTGAGGCAGGAAACCCGTTTACGCATCATCCGTCAGGCCATGAATGAGCCACGCAGCAAACTGAAAAAGGACAGGGACAAATTGCTGTGCTGGCTGGAAACACCCGTGGGAACCCATTTCCAGCACGTGACCTGCGCCCGCAATGGTGATCTGGAAGCCGTCCGGACCCACGGCAGGGCAGGCCAGGTCGGTGGCATGGCTGGTTACGGCAGACACAAGTTCTATCGGAGTATCCGGGCGGATAACCCGGCGACGATGAGGAAAACGCTGGCCGCTGTACCTGACTCTTCTTACTTTGATCAGGATTTCGTTACCATAGCTTCAGCGGGTGGCCAACCGCCCCGCGATGTGCCCGAAGAGAAGGAACTGGACCAGTTTGTAAATGCCTGGATTGCCAGTGGGGAACTGATGAAATCAGGCGAACCCGAGGAACAGGTCGTAGCAACGATCGAGGCGGAAGGGTTGACCCTGAAACGCTACAACCGCCTGGTTGAACTGACGAAGAGCTATCCGAGTATCAACGCCAGGGTAACTGAACTGGTGATAGAAAAACAAAATCCGGACTCAGGCAATTCCGTTGAATAAGGGAAAT
>Ga0255052_10000777_pt1 | contig 25150 bp, 19 predicted proteins | sample JV7_2_21_MG_FD_188632 | JGI IMG/M metagenome (GOLD analysis project Ga0255052, IMG submission 188632) | Seawater microbial communities from Jervis Inlet, British Columbia, Canada - JV7_2_21 | ecosystem: Environmental > Aquatic > Marine > Inlet | place: Canada: British Columbia | collected...
ACGCCGGAGTTGAGCACTCTGCGCTGCCCCACGTCAGTGGTTGCAGGCGAGCACGATCCTTACTGCCCGCCCAAGGCATCGAAAATGATTTCCGATGCAATACCGGACGCCGAGCTGACAGTCATCGAAGACGTCGGTCATTGCATGCAGTTCGAGGCCAGCGACAGACTGAACAATCACATCGCAGATTTTACCGGTGGGCGAGAAGTATGAGCGAGGAAAACAGCGGACCGCTGAAATGGGAAAAGCGTAACGAAGTCGCTATCCTGACTTTGAACCGGCCGAATGCAATGAACTCCTTCGACCTCGAGTTAATGGCGGAGCACAGGCAGCGCCTCGAAGAGTTCGAAGCCGATGAAAACCTTCGTGTTCTCGTCTACACGGGCGAAGGGCGCGCGTTCTCGACCGGTATCGACATCAAGAAAGCGCCGGATTTTCTCCATTGGGGTGCCGAGGACAGGCACCGGACCTGGGTGACGCCGTGCTCCATGCAGATCAGCAAACCCACCATCGCCGCGGTTAACGGGTATGCGTTCGGCGGCGGCTGTGAGCTGGCCCTGGGATGTGACCTGCGGATTGCGTCCGAAAAAGCCATATTTGGACTTCCGGAGGTGTTGCTGGGTGCCCTGCCTGGCGGCGGCGGCACACAGACGCTGGCGAGATTGATTGGTCTCGGAGACGCCTTGCTCCTGATGCTGACCGGCGAGTCTTTTGATGCGACCGAAGCTTTGCGGCTTCGTCTGGTACAGAAGGTCGTGCCCGAAGATCGGTTGATGGAAGAGGCGATGAACATCGCGGAGGCCATCTGCCGTGGTGGCAAAAACGCCGTTCCGATGATTAAGGAAGTCGCCACAAAAGGGCTCAATCTGCCAATTGATGAAGCGCTCTGGCTCGAGCAGGTCTATTTTCAACGCAACCGTGAAGAGGCGATCGATGAGATCGAGGAGCGGCTGCGCGCTTTTCAGGAACGCAGTAAAAAGGGCAAAAAATAATGGACCTGGCACTGAATAAGAAGACAGCCATCATAACTGGCGGCGCGTCCAACATCGGCAAGGCGATCGCTGAAGGCTTTGCCGCTGAAGGCAGCAACGTAGTGATCGTGGATGTAGATAAGGAGCAGGCCGAACGGGTTGCAAAAGAACTCGACGCGCAGAACGGCGGCGCGGCAATATTCATCGAGGCCGACGTTACCGATGCAGCTCAAATTGAAAAAATGGCCCGACAAACACTCGAGCGCTTCGGGCAAATCGATGTACTCGTCAATAATGCCGGCTGGACCGCCAACGACCTCTTTCTGAATAAGCCCGTCAGCGATTTCGAGCGCGAGATTGCCATCAACTTGTGGGGTCCGATTAACTGCATCAGGGCCGTTGCGCCGTCGATGACAGAGCGCAGCTACGGCAAGATCATCACGATAGGGTCCGATGCAGGTCGTGTCGGCGAATACAACGAAGCGGTGTACAGCGCCTGCAAGGGAGGCATTATCTCTTTGAGCAAAGCGCTCGCACGCGAGTTTGGCAAGTACAATCTGAACGTCAACGTGGTATGTCCAGGGCTAACGCTTCCGGAGAGCGCCGACGACGCTGGCAGCGAAAGCCTGTGGCACAAAGATAGTCGTCAGAGCAAGATATTTCAGAACGATGAGGTTCTCGCTAAGGTCGTGCGACGTTATCCTCTGAGGCGCCACGGTGTGCCGAAGGACATCGTTCCACTCGTACTGCTGCTGGCGTCGGACAAATCGTCGTACACTACCGGTCAGGTCATCAGCGTAAGCGGTGGTTACGCAATGTAGGGCGAGCCATGAAACGGAAATCGCATTGAACAGAACTACAACGAAAGACGGCATCTACGAGCTCGTACTCGAGAACCCGGGCCGCAAGAATGCTCTTTCCTACGCGTTGCTCGATGACCTCAACAAAGGTCTTGCGGCAGCCACAGAAGGTGCAGCACGTGCCGTCATTCTGACCGGGGCTGGTGATGCATTTAGCGCCGGTGCAGATCTTGCAGACCTAACCGGTACGATCGATGACCTGGCGATTGATGAAGCAATAGAGCAAGTCGTGAACGGGATCCGCGAAATGCCAGCGCCTGTTTTTGCGGCAATCGAGGGGCCGTGCATGGGCGGCGCCGTCGATATAGCACTTGCCTGCGATTTCCTCGTAGCATCCGAAGAGTCCTTCTTCGAGGTACCGGCTGCACGCCTGAGCCTTCTCTACAATCCGGCCGCGGTCAGGCGCTGGCGTGCGCGGCTGAGTGGCCTGACGTTGCGGCGCTTATTGTTGTTAGGTGAACGATTCACGGCAGCGGAGGCGGCACAAGCCGGAGTAGTTTCTCACCTCGTTGCGCAAGGCGCGGCGCTAAATGAATCCCGCAAGCTTGCAAGGCGTGCAATCGATGGCAGTCGCGATGCTGTTGCTGCGACAAAGAGTCTGCTCGCAGCACTCGAAGACGGCGAAACGGACCTCGCCCGCTGGGAGCAGGTTCGCAGGGAAATCCTCGACTCGCCGGAACGTCGCGAGTCGGTTGCCGGAGCAAAAAAGCTGTCGGACGATTAGTCGATCAGGTATTACGCTAATGCGTTAGTGCATACACGATGTAATTGACGCCGAGGCGAAAGGCATCAGCTGCAGGCCGCAATGGCATGCGTCCCTGGTCGAACCAGTCCCAGAAGTTAGCTAGATCATTATTGTGACCGGCCAACATCACGATGTTGCCGGCCGTATTGTGCAAGGCATAGTAAGTGACATAGCCGCCAGGCACGTAGGGATCCATTCCATGCAGATCGTCCAGTTCGAAGTGGATATGAAAGACCTTGTGCTCAATTTCAAGCGGCACCCATTCGAATTCCGGAAAAGCCCGGCGTACCTGCTGCTTCATGATAGCCAGTTGCCGGGGTCCGTCGAAGTCGTCTAAAAGCACAAAACCACCTCGTTCAACGAATTCGCGAAGATTCTCGACCTCTTTAGCAGTAAGCGCCATTTCACCTGGCTCGGAAATGTAGGCAAAGGGATAGTCGAAAACATCGTCCTGCCCCAGCTCGACAATTCGATACGACATGCGTGCGATGTCGATTCCGGTTGCTTCGCTGACGTATTGATTCAGATTTTGGTCGGAGTTCGGGTAGTTATGCGCCCAGCCATAGCCACCCACAAGCCCGTTGCCGCCGAAGTGCCATCGAGCGACGATCAGTTCCGACTCCGGTGGCTCGTTTTGCGTTGTATTCCAACGGCCACCGCGTTGTGCGTGCGCTTCTGCTGCCAACAGCATGACAATGATAAGCAGCAGGCAGCGCGAGCATTTCATTTCCTGATCTATAACCGCGTAGAGGCGGGAACCTGGTTGCGGCGCTCAAGCTTGATCAGAGGCCCGCGACTGAGCTTAACCGTGATGCGTTTCCCCGCCGCCGTAAGCCACGCTTTCTCAAGCTCACTGTGTTCTGATTTGATCGATGCGTTACCAATGGTCCTGTTCATTCCCCAGGACCAGCTTGAGCAATTAATCGTGCCGACCGACGCCGCATCGTCACTATCGCTGAGATAGAGTTCGGCGCCATCCTGCGGTGGATTTCGCTCGTCGATCTGGAAACTTCGCAAGGCGAAAGGATGGCCTTTGTCTTGCTGCTCCAGTAACGCATCCCGGCCGATAAAATCTTGTGCGTTGAGATTCACCAGCCAACCCAAACCGATATCGAATGGCGATCGTTCGAATCCGGGCTGAGGCTCGAGCTCTGTAGAGAAGTCCCAACCGGCGACAACGAAGCCTCCTTCAAGTCGACAGGCTTGCAGAGCGCTAAGACCATATCCCGGCAAAGTCATGTCCGTTGCAGCCCTGACAGATTCCACTCGCTGCAAAAACTCGTCCACCAATCCCGGCTCGAACCAGCATTCGAAACCCAGATCCGCCGTGAAACCAACTCGTGCCAAGCGGATCGTACCGCCGGCCATTGCATAGTCTCGAACCTCAAACGGCTTGAGGCTGGCAATATTGTCGAACCCCATGTTCTGCAACACCGCTGCAGCGTAAGGGCCCTGCATCGCAACGCCTGCCCACGCATCGGTGCACTCAGTGAAGGTTATGTCGCCGAGCTCAAATCGCTGGCGCAGGGATTCAAAATACGGCGAGTGATCGACATCTGATGGCATCAGGAGATAATCATCATCGGCATACTTGTAGAGAATGGAGTCATCTTTGAGGCTGCCATCTTCATTGCAGAACACCGTGTAAGTTGCTCGCATGGGCGGCAGACTACTTACCGGCCGCGTTAGCAGGCGATCCAGGAATGCCCCCGCACCGGCCCCCCGAATGCGGATTTTGCGAATGGGCGAGACATCGAACATCGCGCAACTGTTGCGAATCGCAAAATACTCGGCCTCTGCGTCGCCATAGTCCATCGGCAACAGAAATCCATTCCAGTTGATGTAGTGTTTGTCCTCAACTGAATCAGCCATGAAGCGCGAAAAATCAACGTCACTGCGACGGTTCAGGAAGTCGAAGAAAGTGCTCTTTTTTAACATGGGATCAATTCTCATGGTCGATCGTCAACACGACGCTTCCTTGCCAACAAAACGCAGTGCATTGTAGCCCCCTTTCTGAATTCTTTGACATTCTTGCCGACCGGCTCAATCTTCCCGGCCATAACTATTGCCGCATGCGGTTCCTACAATATCAGCGCGTATTTGAGTCGAGGACAAGATGCGAGCATAAGAGGCATGCGTCCTGCTGGTAAGATAAGGACACCATTTCAACTAAACATCGTGGAGAGAGCCATGTGTGACGAGTCAACAGAGAGAGACACCGACGAATACTTGCGCAAGAAAGGGATAACACGCCGGGATTTCAGCAAACGCGGCGCGGGTGCCGCTCTGCTTATGATGTTGCCGCCCGTCGCCAATGCCGTTGACGTTGTAGAAAGCGACGTTGAAGTGGAGACGCCCGACGGTATGGCAGATTGCTATTTCGTTCATCCGGCCAACGGCGCACATGCCGCCGTCATTGTCTGGCCCGACATCGTCGGCATCCGTGCGTCTTTTCGCATGATGGGCAAACGTCTCGCCGAATCCGGCTACTCGGTGCTTGTCGTGAATCCATACTATCGGACCGTCAAAGGAGCCGCGGTACCGGAAGGGTCGAGCTTTGGTACCCCCGAAGTCCGCGAGGCGTTAATGCCACATGCACGGTCTTTGTCTCCGGAAACCTGCGTCACCGATGGTCGGGCCCTCGTCAAGTTCCTTGATGCGCAGCCGTCAGTCGATACCAATCGCAAAATAGGTACGACCGGCTACTGCATGACAGGCTCGTATACGATGCGTCTCGCTGCGGCCATGCCCGATCGAATCGGGGCCGGCGGTTCCTTCCATGGCGGCGGTCTCGCGAGCGACAGTGAGAGCAGTCCCCACTTGCTGGCATCGCAAATGAAAGCAGGTTTCCTGATCGCGATTGCCGCGAATGACGATGAAAAAGATCCGAATGCCAAAGTACTGTTGCGAGAAGCATTCGACGCGGCGGGCGTTAATGCAGAAATCGAGGTCTACGAAGATACTTTGCACGGCTGGTGCCCACCGGACTCCCGTGCGTACAACGAAACACAAGCCGAACGTGCCTGGAGTCGTCTGCTGGCATTGTTTGAACGCGAATTAGCCTGAGGCCAAACAACAAACCCCGGCCGTAGCCGGGGTTTGCAGGTAACTAGAGAAGGGGATCAATCGCCTCTCTGTAACATTTGCTCTGTGCCTAGAAGCTCACACGGGCGCCCAGGAAGAACCTGCGCGGCAGTACCCAGTCGTTCGCGTCATTGAACGCGAACCCATCAGCGCCGGCTGACAGATCCTGGTTGCGTCGTGCAGCCTGGTTGTCGAGCGCGTTGAATACGTCCAGGAAGAATTCAGCTGAGATACTCTCGCCAAAATCTAAAACGTATTTCAAGCGCAAATCAAGAACTCCATAGGACTCTGTCTCTTGACCGCCAATCGAGCCTGGAGCCAGCCATCTCTGTGTTGTTCCCTGATCGTCAAACGCCGTATCCACCCGAATCGGCAAATGACGACCGGAAGCAGCAAACGTCTCACTGTACAGGGTGCCTGAGTTCCAGTTAAAGGTGCCGCCCACCTCAATGCCATTGTCCCAGCGGTAGGAACCGGCCAGCTTGAGAAGATGCTCGGTATTACCCGGTTGGTCACCATTAGCGTTCGGCCCGCGCGGATCCAGGAATACCGCATCGCCCTGGAAATCGGCGTTGCCGTCCGAGTTGCTGTTACCGGTTGCATCGTTGAACGCATAGGATGCAAGGGCAAACCAACGGCTGTCTGCGCTGCGGCGCTTGCGCCAGGTCACTTCAACGCCCTGATACTCACGTTTGCCACCTTTAAGCGTTCCGATGATGAAGTTCGCCGGAGGCACGTTCGAATCGGAGAAACCGAAGTACGACAGTGGTAGACCGTAGCCACCTGCAGCGAAGAACGGATCTTCAAACTCGTTGTCCGGATCCGTGCAGTTCAGCGTGTACACACACAGATTGTAGTCCTCGAGAATGTCCTCGGTGACTCGATCCGTATAGGTAACCGCAATGCTCTGATCATTCGTCAGCGAATGCTCCCAACCGATCATGATTTCGTCGGTGTACGGAGTTTTCGTCGTCGGTGCGAAGAAACCATCCGGATCACCAGGGCCGCCGCGGGTGCGGAAGGTTAGCCACTGATCGTTCACGTACACCTGCTCTTCACGAATCGAACCAGTAACCGTGCCTGAGAAAGCGGTCATGTCGGTGCGAATCGGGTCGTAGTAGCGACCGTAGAAACCCCAGACTTTGCTGCGTCCGTCGCCGAAGATGTCGTAAATCAGACTCACGCGTGGGGCGAATTCGTAATCAAAGGTGAAGATTTTGCCGCCAGCGGTATTGATATGCTCCCATTGCTCGGCACGCACGCCAACATCCAGAGTCCAGTGATCATCGATGCTCCAGGTATCCTGAACAAAGAACACATCACCTTCTGTGCTGTAGTTGGTTGCCCCTTGCTGAGTTCGTGCGATCCGGTAAACGTTAACCTGATCGTGCGGGTTGCCTGTTGTCTGGTCAAAGACCAGCGTGCCCACCTCTGCTTCACTGAGGTCACCGGACATGTCGGCATCGAATGCCGTCAGGAAGTCAGCAGAATTCGGGCTACCGGCCATGGCGGCGATGATTTCGGCAAAGTCCTGATCGGTAATGTCTGTCTCGCCGGTCCAACTAACGGTGACGTAATCATCCAACGTCGTGCCACTGTCGGCGTTACCGATGGACGTGTAGATCGCATTTTCAGGGCCCGGTGTAACGGCTGTAAGGAGTCTGTCGTTCTCAATCTGCGAGTAGCCTGCTTTGATTTCATGCGAACCAAAATTGGTATCGAGAAAATATTCCAGCGTGAGATTGATGCTGTCCTTGTTACGGAAATCGAGCGAGTCGAGACCGCCACCACCAAGGTCTGTTTCCAGGTTGGTAACATTGGGGTTGGTAAATGCAACATCGTTCCTGGTTGTCTTATCGATGGAAAGTTGGCTTAGCTCGCCTTCGTGGCTGACGAAATTAGCCGTCAGGATCAGGTTGTCCCAGGCATGCGAATATTCGAATTTCCAGTTATCGCCGCCCTGGACTCGTGCCCTGTCGCGATTGGCAAGCGTCGAAATATCATCCGAACCATCCCGATCGAAAGGATCGTTGAAAAACTCTGCAACAAATTTGTCGTTCTCTGTTGCTTGCCAGGTTAACTTGGCGAAGCCCAGGTCCTCTTCCCTGGTAACTTTTCTTAAGAGTTCTTGTGTGTTTGGATCAACAACGTCCTCTTCTCTTTCCTTGCGTTGGTAAGACGTGAAGAACCACAATTTGTCTTTAACGATTGGTCCACCAAACGTGAATGCCGTGTCGAATGTGGAGAAGGAAGCATCTGCTAGATTGTCGTTGTCGGCGACAAGACTGTCGCTCTGGGTGTAGTAATTCACCGAGCCATGAAACTCGTTACTGCCCGATTTCGTAATTACCCGTGAAACAAGTCCCTGGCCACCCTCATACTCGGCAGGCACTCCGCCGGTGATGATTTGCTGCTCCTGAATAATTTCGGAGTTGAAGTTGCCGCCGAAAGTGCCCGTCTGGACGTCCGTAATATTGACGCCGTCGATGTAGTAGACATTGTCAGTGGAGGTACCAAAAGAGTTGCCATTCGCGTCTACAGCATCGGTGTAGTTAACACCGGACTTCGAAGACGGGTTACCGTCCAGCGTTGGCTTCGTGGTCGGAGCCATCTGCAGATAGGACTGGTAATTACGACCGGTAGGTAGCGAATCCATAATGTCCAGCGTCACGTCAGTGGATTGCAGGGCCGACGTTGTATCAACGAGTTGTCCGAGATCACTGCGACCGTAGGTAACGATCTCTTCCAAAGCGACCTGGGTGCTTTCCAGTGCAAACAGTTTGTTGAACGTCCTCTCAGAAACAACCAGTACGCCCTCATTCCGCTGCGACTGATAACCAGTGGCAGCAACGCTGATGACATAGTCTTCTGACGGGTCGAGACCGACGAGGCGAACGTCGCCGTTGGCATTGGTGCTGCCGGATCTCGTTGTCAGACTCTCGGTAGTGCTTGCACTGACCGAAGCGCCGGCAATCGGATTGCCGTCAGAGTCGGTCACTTTGACCCTGAGTGCGCCCGTATCGGCGAATGCCGTTGAGCTAAATGCGACGCTTACAATAAGCGCAGCAGCGGATAGCCTGAGCCAGCCGACTTTTCTACGAATGTTCATTAAGAGTTCCACCTTAGTTAATTTGATGAGCGCCAACAAAAGTGTTGGATTTTCGCTACAAACTCGATGGTTGCTGGTGATTTTCAGCAAGACAACTGTCTTTATGAGGCTTAACTATATGACTTATAAAGTGTTATCAGTTCATCGAGACAAGGTTGGATTTTCGACAGATTGTTGTACTTTCACAAATAGCCGCATTCGTTATAGTCGAATGTTCTATCTGAATTGTAATAATGCTGGGAGTGTCCGATTTATCAGTCACTTAGAAGGGTCGACATAAGAACACGCCATAGAATCATTGGTGCTAGCCGGTTTCTGAACAAGCCGTGCGCAAAAAGGTCGAAAGCAAAGCGCCGGGGTTCGCCCGGAGAGCGGTTTGACGTTGCGACCCAAGCGATGCAGGATTGAGGAGGCCACGAAAAGAAACTCAAGGGGATGATCGTGATTGAATTCCTGCTCAATGGTGAAACCGTATCCACCGACAGCCCACCCGACACACCACTTTTGTGGGTGATTCGAGATGAGCTCAAACTCAAAGGCACCAAATTCGGCTGCGGCATCGCAATGTGCGGTGCATGCACCGTACACCTGGATGGCGCAGCGACGCGATCTTGCATTACGCCCATTAGCGTTATCGAGAATCAGGCGATAACGACGATCGAAGGCCTGGACTCAGACGAAGGCAAAGCGCTCCAGGCCGCGTGGGTTGAAGAGCAGGTGCCGCAGTGCGGTTACTGTCAGTCAGGACAGATCATGCAGGCCGCCGATCTGTTGGCGAGCAAGCCTGATCCGAGCGACGCGGACATCAATGAAGCGATGAACGGCAACCTGTGTCGTTGCATGGCGTATACGCGCATTAAGAAAGCGATCAAGAGCGCTGCAAACGGCGAGGAGGCATAGACATGGCGATGCCCAAGGAAAAATTAGCAATTAGCCGACGCACGTTCCTGGCCGGAACAGCGGGAACCACGCTGGTGATGGGACTGGGGTCTGTGCTGCCAGGATGCAGCAGCGACGATGCCGCAAGTGACCTGATGGCGGCGGGCGCAAGCAAACGATTCTCGCCGGCCGTCTGGTTCGAAGTTGATGGCACAGGCGCGGTATTGGTCAACATTGCCAAAGCGGAAATGGGTCAGCACGTCGGTACAGCATTGGCTCGTATCGTTGCCGAAGAGCTCGGTGCGGACTGGAGTCGCGTTTCGATCAAACATGTCGATTCCGATCCCAAGTGGGGCTACATGGTGACGGGCGGGTCCTGGTCGGTGATGACTTCGTTCGCCATGTTGTCGCAGGCGGGTGCGGCCGGACGTACGGTCCTGATCGAGGCTGGCGCAGCATTGCTCGGTGTCGATGCGGCACAGTGTAAAGCCGAAGCTGGCAATGTCCTGGCAGGTGACGAGCAGGTGTCATTCGCGGAAATCGTCGCGACCGGCGACGTCAGTCGGATAATCGGCGAAGAAGAGCTTGCTGCGATGCCTATGAAGCCGGCTGCGGATCGACAGCTTCTCGGGCGCGAAATCTCAGCACTTGATGTACCTGCCAAGACGACGGGTGAAGCCGTTTATGGTCTGGATACTGAGCTTCCAGACATGCTGTATGCGCACCCGATGGTTCCGCCGACGCGCTACGGCAGCACGATCAACTCAATCGACGACACAGGCGCCAAAGATATTCCGGGATATGTGCAGACTCTGCAGCTCAGTGATCCCAGCGAGATGTTGCAAGGTTGGGCCCTGGTTATCGCGGAGAACTTTCCTGCCGCGATGAAGGCGGCTGATGCAGTCGAAATCGAATGGGCGCCAGGTCCTACAGCCTCTGTTACCGAAGCGCATATTCTCGCCGAAGGCGAGAAGCTCGTAGCGGATCCGGCGAGTGGCACCTTGTTTGTTGACGAAGGCGATGTTACGGCAGCGCGCGCGAGTGCAGCCGATACACACTCGGCGACGTATCGAACAAGTACGGTGTTGCACTTTACGCTCGAGCCGCAAAATGCGCTGGTTGAATACGTCGACGGTGTTTTTCATATCCACGCAGGCAATCAATGGCAGTCGCTTATCATTCCCTATCTTGCCGCGGCACTTGAGGTCGAGGAGTCGAATATTGTTCTGCATCAGTATTACCTGGGTGGTGGTTTTGGACGCCGCCTGTTCGGTGATCAGATGATCCCGGCCGCACTGGCAGCCCGCGAATTGGGTCGTCCAGTGAAGCTTATTTTTCAGCGAGCCGAAGATAGCCGCTTCGATTGCGTTCGTTCGCCATCGGTTGTTAAGTTCGATGCATCCTTTGACGCGGATGGCACACTGACCGGCATCGAGCATGCCGCAGCCGCGGGCTGGCCAACGCTGGCAATGGCACCGGGATTCATGGGTGCCGGCGTTGACGGCAACGGTAAATACGATGGCTTTTCGATCAGCGGCGCGGACCACTGGTATACATTGCCGAATCACCGCGTCCGGGCGATCAACAACGATCTCGCGCAACGCACCTTCCTGCCGGGTTGGTTGCGTTCAGTCGGTCCCGGCTGGATAGGCTGGGGTGTAGAAAGCTTCATGGATGAGGTTGCCGCAAAGATGGGTGCGGACCCGGTCGAGTTCCGGCTTGCCCGACTCGATGCGGCCGGCAAGAACGCTGGCGTTGCACCGAATTCTGTCGGAGGCGCGTCACGTTTGGCGGGCGTATTGCGCGATGTTGCAGAGCGCTCCGGTTGGGGTAAGGAGTTGCCTGAGGGCGAGGGCATGGGCATTGCGGTTAGCGGTGGCCAGGAGCGCGACAAGCCAACCTGGACTGCATGCGTGGCACATGTTGCCGTTGATGCCGAGACCAGCGCCGTCACTGTCAAGAAGATATGGCACACACTGGATTGTGGCACCGTCGTGCATCCGGACGGCGCTTTGGCGCAAGCCGAAGGGGCGACTTTGTGGGGCGTGACTCTGGCCTTACATGAAAGTACGGGCTTCGAAAATGGCGAGGTCAAAGATCTGAATCTGGATACCTACAGCCCGCTGAGAATGGCGGATGTGCCTGAGCTCGACATCAACTTCATCGACAGCTCGGAGTTTCCGATGGGCCTGGGTGAGCCGCCGGTCGTCGCTGTTGCGCCGGCTATCGGTAACGCGGTATTTGCTGCGACCGGTGTTCGAGTCAGGGATTTGCCGATTCGTTTGTAGCTAACAGGCTGCCGTATAGAGCTAGATATTTTTGGCTGACGACGGTCCAGTCGAAGCGAGCCCGCACGGCTTCGCGGCCCTGCGCGGCAATTTGACTACAAAGCTCGGGAGCGGCGATGATGTCCTCGAGTTTTTTCGCCAACGCGATGGCGTCTTCCGCCGCGTATACAAAGCCCGTTTGGCCGTCCTTAATAACCCCGGCCAGCGAGTCGACGTTGGCAGTGAGTACCGGGCAGTTACAACCCATCGCTTCAATAGCAACCAGCCCCAATCCCTCCGGGCCAGTGGACGGAAACACGAGCAACACCGCCTGTTGGTAGTAGGCAGGTAGGTGTTGATGGGTAACCCGGCCCAAAAAGGTCACACTGTCCGACACCCCGAGCGACTTTGATAATTCCTGCAGTGTTTGCTTTTGGCTGCCGTCTCCTATGATCGTCAACCCTTGATCGCGCAGCTGCTCAGCGGTTGCCGACCAGGCGTTTAGCAAGTCGTCCGCACCCTTTTTCTCTACGAGCCGACCGACGTAGAGCACACCCCGACGATCGCTGTTGGTACGAGGCACAAATCGTTTCTGCAAATCGACGCCCATAGGAGCGACATGCATTTTTCCTTCGGGCAGGTTACTCGTTATTGCATGGCTGCGCATCGCCGGTGAGACCATTGCAATAGCATCGCTGTGTTTGAAGACCCAGCGCCGCAACCGAGCAAATCTTTCGCCGAGCACAAAATAGTCTGTACCGTGACAGGTGATCAGGAGTTTGTAGTCGCCCTTCGTTGTGGCAATCGCAATTCTTGCGGCGAGTCCGGCTGGCATCCACCAGTGCGCGTGCACGATGTCAGGACGAAACTGACGCAATGCTTTTCGCAGCGACGCCACCATTCCGACAAGAAAAACCGGTAATAGCAACCAGCGGATTGGTTGCGCCTTCAGGTTTGCGAGAATGCCACTGCCGTAGGCGACTGATTCTGCACGCTTAAAGAAGTAGCGAAATCGTCTGACTCTAACGCCTTCCACCTCTCCTGCGGGATCACAGCCCGGGCCGGACGGCGCCAGTACGAGCTGTTGGAGGTTATCGGGCAGTGATTTACAAAGATCCAATACAAAGCGTGGTTGATCATCGCCGTCATGACGAGGGAACGTTGTGGTCACTACGAGGATTTTCACGTCGCGTTTCACTGCTTTCGATCCCGATCGACCGTGCCTCGAAAATAACTCAGCGCTGAACAAAGTTTGACGGCGGGACGGCCTATGAACATTGGTGTGCTACTACGATTCGCCAACCAGGTCGTGATGCGAGCCAGAATCGAACGCAAGGGCTGCAGTAGTTTCAGCGCTAATGCCATGCTCGCGGATGCTGTGTCGACATCAACAGCCGCATAGGCTGTCGCCAAATACTCTTGCGGGTGATTACGTTTGAAGATGCCACTGCTGTAGCGGCCGGATACGTATGTTTTTCTGAACACATCCTGCGCGGTCGTGTCGTCGTCATGAAGCGCTCGCAGGTCGGGCAGTGATACTAGTTGCCGTATGCCCTTGAACGACCGCAACCTGCAGATGAAATCACGGTCCTCAAAGCCGTAGTGCTGATATTCTGTCGGAAAGCCATTGACCGCTTCAAACGATTCTCGTTTGATCAAGCAACACGGCGTCGTCCATCCCTGCCAGCCTGCCACAACACGATCGGCCTCCAGTCGCCGATGGTATCGTCCCCAGAAACCATCGGATGCTCCGGTCGCATAGCCGAAGCCGGCATCGATATTCTGAGCCATAGCCCCGGCAACCAGGCTAAGGCAGTCATCTCCAGCCAGCCGGCAGTCCGCATCCAGAACCAAAACATAATCAGCCTTGCTTGCTGCGACGCCCGCATTGATGGTCGATGAGCGACCTTGAGCATCGTGATGATCTATGCGGCGAACACCTTTGCCCGCCCATCGTTCGATCAGTTTACCCGTGCTATCCGTAGATCGGTTATTGACAACAATAACGCCGAGATCGAGCCCGGCAGGAAGCGACTGCCCGAAAATGGCCTCGAGGGTTCGCTCCAGACAATGTTCGGCGTTAAACGCAGGAATTAAAATATCGAGAGTAGGCATGCGGCATAATGGCGAGATGGATAAGTCGCGATATTCTCGATTGTCAGCTAAGGGCGGCACGATTGTATAACGTATGAATATTTTAGTGACAGGCGGCGCGGGATTTATTGGTTCTGCGGTGATTCGGCATGTGATAGCTGATACTGAGGATAGCGTCGTCAATGTGGACAAGCTGACCTATGCCGGAAATCTCGAATCGCTGACAGACGTTAGCAGTGATGCCAGGTACCGTTTCGAGCGTGTTGACATCTGTGACCGATCTGAAGTTGAACGGGTTTTCATGGAGCAGCAGCCGGACGTTGTCATGCATCTGGCGGCAGAGAGCCACGTCGATCGGTCTATCGATGGTCCCGGTGCCTTCATTGAGACGAACTTCGTTGGCACCTACGTATTGCTCGACGTTGCCAGGCGATACTGGGCGGAACTGGACGACGTCCGTAAAGACGCATTTCGATTCCACCATATTTCCACGGACGAGGTTTACGGAGACCTCGAATCTGGCGACGCGCTATTCACCGAAACATCCCCGTACGCGCCGAGCTCCCCGTATGCCGCCAGCAAGGCCGGTTCGGATCACCTCGTGCGCGCCTGGCGGCGCACTTACGGCCTGCCGACGTTGATCACCAATTGCTCGAATAATTACGGGCCTTACCACTTTCCGGAAAAACTGATTCCGCTGACGATATTGAATGCGTTGGAAGGTTCGCCGATTCCGGTTTATGGTCGTGGTGACCAGGTTCGAGACTGGTTGTACGTTGAGGACCACGCGCGGGCGCTTTATCGGGTCATTACTCAGGCATGCCCGGGCGACACTTATAATATAGGCAGCCACAGCGAACGAGCGAATATCGACGTCATACGGCGAATTTGCGACTTATTGGAGGAATTAGCGCCAGAAAAGTCCAAAAGTGTGAAGCATTATGTCGAATTGATCACCTTTGTGACGGATCGTCCGGGTCATGATCAGCGTTACGCTATTGATGCGGCAAAAATCCAAAACGAGCTTGGCTGGTCGCCAAATGAGACCTTTGACAGTGGCCTGCGCAAGACCGTTGAGTGGTATCTGGCGAACAGGAAGTGGTGCCAGCGAGTACAAGATGGTGCCTACCGTCAGTAGCAATAGTGAGCCGACATCCGCAGAGGCCAGGCGATGAAGGGGATTGTGTTGGCTGGCGGTTCAGGCACGCGCCTGTATCCCATCACAATGGGCATGTCGAAGCAGCTAATTCCGATCTACGACAAGCCCATGATCTATTACCCATTGTCGGTCCTGATGTTGGCAGGTATTCGCGAGATCCTCATCATTACCACACCGCAAGATCAGTCTGTATACCAGCGCTTGCTGGGAGATGGCGGGCAGTTCGGTTTGTCATTTCAATATGCGACGCAGGAGAGCCCGGATGGTCTGGCACAGTCATTCATCATCGGCGAAGAGTTTATTGGCGGAGACGATGTGTGTCTGGTCCTGGGGGACAACATATTTTATGGCCAAAATTTTTCCGGAAAATTGGAACAGGCGGCGCAAAAGGCGTCCGGCGCGACGATCTTCGGCTATCAGGTGAAAGACCCGGAGCGATTTGGCGTTGTCGAATTCGATAGTTATCGGCAGGTTGTTTCAATCGAAGAAAAACCGCAGTCACCAAAATCCCAATACGCAATAACGGGTCTATATTTCTACGATAGCGACGTTGTGGAGATTGCACGTAACATCAAACCATCGGACCGTCAGGAACTTGAGATTACCTGCGTCAATCAAGCCTACCTGGATCGAGGTGATCTTAGTGTCGAGTTGCTTGGTCGTGGTTTTGCATGGCTCGATACAGGCACGTTCGAAAGCTTGCTCGACGCCGCGCAGTTCGTGGAGACAATTGAAAGTCGCCAGGGTTTCAAGATTGCTTGTCTCGAAGAAATTGCCTGGCGCAAGGGCTGGCTGACGGACCAGGACTTGCTCGTGCAAGGCAACAGTCTGGCGAACAACAGCTACGGGCAATATCTGTTAAGCCTGATCGAATCATGACGCGTTTTACCCATCCGTCGATGCCGGACCGGCAGAAGCTGGACAAGTATCTTGACAGCATCTACAAAAGCAAGTGGCTGACGAATAATGGACCACTGGTACGAGAGCTGACCGTCCGCCTGGAGGAATACCTCGGCGTCGAAAACCTGTTGCTGGTGTCTTCCGGCACAATGGGGTTGCAGATTGCGTATCGGGCGCTCGGTATATCCGGAGCGTCTGATGACGGGCAAGCGGAGGTTATCACCACGCCGTTCACCTTCATCGCAACGGAAAGCTCACTTCGATGGGAAGGTGTTCGCCCAAGGTTTGCCGATATCCGCCCCGACACATTTAACCTGTGCCCGGAGAAAACCGCCGAACTTATCGGCAGCAACACACGCGCAATTGTTCCGGTGCATGTCTACGGAAACCCTTGCGATGTTGATGCCTTTGACGAAATCTCTACCAATTCTGATTTGAAACTTGTCTATGACGCTGCCCACGCATTCGGCGTGCAAATGAATGGCGAGAGCGTCCTCAACAACGGCGATGCCTCAATCCTGAGTTTTCACGCGACCAAGGTCTTTCATACAGTTGAAGGTGGCGGTGTCGTTTTCAAGGACCCGGATGCACTGTATCGTGCGCGCGCCAGCAGGAACTTCGGTTTCGATCCGGAAACCGGGGACATAAAAAGCCTTGGCATTAACGGTAAGATGAGCGAGGTTAATGCTGCGTTTGGATTAGCGTTGCTTGACGATATTGATGCAATCTTTCAGCGTCGAATGGAGCTGTTAGCGATGTACTCCGAGGCTCTGCCCGATTTTGTTACACAGCCGATTTGGGCCAAAGGTGCCACGCGGACGGCTGCCTATATGCCAGTCCTATTCCAGACGTCCGTAGACAGGAATACCTGTGAGAAGGCGCTTGCTGACGCAGAAATTCCTTCTCGTCGCTACTTCTCACCGCTCCTTGGAGGCTGGGACGAAACGGACCGGCTCGAAGTTGCAGATTCTGTTGCAGATCGAATTCTGTGCTTGCCGTTGTATGCGGACATGTCGATGGACCTGGTGAGGAAAGTGCTGGCCGCTGTGTCTGGCGCGCGCGGGTGAAGGAGAAAATGCGGATCGCGATCATGCAGCCCTATTTCTTTCCGTACATCGGCTACTTCCAACTTATTCACGCCGTCGATACGTTTGTAGTCTATGACGACGTGAATTACATAAAGAGGGGTTGGATAAATAGAAACAATATTCTCGCCGATGGGGAACCGACGTTAATCTCCCTGGAAACGTCAGGCGCCAGTCAGAACAAACTAATTAGTCAAGTGAAGGTTGGAGACAACCGCCATAAACTGCTGAAGACGATCAAATACAGATATTCAGCCGCGCCATATTGCGACAAAGTTATGCCGCTCATTGAGAGAATTCTCGGCAATGAAGAAAGTAATTTGGCGACGTTCCTGTCTGCGCAGTTGCGGGAGATATGCCGCTATCTCGACGTTCGAATCAACTGGTGCACATCATCGTCGCTGGACAAGGATGTTAGCCTCAAAGGACAGGACAAGATTATCGCAATCTGCCGGGTGCTCGCTGCAGATCAGTATGTCAATCCTGTCGGTGGTCGAGAGCTCTATCAGCACGAGATATTTAGTAAGCAGGGAATCGAGTTATCATTCCTTGAGTCAAGGATTTCTGGTTACGCTCAATTTCAGCACAAGTTCGTTCCATCTCTTTCGATTATTGATGTATTGATGTTCAACGACCGTCGGAACATTCACAATTTTCTGGACGAATATTCTCTTGCCGCATAACCGAAAAGCAGAATTCCGCCGAAACGAAAATCTTGAAGATTTATTGAAGGAGCTCAATGGTGATCTGTCATCTGCCGAGTCTTCGTTGGCGGATAGGTACGTTGATAAGCAGATGGAGTTTCCGCTTATTCTTGTGATGGGCGGTTTGCGTAGTGGCACTACGCTGTTTATGCAATGGCTGGCTAATAGCGGCCTGGTCGCTTACCCGACAAACTTACTGGCTCGGTTTTACCAGGCTCCTATCATCGGTTCGAAGATACAGCTAATGCTGACAGACCCAAGGTTTGATTATCGTGGGGAGTTGGGTGGCATTCTGCATCAAGCCAAATTTGAATCGGAGAATGGTAAAACGAAAGGCGTATTGGAGCCGAACGAGTTTTGGTATTTTTGGCGGAGATTTCTTAGTGATGCGTCTGTTGACGCGTGGTCAGACGAGGAATTGGCTGACAGTATGGACGTCAAGACGATGAGGGCGGAGTTGCTGGGCATTGCAGATGTTTTTCAGTCGCCGTTTGCAGCCAAAGGTATGTTATTCAATTACAACATTCGCTTTCTAAATAGCGTGTTCGAAAAGATCCTCTTCGTCTGGTTGAAGCGTGACCCGGCGACGAATATCGCATCTATCCTGAATGCTCGCGAGCGGCAACTGGGTAACGAGTCCGACTGGTATTCGTTCAAGATACCGGAGTACAGCCAGCTAAAGAATCTGGATCCTCTGGATCAGGCGACAGGACAGTATTTCTACAACAACAATGCATTAGCCAACGGGATCGAAGAAGTTGATGAGGGTCGAAAGCTGTGTGTTCAGTATGAGGACTTTTGCGCTAACCCGGGCGCAATTTTTGGCGAACTCACGAAAAAGATCGGCTTGCCGGGCCGAACCTACTCTGGCCCATCGAGCTTCGAAGTTAGCCGGGTTGTCACAAGTGAGTTTGCAGAGACGGTCAATCAGAAACTGAATGACTTCTCTTAGATTACATAAAGAGAGTTCTCCGAGCTAAAGGCAGCATGGGCCTTAGACGAAACACGATAGCTAATTACGCGGGGGAGGGTTATACGGCCCTCATCGGCGTCATCGTATTGCCCTTGTATCTGCAGTTTCTCGGAGCAGAAGCCTTCGGCCTCGTTGGTTTCTTCCTGCTGCTGCAAGCATGGTTGTACCTGCTCGATTTTGGTCTGAGTCCGACCCTTGCCAGGGAGGTTGCCTATGCGAAGGGGTTGGCCGGCGGTCTGCTGGATTTTGGCAGGATGCTGCGAAGCATCGAACTGATATTCCTTTTTCTTGCTACTGCGCTTGCCGTCGGAATCTATTGGGCGAGTGGCAAAATTTCACATCAATGGATTGACAGTCAAACCATAGCCGAGGAGACAATTTCTTATTGCATTACCCTAATGGGTATCACTATCGCATTGCGCCTGTTTTCGTCTTTATATCGCAGTGGGATCAGGGGACTGGAAGATCAGGTCTGGCTGAATTTTGCAAATGTCTTGATTGTGAGCGCGAGATTTATCGGCGCGCTTGCCGTAATGCGATTGATATCAGCCGACATCAGAGTATTTTTTGAGCTTCAAATTCTGGTCGGAATCGCGGAGGTCATCATCCTGGGATTCAGGCTTTACGGCAGACTGTCCCTGGGTCTGCTTGAAATACCGATCCGCATTCACTGGCCAAGTCTGCGAAATGTCGCGCCGTTCGCGCTTAGTATTGCCTATACCGCCGGCATTTGGGTCATGCTTACGCAGTTCGACAAGCTTGTTCTGTCTGGAATTCTGCCATTAGATGAATTCGGCTATTTTAGTCTCGTTAGCCTTATCGCCGGCGGGGTACTGGTGATGACCGGGCCGATCGTGCAGGCGATTCTCCCTAGAATGACCAGCTTGCTGGCCGAGGGCAGGCGAGATGAGATGTTGCATGTCTACCGCAACGCCTCGCAGCTTGTCGCGGTGTTAGCGGTTTCAACAGCATTGGTCATTGGCACTTACTCAGAGGTGCTTTTATACGCCTGGACCGGAGACCGGGCCGCTGCCCGATGGGGCGCAGAAGTTCTGCCCTGGTTTGTCTTCGGAAACGCTTTCCTGGCGCTGAGCGCATTTCAGTATTACCTGCAGAATGCTTTCGGAGAGCTGAGGTTGCATGTCATAGGAACGACCATATCGGTCGTTATTCAAGTGCCAATCATCTACTACGCGGCAACAAACTATGGCGCCGTCGGGGCAGGGATCGCATGGTTTGGCATCAGGTTGGTTTGGTTTGCGGTTTGGGCGCCGATAGTTCACGGTCGGCTGGCGCCGGGTTTGCACTTAGTCTGGATTTCAAAGGACTTGTTACCGGTCGTCGTGGTTGCCGGGCTTACGATTGCCGCACTCGTTAAACTTGTTGCGATTGATCTGTCGGACGGGCGCCTCGTCTTAGCAAGCATGTTGGTAGCACTAGGATTAGTTGAACTTGCGGCAGCCGCGGCCAGCTCCGAGTTCGCAAGGTCGCTCATTTCAGAATTTCTATCAAGATTGCGCGGTGAATAAAAAGACTGAAGCAGAAGTAATGAAGAATTGGCAGAGCGACGTATCCAGTCCGCTCGTCAGTATTTGTTGCGCAACCTACAACCACAAGGACTACATTGCTGCGGCGATCGACGGCTTCCTGATGCAAGACACGGAGTTTCCGTTCGAGATTCTCATTCACGACGATGCGTCTGATGATGGAACAACAGAGATTGTGGAGGCCTACGCGCGATCCTATCCAAGAATCATTCGGACGATTATTCAAAAACATAATCAATACGTAAGGTCACCAGTCATTGTGCCGCGTTTTCTCTTTCCGTTGGTAAGAGGAAAATATATTGCGATATGCGAGGGTGACGACCACTGGCTCTCGCCGGACAAGCTCACTCGCCAATGCGGAGCGCTGGATAGAAATCCGTTAGTCGATCTTTCGTTTCATCCCGTGCTCAAGCTGGGCAAAAGTGGCAATACTTCTGGTACGAATGTGAAAGGACGCACGACGCAAGAGCGTATCGATAGAAGGCGCATCATATTAGGTGGCGGCGGTTTCTGCCCAACTCCGTCAATCGTATTGAGGTCCTCGCTCATACCATCAATAATGAGCTGTGTCGCTGAGGCCCCGGTCGGCGACAAGTTCATTCAAATCGTCGCGAGTCTGAGCCAGGGAGCGATGTTCGATCCCAACACAATGGCTGTTTATCGTACTGAACACCAGGGATCCTGGAGCCAACGCATCAATGACGGTGACATGCTGCGACGATACGAGGAAAGAATCGAGTTTCCTTATAAGTGGCTCTATTCGAATTGCGACGAATCGCTCCAAGGCATCGTGCGGTTTTCAGAGGCCGATCAGTATGTGGCCATTGGTAAGAAATACAGTCAAATTGGCGACTACAAGAGTGCAGGGCGCGTCCTGATGAAGAGCGCTGCTATCTGGTCACCGAAAAGGCCATTTAGTTGGTTGGTGCGATGGGCCGCACGCGGTCCCGTCAGGACAAAAGTCTATCTCGCGCTATATCCGGTAGTAAGGACTGTTCACCGGTACAGTAATTTGTACGGAAACAGACTTGGGCGAGGTCAGGCAGTTATTCTTTGATGCCTTCCAGCGCCAGGAAAAAAGAAAAATACAGCGCAGTATCCTCGATTTTCCGGAAGCGACCGGTTTTACCACTATGGCCCGCCGCCATGTCGGTTTTCAGTAGCAGCAGATTGTCATCCGTCTTGTGTTCGCGAAGCTTGGCAACCCATTTGGCCGGTTCCCAATACTGCACCTGGGAATCATGCAATGATGTCGTCACCAGCATATTTGGATAATCTATTTTCTGCACGTTGTCATAGGGTGAGTAGGATTTCATGTAGTCGTAGTATTCTTTTTCGGCAGGGTCACCCCACTCATCCCACTCGCCGGACGTGAGTGGAATATCCGCATCGAGCATGGTCGTCAGGACATCCACGAATGGCACACGCGTTGATATGCCGTTGTATAAGCCTGGTGCCATATTCGCGATGGCGCCCATCAACAGGCCACCGGCGCTACCACCTCTGGCATAGAGGTGATCAGGTGAGGTGTAGCCCTGAGCAATAAGGTAATTCGACACGTCAATGAAGTCGGTAAATGTATTCTTCTTACTCAACTGGCGGCCGTCGTAATACCATTCTCGGCCCATTTCTGCGCCGCCTCGAACGTGCGCTATCGCATATACAAATCCACGGTCCAGCAGGGTCAGTATGTTTGCACTAAACGCTGGAGTCATGCTGGATCCGTATGACCCATAGCCATATTGAAACAGCGGATTTTGGCCGTTCTTCGTTACCTCATTGCGATAAACGATCGAAATCGGTATTTGAGTACCATCTCGCGCCAGGGCGAACCGCCGCTCAGTTTGATAATCGCTTCGATCGAAGCCTCCAAGTACGGCACGCTCCTTGACGAGCTTGTGCTCCCTGGTGGCCATATTGAAATCGTAAGTCGATTCCGGAGTCGTCATTGACTCGTAAGTATAGCGGAACCAGGTCGTATCAAATTCGTGGTTGTTGTCGGCGTAGGCGGTGTAAACCTCCTTACCGAAATCAATGCGGTAGGCCTCACCGCTGTCTCGACGGATGATCTCCATTTGTTTAATGCCGTTTTCAACCAGCTCAACGACAATAAAGTCTTTGAACACATTGAAGTTCTCAATCAGCGCGTCGTCGCGGTGCGCTACAACCTCTGTCCAGGCATCCTTCGTGGTGTTTTCAAGCGGCGTTTCCAGCAGGCGGAAATTACTGGCAGCGTCATTCGACAGCACATAGAAGCGATCGACCCCGTCGCTTACGAGATACTCGTGGCCCTTTTCCCGAGCTTGGAAAATCCTCGGTGCATCTTTCGGCGAATCAGCAGACACATAACGAATCTCGGTGTACAGGGTGTGCAGGCTGTTGAGAAAAAGGTATTTGCCCGACAGCGACCGGTATATGTACAGCGAGTTGGTTTCGTCTTTCTCCTCATAAACCAACGTATCAGTAGCGACTCCGAGCTTGTGGCGAAATACGCGATAGGCACGCAGGGTGTCGGGGTGCTGTTTACCGTACAGTATGGTTTGACTGTCGTTCGCCCAATCGAAATCACTGGTCGTGTTCTCAATGCGGTCCGGCAGCAATTCGCCCGTCTCGAGGTCGAGAAAGTACAGATCGTAAAAGCGTCGGCCGCGGGTATCGATGCCGTAGGCGGCAATCTTGTCGTTCGGACTGACCTTAAAGCTCCGCAGCGCAAAAAAGTCGGAGTCACCAGCGAGCCTGTTGACGTCGAGCAGGACTTCTTCGTCCGCGTCCAGCGAGCCCTTCTTGCGGGCGTAAATGGGGTACTCGCCGCCCTCGATGTAACGAGAGTAGTAGAAATAATCACCGCGCTTGTACGGTGCCGACGAGTCTTCTTCCTTGATGCGCTCCTTGATCTCATCGAACAGGATCTTCTGCATGCCGAGCATCGGCGCCATCATTTCTTCGGCATAGGCGTTTTCCGCCTCGAGATAGGCAACGACATCGGGATTCTCACGCTCCCTCAGCCAGTAAAAGTCATCGACGCGAATGTCGCCATGAAGTTCGTGGTGCACAGGCCTTTTCTCGGCCTGTGGGCCGCCGGAACGGTCATCGGCACAGCCGCTGACAAGCATTGCCACCACTAGAAAATACATCCATTTGGACATGCGAAAACACCGGAAAATACCAGACAGAAGCGATATTGTGACAGATCGCCGGCTGATCGTGACATGTTCTGTGTTGTGGTTTTCCACAGCTTATAATGCCCGCTGACATAGGGGGATAGCCATGAAATTCAAAAAAACCGAGGCTGCTCTTGCCTTCGCCGCACTCGGCCTGGTTCTGCTCGGAGCGCCGCTGCTGGCACACGACGAGGAACAACACGGTGATGTGTCATTGCCGCCATTGATACTTGGTGTTCTCGATTTTCCAAACTCAGGAGCCGCTGCCGCACAAGATGCGTTCTCTCGCGGAGTGATGTTGCTACACAGCTTCGAGTTCGACGATGCACACAGCGCGTTCCTGGAAGCGCAAGCTATTGATTCGGGTTTTGCTATGGCGATCTGGGGCGAAGCGATGACCTTCAATCATCCGTTGTGGGCGCAGCAGGATCGAGAGGCGGCACTCAAGGTTTTGGCCAAACTGGGTCCTCGCGGATCGCTGCAAGTCAGCGAGCACGAGCAACGCTATCTCGACGCCGCGGCCACTTTGTATGGTGAGGGCAGCAAGCAACAGCGCGATATTGCTTACATGGAGGCCATGCGCAGCATTCATGACGACTATCCGGACGATCTGGAGGCGGCCGCGTTCTATGGTCTGTCTATACTCAGCTCGGTTTACGAGCGGGACTTTCGCACTTACATGAAAGCAGCGTCTATTCTCGAGGAAGTGTTCGCGAAACAGCCGCAGCATCCGGGTGCAGCTCACTACCTGATTCACAGCTATGACGATCAGGTTCACGCGCCGCTTGGTCTACGCGCAGCGCGTGCCTACAACAAGATCGCGCCGTCGGCGTCGCATGCACAGCATATGGTGTCGCACATCTATACCTCGCTCGGCATGTGGGACGAGGTCGTAACTGCCAATCAAAACGCGGTGCGAGTTTCTGAAGACAGCATGCGCCGCGCCGGCAAGCCAATCGCAAATCGCAGCAAGCATGCGCTGAGCTGGTTGCACTATGCGTTACTACAACAAGGTCGCGTTGAAGAAGCCCTTGAGTCGATGCGAGTTATGCGTGATGACCTCATAGAAGTGCGGAACGGTCGTCAGCAATATCACAACACGCTGATGCGTTCGATTTACATCATTGAGGCTCCGCTTGCGGAGCAGATTCTCACAACACAGGATACGAGCGAGTTCAATCTCGACGATAAGGCTGTTGAGACATTTGCATCCGGTTTTCGCTACGTGTCGATGAACGACATCGACAGTGCGCGTTACGAACTCGAATCACTGCAGAAGAATATTGCCGCGGCAAAGGTCCTGTCCGTTGCTGAAGGGCTGCACGAAGACGACAACGCAACGTCGGAAGATGGCTACAAGATTGCGACGATTTTTGCTCGCGAGTTGCAGGCGCTGCTTGAATTCAAGAATGGTAATAGCGGTGCGGCTCTGGAGTTGCTTGCAGAAGCCGCGGCCGTCGAGAATGGGCGGCCGATGGAGTACGGTCCACCGTATATCTCCAAGCCTTGCAGCGAACTCATGGGTGAGATGCTGCTAACGCTGAACCGACCCGCCGAAGCAATCGCCCACTTCGAGAAAGCGCTTGAGCGAAACACCGGCCGAACACTGTCA
>Ga0255052_10000778_pt1 | contig 25143 bp, 19 predicted proteins | sample JV7_2_21_MG_FD_188632 | JGI IMG/M metagenome (GOLD analysis project Ga0255052, IMG submission 188632) | Seawater microbial communities from Jervis Inlet, British Columbia, Canada - JV7_2_21 | ecosystem: Environmental > Aquatic > Marine > Inlet | place: Canada: British Columbia | collected...
TGGATTCCTTTATGCGGTAACGGTCACCGGCACCACCGGAGGAGATAGTGGGCTACCCGCGGACCTGGCCGGCTACCTCGATACGGTGGCGGAAGCATCGACGCTGCCGGTTTGCGCAGGCTTCGGCATACGTTCGGCTGAAGACGTCGTCAACGTCGGCAAACACGCCGCCGGCGCGATCGTAGGTTCTGCGCTCGTCGAAGTGCTGGAAAAAGGCGAAGACCCGGCCGTATTTCTCAGACAATTCCGCTAGAAACCAGGGCCAGCCCCTTCAGAGGTAATTGGGGACGGACCCCGGGACAGACCCCGGGACAGACCCCGAGCGGTCCATCCCCGAATCGTGACTCCGGTCACAGACCTCAGCTACCGGACGCGTAAAAAGGATCAGAAGCCCTTTTTGGTGGCCCTGATGAGCTTGCAAAGAGCCTTTACATTCACGGAATTGTTGATAGCGGTAGCTGTGCTGGCGATGCTCGCGGCCGCCGCCATGCCGCGTTTTGTGGCCATCAACAAGGAGGTCCGGTCCGGCGCTGTAGAAGCGCTTGCCACCAACGTCCGGAGTTCGGCTCATTTGACCAACCGCATCTGGCTATCGAATGGTCGGCCGGCCAGACTCACCGTGGATGGACGGATGCTCGAGATGCGCTTCGGTTATCCGACCGAGAATTCGATCAGTGAGGTCGTGGTTAACAGCGGCGATTTTCTGTTCAAGGTCGGGTACTGGCAGCATAAGGAGTTGATGTCGACACCGGGCTGCGCCGTTTTGTATATTCCGCCACCGAACCCGGAGTCCGAGCCAGTCGTTATCAGTTATACCGACGGTTGCTAATAAAATCGGGGACGGATCCCGATTCTTGCTGATCTTGCGAGCGGCTTGCGTCGGGTGTGTTCCTCGAGCGAGTTTAAGGCCCGAGCGAGGGGGATATACGCGACGCAAGCCGTGAGCGGACCTGATGACAAAAACGGGTTCCGCCCTTTATTTTTCAAACATTCGGGCTAGGGCATGCCGCGACTGAGCAATCGCGTGCCAGCAATCTCACTTCTTAAAAGTGACGACACTTTCTCAGCCTGCATAGGTTTGCTGATCAGATAACCCTGCGCGAGATCGCATTGACAACTTCTTAGAAACTCGAGTTGCGTGATCGTTTCGACGCCTTCCGCTGCCACTTCAATATCGAGTCCCCGAGCCATCGCGATGGCGGCGCGAACGATGCGCTGATGACTGCCGTTGATTTCGACATCCTGGATCAGCGAGGGGTCAAGCACAAAACTGTCGATCACCCCCGTGTCCAGCGAACTGAACGAAAGCTCACCGGTTCCGAAGTGGTCCAGCGACAGTCTCACCCCGAGATTCCGAAGATTATGCAGCGTTTCAAGCTCCGAAGACCGTCTGTTTACGATGTCGCCGCCACCAATTTCAAATTCGATACAACCGGGATCGAGTGCAGTATTTTCGAGAGACTTGGATACTGCTTCGACGAGCCTGCCGTGCATCAATTGTGGCCGCGAGAGATTAATGGCCATCGCGAGGTCCGGCAGCTCGAACTGATGTTGCCAGGCTGCCAATTGGCGGCAAGCGGTATCGATAACCCACTCGCCAGCGGAGTGGATGAGACCGCTACTTTCGAGAATTGTCAGAAACCGCGCCGGAGGCAGTAAACCAAATCGCGGGTGTTGCCAGCGAAGCAAGGCCTCAAGACCAATCAGGCGTCCCGATTCAACATCGATTCGCGGCTGGTAGTGCAGGAGGAACTCATCCCGGAGCAGGGCATGCCGCAGGCCAAGTTCCAGTTCATCGCGCTGCTCGAGCTTGGTGTTCAGCGCACTCGAGTAAAACTGAAAGCGACCGCCACCGCGTTGCTTTGCCTGGTACATGGCGAGATCCGCTGCCTTGATCAAACGCTTGGCTTCCGTGCCTGAGTCAGGATAATTGGCGATACCGATGCTCGGTGTGGCATAAACTTCGCTGCCGCCGACGAGATATTTTTCCGACAGGACTAACACGAGTTTTTGAGCCGCTGCCGCCACGTTTCTTGATTCGCCAAAATCTTCGAGCATGACGACGAACTCGTCGCCGCCCCAACGGCCCGAAAAATCGCCAATACGCAAGTTTTTTGTCAGTCGGTCGGCAACCTGCCGCAGCACTTCGTCCCCAACGTCGTGACCGAGCGTATCGTTCACCGATTTGAATTTGTCGAGATCGATGAAAAGTACAGCCAGCGCTCTTGACGCTCGCTGACTGCGGCCGATTGCTTTTTCCAGTTGGCGAATAAAGAGACGGCGGTTCGGCATCAGCGTCAGTTCGTCGTACTGGGCACGCTTCTCGAGCTCGACCGTCCTCTTCATCGTGTCAGTAATATCGCGAAAAGTTATGACACCGCCGACCAGTGACTGGTTGCCGTCGAACAGACCCTGCCCGTTGATGCTGAGAATTGTGTCCTGCTGTTCGGAAACGCGATAGACAGCAACCTGGTCACTGAATTTCTGACCTCTGCGCGCCTTGACCAGCGGCATATCTTTGGCGTTGAGCAGCGTCTGACCGTCCGGCGCGATATTGCAAAAATTGTCGGTCCACTTGGCGGCCGGGCGCTGTCTGGGCGCGAGGCTGAGTATCGAACGGGCGGCCGGATTAATATCCAGCACATTTCCGTGGCGGTTAACGACGATGACACCGTCGTTGATGCTCTTGAGAATGCCCAGTACGGTACCGTCGGTGTCGGACAGACGCGTCAGAAGCCGGTATCTCTGTATTGCGTGGTCAAAGACGGCCTCCTGCTCGGCTTCGGAAATATCGTCCACACAGACAAAACTCTGTGCCCCCAGGTGAACAGCAGCAATCCCACGATGTTCTTGTTGCCGTGTGGTAGCCGCGACCACCGGATAGTCGCCCAACGCGTGGATGAGTTCGTGCAGCGTTTGGCCAGACTGCGCAATAGCCGGTCCTGCTTCGAACAAAACCAGATCGATCAATTCCGGGGCGTCGTCGGGGATTGCCAGCGTTTCAGACCGGCTCAGCCGACTGCAGTAACGCGAAGCCTTCAGCTTTTCGAGAAAATCGGCTGAAAAATCACCACGGCCCAGATATAGAATCGAATGCCCCGCCATCAGTTCTAAGTTGTCTCCGCAGGTAACTTGCCGCTGGTTTTGCGCATGCGCCCGGAAACCGGACAAATCATCATTATTCTCATAGTTCTTTTTGTTCGGCTTGCCGCCGCAGCAACGGGGGAAATACTCCGCCAGCAGCGTCAAAAGAGCGCCTGACGCATAATACCAGAATCACCGTAAATCTCAGTCTGACAAGGAAAATTTGACCGTGACGGGCAAATGGGATTAAACCATTACGCAGCGATCGGCATCAAAGTAGTAAAGCATGAGGAGAAAGGTTCTTTGGAAGCGCTTATGGCAGCCGGTGCCGCAGCGGGTAACGCGGTGGCGGTGGTGACCGAACAGGATCTTGGCGACGAGCTTGACTGGTTGGAGCGCGCCCGACAGGCAGACATGTCCGCCTTCGAATCGCTCTACCGGTTGCACGTCGACAAGATCTACGGCCTCTGCCTGCGTATGACGGGCAATGCCAGCGAGGCTGAGGACTGTACGCAGGATGCGTTTATCCAGGCTTGGAGAAAGCTCTCAAAGTTCCGGGGCGATAGCGCGTTCAGTAGCTGGCTGCACCGGATCGCCGTGAACTCGGTGCTCGTGCGCATGAGAAAGTCGAGGCGCGAGCGGGATCGCATCCAGGCCGTGACGGACATCTCGCCCGCAGCAATAACGGTGGGCGACAGCGGTAATTTCGAGGACCTGCAAAAAGCGGTCGACGACTTACCAGCCGGAGCGAGAAGTGTTTTTGTGCTGCATGCCGTATACGGCTACAGCCATGATGAAACGAGCAGCATGCTCGGTATAGCGGTAGGAACGAGCAAGGCACAATTGCACCGCGCGAAAAGACTACTCGCGCAGCAACTGAAGCAAAACGGATATGAGTCATGAATGAGAATCAAAGCTTCGACGACAAACTGATGAAAGCGGCACGTGCGCTTGAGACGGAGGTCGCTCCCGAGCACGATCTGTGGCCGGGCATCGAAAACGCAATTGCCAGGCCGTCGCGGACAAGCTGGAATACCGTATTTGCACAGGCAGCGGCGGTGCTGCTGCTCGTCGGTGTCTCGTCGAGCCTGACGTATCTGGCGATGAATGAGAAGATGCCGGTCGCGACGCCTGTTACAGACAATACGGGGCTCAATTATGAGTGGGTGAGCTTTGGCGGCCACTACACACTCGGTCCTGATTATCAGGACGCGCGCAGCAGTCTGAGAGCACAGCTCGATGAAGAACTCGAGCGCCTGTCGCCTGAAGCACGCGCTGAGGTGGAGAAAAACATCAAAGCGATTCGTGCAGCCATCGATGAAATTAACAAGGCCCTGGCCGATGAGCCAGACAACGTATTGCTGCAGGAACTGCTCCTCGGCACATATCGTGAAGAGCTGTCGGTAATGATGAAAGTTGACCGCGTCGCGAACGCCGTGATGTTGAGAACAGATATTTAAGGCAGTGCGATAAGGGAAAGCACCGCAGAAACCCACCTGAAATGAAGAGACTGATTATGAGAATTTTAACCCTGACTTGTTTGAGTTTGATTGGCGCCACAGCAATGGCAGCTGGCATAGACCAAAGGCTGGATGCAGCTGCAGATGGCGCGGTGACCATATCCAATATTTCCGGATCAGTTGAGGTTACCGGTTGGGCGCGCAATGAAGTCGAGGTAAGCGGCGATCTCGGCAGCGGCGTTGAGGAGCTGATCTTCAAGCGTGACGGCAACGAAATCGAGATTAGAGTCAAGGTTCCGGGAAGCAGCAAGCGCAATATTTCCAGCGAGCTGGTCGTTCATGTGCCGGAGAAGAGCTCGGTCAAGGTTGCTGGCGTAAGCGCCGACATCGATGTAACAAACGTTCTCGGAATACTAAACTTGCAATCAGTCAGCGGAGACATCGACAGTGAGGTTCATGCTGCCGATATCGAGATCGTGACCGTGAGCGGTGACCTCAAAGTGCAGGGCGATGATAAAGTGGTGCATTCCGAACTGAGCACCGTGAGCGGCGATATTGACACTCAGAATCTTGCCGGAGAAGTTACCCTCAATTCCGTCACTGGTGATCTCATTGTGGTCAACAGCAGCTTCGAGCGAGCCCGGATGGAAACGGTAAACGGCGACATCGTTTTTGATTCAGCGCTATCAGAAGATGGAACACTCAGCGTCGAGACGATTAACGGAGACCTGGATATCAATTTCAGCAATGCAGTCTCTGCCCGCTTCGATATCGAGACTTTCAACGGCGATATTCGAAACTGTTTCGGCCCCGACCCAGTCAGGACCAGCAAATACACTCCGGGTACGGAGCTGAATTTCACCGAGGGCGACGGCAAGGGCCGCGTGACCATCAAGACCCTTAACGGCGACCTCCGCCTTTGCAAGGATTAGCAAGCGGTCGGACAAGCTTAACGACCGTATCGACGAAAAGAGGAGGTGGACCCTATTATCCCGGTTAGTCTGCGAATTTTGATCGCTTTCTAAAAAAGCGGGATCCGTCCCCTGTTTTTTCCCGGCACAATGATATTCTTCCGGCCTTACGCCTAGGAATATCGCTATGGGACGCCTTGCCAGACCTCTTTTACTTATTGTTGCCGGTATCGTGGGCCTCGCGGTACTCGCTTCGGTCGCACTGTTCTTGTTTTTTGATCCCAACGATTTTCGGGATGAGATATCCGCACAGGTGAAGGAAATGACCGGGCGCGACCTGGTCATAGATGGCGACCTGTCACTCAGCGTCTTTCCCTGGATAGCGGTCAACGTCGGCCGCACGCGTCTTGGCAACGCTGAAGGGTTTGGCGACAAGCCTTTCCTGAGCTTCGAAGAGGCAAGACTAAGTGTCAGGCTGATGCCGCTTCTGTTTCAGCAAAGGGTGGCAATTGGCACCGCCTCGCTGGACTCGTTTTCCCTCAACCTTGAGGTGGCCGCGAACGGCACAAACAACTGGGATGATCTCGCCGTGGCGGCCGAAGCAACGCCTGCGGCAGAAACCGTCGAGACAGGTGGAACAACCCCCCTGGATATCGCCAACTTCCGACTGGGCAATGCGTCAATTTCCTTCCTCGATGCACAGGCAGGTACTGCCAATACGATCAGCGGGCTCACGCTGAAAATGAACAGTATTACAGCTGCCAAGCCTTTCGATATTGATGCTGAATTCGATTTCAGTACAGAGCCGGTCGGGGTCTCGGGCCATCTGCAGTTTGCCGGCACGATGACACTCGCTGAAGGCAACGAGCAGCTCTCGATCAGGGGCTTTGTCATCGACGGGCAGTTGGACGGTATCGTATCCGAGACAACCGACTTCCGATTCGCGGCACCTTCAATTGACGTGGATATGGCTGCCGAACGCGTAATGATGGGCGAGATGGAGCTGTCACTTTTCGGCCTTGGCCTGTCGGCCGATGTTGAGCCGTACTCAAGCGCGAACCCGCAGCCGAAAATGACGATCGCGGTCCAGCCTTTCTCACTGAAAGCGCTGATGCAGACGCTCGGTGTCGATGCGCCAGCCACTGCTGACCTCGACGCGCTCGGCCGCGTGTCATTCAGCGCCAACGCAGAGGTCGGCCAAACCGCAATGACATTGACGGCAATGACGCTAGAACTCGACGATACGAAACTTACGGGTCAGCTCAGTCTGCCACTGACCGAGCGCGGCGCGTATCAATTCGATTTTGCAGCAGACAGCATCAATCTCGACCGTTATATGGCCCCGGCGGATGCGATTGGTGGTGATGCATCGGCTGCGGCGGGAGACGAAATCGAGATTCCGGTCGATTTGATCAGGTCGCTCAAAGCGAATGGAAGCCTGAAAATCGATCGCGCCTACCTGTCCGGTATGACGTTTGAGAATGTCGTTGTGGGAATCGACAGTGCAAATAGCCGTCTGCGGATGCATCCGATATCGGCGGAGTTGTTTGGTGGCACATACAATGGCGACGTTAGAATAAATGCTGCCAGCGATACGCCATCGATTTCGGTCAACGAAAGAATCTCCGGCGTACAACTCGCGCCGCTCGCTTTGTCGATGTTCGACCAGGACAACATTACCGGAACGATTGAAGGCAACTTCAAGCTCAGTGGCAGCGGCAGGAACCTCGCTGCCATACGCAGGGACCTGCGCGGCACGATGGCATTCTCATTGGCGGACGGGACCTGGGAAGGCACGGACGTGTGGTATCAACTGCGGTCTGCGCGTGCGCTGTTCAAGCAGGAGCCGCCGCCGGAGCCGCGCTTGCCGGCCCGTACCGAGTTCACTGCTGTCCGGGCGACGGGTACTGTCACAGAGGGCGTCTTCAGAAACGACGACCTGCTTGCCGAGCTGCCGTTCCTGCGATTGACCGGCAACGGCACCGTCGACCTGCCTGAGGGACAGGTGGACTATTCAATGCAGGCCCGTGTGATGGATCAGCCGGAGTTCATCGATGCGACAAATGAGTCCGAGCTTGCCGATTTTTCCGCAGCGGTTATACCGTTAAGAATTTCGGGGCCGCTTGCCTCGCCGAGTATCAGGCCCGACATCGAGGCAATGCTCAGGGCAGAGATGAAGCGCGCAGTCGAAAAGCACGGCGAAGAATTAAAGAAGCGCCTGATTGACGAGCTTATCGGCGGGGGAGAGCAGCGGGCGAGCGACCAAACGGCCGACGAAGACGCCGATCAGGCGGAGCCAGAGCAAGAAAAAGATCCCGAGGACCAACTCGAGGACGCGCTAAAGAAGCTGCTCGGGAATTAATGCATGTTGGTGGTTAAGCAAAATCTCCTCAGGGGGCTGCTTCTCGCCGCACTCTGCATATCGTCTATCGACGTCGGTGGCGCCGAGCTTCGATCAGTCTCTGTCACGCGCGAAGAAGGGCGCTATTGTCTGATCTCTGAGACCCTGTTCGAGGTCAGCCAGGATGATCTTTACGCGGTGCTGACCGACTACGAGCTGTTCGAAAAATTCACAAGCGCGATTGTCGAAAGCAGAAACGTTGAACCGGACGCTGATGGCCGCCCGCGTTTCTACACGCGCATGGAAGGCTGCATTCTCTTCTATTGTAAGAACTTTGTTCGCAATGGATACCTGCTGCTGACGCCGAAGCACGATATCGTCGCTATAGTGGATCCGGACGAGAGCGACTTCGAATACAGCCACGAGAGGTGGCGGTTGAGCAGCGAAGGCGAGGGCACGCTGTTGATTTACGAATTCGAGATGGAGCCGAGTTTCTGGGTGCCGCCGGTCGTCGGCCCGTTTTTGATGAAGCGGGTATTGCAGAAAGGCGCAGTACGCGCGGTGGATCGAATCGAGGCTCTGGCGCGCGACGAAGAACCACCCCCGTAAGCATGGTTGCATTTACACGACAGGTGCTCTGCTGGCACCGACAGTTCGGTCGTAAGGACCTTCCCTGGCAGCAGAACCCAACGGCCTATCGGGTCTGGATCTCGGAAATTATGTTGCAGCAAACGCAGGTAACGACCGTGATTCCCTATTACCAGCGTTTCATCGCGTCCTTTCCGGACATTGAATCGCTCGCAATAGCAACCCGGGACGATGTTTTGCATCACTGGTCAGGGCTTGGTTATTACGCACGAGCCAGAAACCTGCACCGGACGGCACGCCTGATTCGCGACCGGCACAGCGGCGTTTTTCCAAATCTTTTCGATGAAATTATTGAGTTGCCGGGCATCGGCCGATCGACGGCCGGCGCAATCCTGTCCCTGGCTTGTGATGAGCGATATCCGATCCTCGACGGCAACGTAAAGCGCGTTCTTGCGCGATTTCATGCTGTCGACGGCTGGCCGGGTAGGGCGGCTGTTTCAAGAAAGCTTTGGGCGCTGGCTGACGAACACACGCCGCAACAAGACATCTCCGCTTACACGCAGGCAATCATGGATCTCGGTGCGACCGTCTGCACGCGCAGCAGCCCAAACTGCGACTCGTGCCCGCTCACAGATGGATGTAGCGCCTTCGAACGCGACGCGGTAACACGATATCCCGGCCGTCGCGAGCCGAAGAAAAAGCCGCTTCGTCACACTCACATGGTCCTCGCGCATATCGACGGTGCTGTCTATATGGAACGTCGTCCTGCCAAAGGGATTTGGGGCGGGTTGTGGAGCCTGCCCGAGCTTGCGGACGAAAATGACCTGAATCAATGGTGTGAGCGGGAATTGAATGCCCGGCCCGCCGGGTTCGATCGCTGGCACACCATGCGACACACCTTCACACACTATGATCTTGACATACAACCGATCGCCGTGCGCCTGTCGGCACAGTCAAGTACAGTTCGGGATACGGAAGACAGAATCTGGTACGAGATCGGCTCGCCACCGCCCGGGGGCATGGCCACCCCGGTCAGTAAACTGATACAGACATTGAGAAACAGGTAAATGGCACGAACCGTTAATTGCGTCCTTTTGAAAAAAGAAGGCGAGGGCCTGGACTACGCGCCGTACCCGGGCGAACTTGGGCAGCGTATTTACGACAACGTCTGCAAAGAAGCCTGGCAGCAATGGCTGGTGCACCAGACGATGCTGATCAACGAGTACCGACTGACACCGATCGAACCCGAAGCCCGCAAGCTCCTCGTAACGGAAATGGAAAAATTTTTCTTCGGCGAAGGCTCGGCGAGGCCACAAGAATACGTCCCGGAATAATAAAAGAATCGCCCGTCAGGACGGGCCCCAATAAATACGACTAGATGGCTCGTAGGAGCCCGTCCTGACGGGCGAAATTAAACGCGCAGACAATACTGGACGCTGAATAAATTCTCCGGGTCTGTCCACACCGTATCCACCGCGAATCCCGCCCGATTCGCGAGCTTCGCAAACTGCTCAACCGTGTACTTGTGCGAGTGCTCGGTCAGAATCGTTTCTCCTTTCTCGAAAGAAAATGACCGGCCATCGATGCGAACAATCTGTTCGCAGGCGCTGATCAGGTACATTTCAATTCGGCCGTGTTCCTCATTGTAGACGGCATGGTGCCGAAACAGAGCAAGGTCGAAATTTGCACCGAACTCTGTATTTATTCGTGACAGAACATTCAGATTAAACTCGGCAGTAACGCCGGCACTGTCGTTATAGGCCCGCTCAATAACAGCTCTGTCCTTTTGTAAATCGACGCCGATAAGGAGCGCGCCGTCTGCACCTGCTTCCTCGTGCATTACAGTCAACAGGCTGTGTGCCTTTTCCGGTGAGAAGTTGCCGATCGTCGAGCCCGGAAAATAAACGATGTTTCGCAGGGGCATGACGCTAGGACTTGGTAATTGGAAGGGCTGCGTGAAATCAGCCAAAACAGGCCACACCTCAGTATCGGGATAATCAGCAGCAAGTGACTGGGCCGCCGTTATAAGATATTCGCGGGATATTTCCACCGGGACATAAGCGGCAAGCCGATCGAGTCCGTCAAGCAGGATGCGGGTCTTGAGGCCCGAGCCGCTGCCGAACTCAATAAGACTCGCCTGTGGTCCGATTAATGCTGCCATATCATCGATATGTGCTCGCATAATCGCGAGCTCGGTTTTGGTCAGATAGTATTCCGGCAGCTCGCAGATATCGTCGAACAGTTTCGAGCCGCGCTCGTCATAGAAAAACTTCGGGGATAAAGATTTCTGCGTTCGGCTGAGACCTTCCAGTATCTCGGTGAGAGTATCCGCGACCGAAAAATCCTGCTCGGTAAGGGCTGCTGCCCGTGAAGTTAGTGGCGACATGGTTTAGTGTCGGTTTCAAGCGTCGCCATCTTTGGCGAGCCGGATCCCGAGAAATTGCCAGCGAGCGTCGGGATGAAAGAAACTGCGATAGCTTGCACGAATATGCTCTGCAGAGGTAACGCAGGATCCGCCCCGCACGGTCATCTGGTTACACATGAACTTGCCGTTGTACTCACCGAGTGAGCCCGCAAGCGGCTTGAATCTGGGGTACGGTGAATACGACGACGAGGTCCACTCCCAAACATCACCGAAAAACTGCGAGCATCTGTCGGCAGCAGCAACCGGTTGCCAGTAATTCGATTCCAGAAGGTTTCCTTCAACCGCACATTCTGCAGCGGCGATCTCCCATTCCGCTTCCGTCGGCAATCGCGCATCGGCCCAGCGGGCAAACGCGTCAGCTTCGTAATAGCTGACATGGCTTACAGGTGCATCAAGATCGAGATCTCGTTCCCCACCGAGCGTAAATTCCGAAGCGTAATCTTCACGCCAATAAAACGGACGGTTCCAGCCGCGCTCGTTGATCGTTGCCCAGCCGTCCGATAGCCACAGCCCTGTATTCGTATACCCGCCATCGCGAATAAACTCCAGAAATTCACCATTGCTTATGAGTCGAGACCCGATGCTGTGCTCATGGAGTAACACCCGGTGCCTTGGGGTTTCGTTATCAAAGCAAAAACCACTCCCGGTTGCGCCAATTACCCGGATTCCGGCAACACCGTCAACAAACGTATGCTCTTGCAGGGTTCCTTCCGGTGGACCGGACAGGGACGGATTTACGACAGGTCTTAGAGGGTTACAAGAGAAAACGTGCTTGATGTCCGTCAGCAGGAGTTCCTGATGCTGCTGCTCGTGGTTGAGCCCAAGGCTGATCAGTTGCTCTATTTCGGCCTCGTGCGAACCGGCGTCGAGTAACTTTTGCACCGCGTCGTCGACGTGCGCGCGATAGTCAATAATTTCCTTCAATGTTGGACGGGATAACAAGCCCCGCTCGGGCCGCGGGTGCATCTGACCAACCGAGTAATAATAAGAGTTGAACAGGTAATGGAACTGCTCATTGAATCGCGTGTAACCAGGAACGTGTGGTTCAAGCACAAAGTGTTCGAAAAGCCAGGTGACATGTGCCAGGTGCCATTTGGTCGGACTGACGTCCGTCATGCTTTGCACCACACAATCTTCCGGCTCGAGGTGCTGGCACAAAGACACCGTCACAGAACGAATCTGCTGATAGCGTTCGGATAATGAAAACAGAGAGCCGTCAGATTGGGCGGCTGCCTCTGAAGAGGCCATTTGATTCCTCCTTAGACAGGCGTGGTCAAACCGTACCCGCGCCTCCTGAGCATGTCAAAAAATACGCGCAGGAAGCCGTCCTGACGGGCGAACATGCTTCATGTTTACGCCAGCGGAAGCTCCGTCGTCTTACGAACAGTGCGTATGGCGACACTCGAATTCACCCGCGCAACGCCAGGCAATCGCGTTATCGATTCTTTGTGTACGCGCTCAAAGTCGGCCATGTCTGATACAACGACGCGGAGCAGATAATCGAACTCGCCGGTCATGAGGTAACACTCCATGACTTCCGGCAGGTTTTGCACCGCCGCCTCGAACGCGGCGAGTTCGCTTTGTCCCTCTCTTTGCAAAGCAATATGAACAAAAATATTTCCCGCCAGGCCGGCCTCGCGCTGATTGAGGAGGGCGGTGTATTTCTCGATAAACCCCTTTTCCTCCAGTCTCCGGACCCGCCTGAGACAGGCGGATTCAGACAGGCTCACGAGGCCTGCGAGATCAACGTTGCTGATGCGGCCGTCGTTCTGCAGGGCACTCAGAATCGCCCTGTCGAATTTATCGATATTCATAGAGGTTTATTGCGCTTATAAGCAAATATTCGCAATATTCTGCCACTTATTTGTCGGCTTGTCAGTCGATCGGCAAGTAAATTGCGCCGATCCGGAGGTATCCTGCGCAAATACTAAAAAACAGGCTTTGGGAGAAGCAAGAATGAAGATCGGTGTCCCTAAAGAGATCAAGACCCTCGAATTTCGGGTTGGCATGGTGCCGGCAGGTGTTCGGGAACTCGTCCACGATGGCCACGAAGTCATTGTAGAAACGAATGCCGGTGCCGGTATCGGCATGACGGATGCAGATTATGAGAAGGCCGGGGCGACGGTCGTCGCAACGCCGGCAACTGTATTCGCCGACGCCGAATTGATCGTCAAAGTGAAAGAGCCTCAGTTGAACGAGTGCACAATGCTACGGCCCGATCAGGTGCTTTTCACCTATCTTCATCTTGCAGCCGACCCCGGGCAGGCAGAAGCCCTTGTCAAATCCGGTACGACGGCAATTGCTTACGAAACCGTGACCGCGGACGATGGTTCGCTGCCATTACTGACACCCATGAGTGAAGTTGCCGGGCGGCTTTCGATTCAGGCAGGCGCCTATGCATTGCAGAAAGCGAACGGCGGCCGGGGCGTGCTCCTTGGCGGCGTTCCCGGCGTTGCGCCGGGCAGGGTAATCATCATCGGTGGCGGCGTTGCGGGAACCAATGCGGCTGAGATGGCCATTGGTCTTGGTGCTCAGGTCACTATTCTCGATCGCTCTGTGCCGCAACTTCGACTGATCGATGATACCTATGGTGGCCGCGTTCAAACCGAGTACTCGACCAAACATGCAATTGACATGATTGTTCCGTATGCCGACCTCGTAATCGGTGCCGTTCTGATCGTCGGTGCAACCGCTCCCAAGTTGGTTACGGCTGATAATGTGAAGGAAATGCGTGCGGGCTCCGTGCTCGTGGATATATCAATCGACCAGGGGGGCTGCTTCGAAACCAGCCGTCCGACGACGCATGCTGAACCAACCTACGTGGTCGATGATGTCGTGCATTACTGCGTGACCAATATGCCAGGCGCCGTACCCAGGACCTCTACGTTTGCTCTGACTAACGTCACATTGCCATTCGTGAGATCGCTGGCAAACCTGGGCTGGCGCGAAGCCCTGAGCGGGGATCCGCACCTGGCACACGGCCTCAACGTACATGCCGGCCACGTCAATCACGAGGCAGTCGCCCACGACCTGGGCTACGACTACCTCTCAGCAGACGATGCCCTGAAAGCCGCCTGATATTGACTCCAGCCGGCGAGGCCAGTCTAATGGCTCGCACATCAACGAACGATATTCGCTGCTGGTGGGAGCCAGTCGCGATAAACGAATCTTCACCAGGCCCTCTGCCAATGAATGCACGCTGTACCGCAATAACCCTTATCGCCTGCCTGCTTGTCGGCTGCGTTTCCCATGAAGGTACGTATTCACCGGCGTGTATTGCCTATGCCGGCAGCAAGATCAATCTCAACAACGGGCAGTTCGTCTGGGAAAAATTTACGGATTCGGTCGTTGTGGATGACGACGGTCAAATCGTCAATCAGTTTCCCGGCTACCCGATGCACGGCGCCTATCGCATCGACGAACAAATGGTCTACATGGATTCGGCCGCAGGCGAATCCATGGAGAACATGTACCTCCATCGGCACGATGATCACTACTATCTGTTGACCGTCGAGCAGTTTGCAGCGTGGGAGAAAACCGGCGAGTATGCCGAATGTGCCCTGATGCTGGGCGGACGCCCCGACGACTGACAAAATGCCCATCGGCTTGTGCCAGCCGAAAACACCAGCCTGGTAAGAGGGGCCTGAAGCCCGACGGGGCTTATCCAAAATAATGAGAACAGGCGCACACTTTTGTGTGTGATGTCGGTAATAACTGAGGGGCAGTCCCTTGTTGCAAGCGACCCTATTTGATTAGCTAACTAGCTGTTTTGGAAGGCAAAGTGGGGCTCCGATGAAAGCGTTCAAATGGATAGTGGCAAGCACAGTATTGTGTATTTCTTCGACCCTGGTCGCCGGTGAATCCAATGGCGTGATCGTGTCGCATTACGAACCACTGCAAAGACTGAGCTTTCATACGAACAGCACCGAGACCACGCAAAAACTCCAGGGAGCAGGGCCCGCAACGCTCAGTTTCGACGCCTTGGGTCAATCTTTTGAGCTCCAACTCGAGCCAAACGTCCGCTTGCTATCTGACGCGTCTAGTACTGCATTGCCGGACGGGTTTGGAATATACCGTGGCCAACTGGCCGGCAAACCCGATTCCTGGGCACGCATCACGGTGTTCAACGGAATGCCGCAAGGACTTCTCTGGGATGGCGTGGAGATGTTCGCGATCGAGGCGCCGGGCGACAGCATAGTAGAGACGAGCTCGCCGGTCATCTATCGCCTTGCCGATATGTTCATCTCGCCGGGAACCATGAGCTGCGGCACCGAGTCCCTGTCCGGCAACGGTGCTGTGGTATTCGGCAAGATTGTCGGGGAACTGGGCACCGCCATGGCCCAGGGCCCGGGCGCGGTGTCGGAGATCAGTATAGGGGCAGTTGGCGATGCCGAATTTGCGAGCAACCTGGCTGATCCCGCAACTGCGGAGGCCGAAATGCGCGCTCGTCTCAACCTGGTCGACGGAATCTATAGTCAGGAGATTGGAGTCCAGATCACCGTTCCGTTTGTAGACCCTTTCACCGACCCGGTAACCGACCCGTTTCCTGACACCAATGACGCGCCTACACTTCTCGATCACGTGGCAAGCTATCGTGGAAGTACGCCGGATCAAAGCAGCCTGGGCCTCACTCATTTATGGACGGGGCGGGATCTCGACGGAACCACCGTCGGCATAGCCTTTTCCAGTCCAGCGCCGGCCAGCGTACTGTGTCAACCGAGCGGCGGCGCAGGACTCAGCGAGGGCAATGTTAGCGCTGCCTTTGACAGCCTGATTGCTGCCCACGAGATTGGCCACAACTTTGGTGCGCCCCATGACGGTGTGCCGGGCGCATGCGAATCAGAGCCCCAGACGTTCATCATGGCGCCCATGCTCAACGGCAGTACCCAGTTTTCCCCATGCACCATTACGATTATGCAGGCTACTGCCGCTGCTGCGACTGCCTGTGTTACTGCGCTACCGACAGTCGATATGACCGTCTCATTGAGTCAGTCGGCAACCGCTTTGCTCGGTACCAGCCCCGATCTCACAACCGATCTGAGCAACAACGGTGCTTCGCCGGCGATCAACGTCGAGGTAGATATCACGCTGCCCACTAACGTGTCTTTCGTGTCAGCGACGGCATCTTCCGGAAGCTGTACCAACGGCGCCGGCACCGTGAACTGCCAGCTCGGCGATATTCCCGGTGTAAGCGGACGTACCGTCACGGTAACCACGGCGGCAGCAGCCGTCGGCGCTGGAACGTTCGATGCGACCGTCACTGCAGATTTCGACGAAAGGCTTGGCAACAACCAGGACTCCGTGCAATTGACCGTAAATCCGGCGGTGGATCTGGTGATCAACACCCCGACCGCCGCACCGGTCCTGGTGGATCAAAGCACGACGATCGGCGCAGTGCTCGAGAATCTATCAATCCTCGATGCGACCGGAGTTACATTGAATATCTCACTCAACAGCGGACTGCGAGCCGACAGCGCAAGCTGGTCCATCGGATCCTGCACCGTAGCTGCTCAGCAGATCGACTGCCAGACGGCCACCTTTCCCAGTCAGTCCAACTCGACGCTGAACATCGGCGTAACCGGATTGACCGCAGGCGCGAAGAGCTACACCGTGACGCTGTCATCCAATGAGGTGGAGGCTGATCCGGCAAATAACAGCGTCAATGGCACCGTTACAGTCAATTCCCCTGTCGCCGACAGTGGCGGCGGCGCTATCGGCGTGCCATTCCTCTGGTTGCTCGGCCTGGCAGCGTTTCTGACAAGACGCCGATCGATGGGCATCTGACTTAGCGAAACCTGCCCGTTATTGACTCCCGGCACCGCGGCCGGTCTAATACTCCGCTCGGAAAATCCACAAGTAGGAGCGGCTTTAGCCGCGATTCAAAAGCCGCGATTCAAATAGGCCAGGTAGCTCAGTTGGTAGAGCAGCGGACTGAAAATCCGCGTGTCGGGTGTTCGATTCACCCCCTGGCCACCAAACACTCAAAGGTGTATTCCGGTCACATGGTTTACACCTTAATCCGGGCACATAGTTAACACTTTGTCCGGTAATCTGTAAGCTATCTGAGGCCCCTTTAAAGGGGCCTTTTTCATTTGAAACCTGCGATAGCGAAACGGCCTTATCGGTTCCCAATAGCGGCCAACGGAATCGTCGCCGCAGCGGTGTTAGTATCCCCGGTCCATGAAGCTGCCCCGCCTAAGAACAATCCTTCTCACACCGTTGGCTCTGTTTGCGTTGGTGTACGTCGCCGGGGCGGTCAAGCTCGCGCTGAAAGATGACTCGATCGCGGTCTTTGAGGAACCAACAGCAACCTACGAGACGATCGCGATCTTTGGTGCCAGCGGAACCGCAGGTGATGGTATTTTAAAAGCCGCTCTCGCGAATCCCGATATCAGCAAAATTCATGTCATTACACGGCGTGCAACACCTCGAATCGAGGAAGGGGTTGCTTCCGGGAAAGTACAGATGACTCTTCACATGGATTATCTCGACTACTCGGCAGTTCGACAGCAAATAGCGGACGCAGATGCGGTTTACTGGGCGATCGGAATTAGCTCTGTCGGCGTCGACGAAAAAACTTACGGTACGATTCATGTCGACTTTCCGGCGCGCTTCTTGGCGGAGTGGACCAATGTTAGTGACAAACCCGACATTTCGTTTCACTACATCAGTTCCAGCGATATCTCGGAGGACTCAAGCGCGATGTGGGCACGCGAAAAAGTGCGTGCCGAGCGAACGCTGTTCGAGTTCGCTGAAGGTACGAATCTTCGGGTGATTGCGTATCGACCGGACTACATCGGGCCGACCGAAGAAGAAGCGCATATCGGGCAGGACCTTCTTTTTTGGTTCTTTGCGCCTGTCGGTGCCGCCGTGAGAGCTGAACAAATCGGCCAGGCGATGTTTGAAGTAACCGCACGAGTTAACGAATTCGAAAACGGTGACAAACTTGGAACCCGCAGCATTGTTCGTTACAGCGACGCGTTCGACCGGCGCCGGACACTCGCCGAACAATAGCGATTAACCGAGCTGGTTTCCCGAGCTGGTCCGCTCACAGCCAAGATCCAGAAACTCTACTTCTGAATTGTGTCATTGACGGGGGAGCTTACGATTCAAGTTGAAAATCTGGCGGCAAATACGGGCGCAGGGGCAAGGAGGGTTTTTCGATGCCAGGACAGGCGTTCAGGCGATATCCGGCACGGGGTGACAGGTCAGCGGCAGGGTCTCGCCTTGTGGCCGGGGTGGGTCGGGACCGGCGGCTGATACCTGCCGGACTTGCCGCTGCCGGTCCTCGTGTGATGAACTGCCATAGTGGATACCAGAACTCGATTTTTGTGGCTGCTGGCGGGCCTGGCGGCGGTCGCCATAGGCGCCGTCGGCGTGGTATTGCCTTTGTTGCCGACGACGCCGTTCCTATTGATTGCCGCCTTCGCGTTCGCCCGTTCCTCAGCGCGGCTGAATCGCTGGTTGCGAGAGCACCGGTCTTTCGGGCCGTTGATCGACAATTGGCACCGCGATGGCAGCATTGACCGCAAAGTGAAACGGACCGCGATCATAGTTATCTTCGTGACACCGGTGATCACCTGGCTATTCGGTGCGCCGTTGTGGATCATCGCCTGTCAGATAGCCGTCTTGAGCGCTTCGGCCATATTCATCCTGACCCGCCCGTTGCCGCCCGAACGCCATAGCTAGCAAACATCACCAAGCTGCGGCAACAACCACGCACCGATCACGCGGGTACCTGCGACCCGAACGATCTCTTGCTTGCAATAGGTCTTATCGACCGATCATTAGATCGAGCCGTACAAAAAACAGACGTCATCTGCCATCATGCGGCCATGAACAAAGTGTTGATTTACGTCCTTGTCGTCCTCAGCCTTGTCATTCTCGGCGCTCATTTCATGCGCTACGGCAATACAATCGGTGTTTTCGGATCGCTGGTGCTGGTCGCTCTGCTCATCGTCCATCGACCATGGGTTGCCCGACTGATGCAAGTCGTCCTCATCCTCGGCGCGCTCGAGTGGGTTCGTGCACTCTACGAGCTGGCGCAGGTACGTGCGGCGCATGGCCAGCCCTTCACCCGCATGATTGTCATCCTTGGCGTCGTGGTGGCCGTAACATTCTGCTCGGCGCTGCTTTTCCAATCACCGACCATGAAGAAGATCTACCGGCTGGACCGTCGGGAGTGAATCGGCGTGTCTGCTTTCAACCAGAGATTGCGGCAACGACAGCTGCGGATACACTCATTCTATGCCTTGCCACCAAACCTTCTTTTTCAAAACAGTTAGCTTAGTGAGATAAGACGACCCCAACTTCCTTTGCATACTGCTCCCATGCAGCCTTCAATTCTTCGAGGATCACGGGTTCTCTTGTGGAGAGGTCTGTCGTTTCACCAGGATCTGATACTGTGTTGTACAGTCGCCACGACGCTGACCCAAACGGTTTGGCTACTTGCACGGCTTTGTAGTCACCCTTGCGCATCCATTTCCCGTTGATCATTTCACCCCCGATGAGGGTGTTTTCCGGATAGGTGTCATCCTTGGAGCCGGATGTGACATCGGCGAAGGACCGGCCCCGCATTCGTTCTACGTCGTGTCCCCGGTATTTATCGGGATGTTCGAGTCCGGCGAAGTCAAGTATCGTTGGCATAATGTCAGTCACGTAGACGAATGAATTGACTATAGTTGAGCCGTCGATTCCTGAGCCTGCCACGATCAGCGGCGTACGAATCCCTCCCTCGCCCACCGTCAACTTGAAATAGTCCAGTGGTCCGGCGCTGGCTTGCGCCCAACCCAGACCGATTCCGACAAAGGAACCCGGACGACCAATGTTTTCAAGACTATTGTCGAATTGCTTCATCCATTCGCTACCCGCATTGTCCGGGTACTCTTCTGCCGTCAGAGGATTCGGCCCATTGTCAGACGTAAAGATAATTATCGTTTTTTCGTATTCGCCAATGTCCTTGAGAAAGTTAATAATTCGGCCAATGTGGTAGTCCATATTTTCTACCATTCCGGCGTAGGCCTCCATGGTTCGCAACTCTAACGCCTTCTTATCGTCGCTCAACGCATCCCATGGCTTTGTTATTGAATCGAGACTCGGTGCCAAGGCACTTTGAGGAATTAGTCCTTCTCGTTTTGCACCTTCTACGCGCCTGGCCATCAGGGCTTCGTAACCATCGTCGTACACACCTCGATACTTGCTTAGCCACGGTTCTGGAACGTGAATTGGATCGTGCGCAGCCGTAGGAGCGTAGTACGCAAGAAAAGGTCTACCGTCTCCTCGGTTCTCCCTGATCGAATTGATCAAGAAGTCAGCGTAGCTCCGACTGGAGTAGAATTCTTGAGGAAGCTCATGAAGCGCCTCTCCGTTCATTGAGTACTTGGCGACTTCCTGAGACGGGGACTGAATTCCGATCATGTCGCCCCAATGGCTGGCACCACCCTGAAGCATACTGAAGGAGCGTTCGAACCCGCGCGCATGCGGATACTGGTCGGGCTCATGCCCCAGATGCCACTTGCCACCCATGTAAGTGTGATATCCGCCGTCACGGAGAACTTCGGCGAGAGTTACGACCCGCTCATTCAGGTGCCCTTCGTAGCCCGGCTTCCCTCGTTGCTCGGGCGTCATCAGTTCGAGCATGTTGCCAAGACCGGCGATGTGGTTGTCGGTACCACTCATCAACATGGAGCGAGTAGGAGAACAGCTCACCGATGTGTGGAAATTGCTGAATCGCATGCCCTCGTTGGCCAGGCGATCAAGGTGAGGAGTCCGGATCTCTCCCCCGAAGCTACCGATGTCTGTGTATCCCATGTCATCAGACATGATGAGCAATATATTTGGTCTCTCATCGGCCGCTGTCGCTGACTGGGCTGGACTCGGCGATTCCGCTGGCGAGCAAGCCGTCATATATAAAGCAGCTACCGCGATCGCAGTACGAATAAATGTTCCACGCATTTTTGCTTCCCTACTCTTATAGTTGGTTGTCAGGAAATTAGACGCAGTCTAACAAAATACCGCACGGTCACAACGGATCGCCGATGTTCGCTTTGGGTCGTTGGCGGCCCCCGGCCCTCTACCATCCTAATGGCCGCTAAACGCTCTATTGGGTTACCTTAGGTTACGATAAATTGTGAAATCTGTTTGCCGAAAATCCGCGTGTCGGGTGTTCGATTGATGCAGGCTGTTCCTGGCCTGCACCCCAATGCTTGTAACTACAGCTAAATACGCTTGCAATGCCCGCAGTCGTCACGACACAATGCTCTTCAACCTTGGTAATTCGGAAGGGGGGCCGTACCAGGGAACGGGTCAGACCCACGATGTGGCCGCGACCGAAGTCTTTGTGAGTCAAAAGCGAAAGAGAAGAGTTTGTAAAAGCGCAAACTCGTAAGCAGGAAAATGAAAAAGCGCTACGTCTATCCATTTGCCGATGGCGATGGCCATGATAAGAAGCTGCTCGGTGGAAAAGGTGCGAATCTGTGCCAGATGACCCAGATCGGCATCAATGTTCCGCCAGGGTTTGTCATTACAACTGAGGCATGTCTGGACTATCTGCAGGGAAATGACCTCCCGGATGGCCTGCTGGCGGCTGTCAGAAAGGAAATCGGCAAGCTCGAGGCAGCGACAGACAAGACTTTTGGGACAGGCCCCAATCCGTTGCTGGTCTCGGTACGATCCGGTTCGGCGTTGTCGATGCCCGGGATGATGGACACCATTTTGAACCTGGGCCTGAACGACGAAACCCTTACGGGCCTGATTCAGCAGACCGGCGACGAGCGATTCGTGTATGACGCTTATCGTCGCTTCATCCAGCTGTTTGGCAAAGTGGCATTGGGCATCGGGGATGAAAAATTCGACGAGCATTTCGAGGCAGTCAAGTCTCGCGTCGGAGTCAAAGGCGACATCGGTTTGGAAGCGAGCCATCTCAAGGAAATCAGCGAAAAATTTCTCGATGTGGTTCATCACGAGACCGGGGAGGATTTTCCACAGGACGTGATGATGCAGTTACAAGGCGCTGTCGAAGCAGTTTTTCGCTCATGGAGGGGAAAGCGCGCGGTTGCTTATCGCAAGGAGTTCCAAATAACGCCCGACATGGCGAATGGTACGGCGGCAAACATCCAAACCATGGTTTTCGGCAATATGGGCAACGACTGTGCAACAGGTGTCGGGTTTTCACGAAACCCCGGTACCGGCGAAAACGAGATGTATGGCGAGTACCTGACTAACGCACAGGGCGAGGACGTGGTCGCCGGCATTCGAACACCGAATCCATTACAACAAATGGAAACCGAGATGCCATCGCAATTTCCACAACTCGTGGAGCTGCAGAACAAACTCGAATCGCACTTTCAAGAGGTGCAGGACTACGAATTTACCATCGAGAAAGGAACGCTTTATTGCCTTCAGACCCGTAACGGCAAAATGAACGCAGCCGCGATGGTCAAGACATCCGTAGACATGTATCGCGAGAAGCTGATATCGAAGGAGCAGGCGCTTTTGAGAATTGACCCGGAATTTCTGGAGCAACTACTTCATCCGCGCCTCGACCCCAACAGCACAATAAAGCCGATTGCACAGGGTTTGCCGGCATCCCCCGGGGCAACTTCCGGGAAATGCATATTCGATGCGGATCTGGCGGAAAAACTGGGCAAGAGCGGTGAGCAGGTCATTTTGGTGCGCGAAGAAACACGGCCGGACGACATTCACGGTTTTTTCGCTGCTCAGGGTATTCTGACCAGCCGGGGTGGAAAAACGTCTCATGCGGCTGTGGTTGCGCGGGGAATGGGCAAGCCCTGCGTCGCAGGTGCCGAGGGGATCAACGTCGATATATCACTGCGGCAGGCCAAGGTCGGATCCAACATCATTCACGAAGGCGACATCATCACGCTTGATGGAGCAAGCGGCGACGTCTATCCAGGTGCCATTCCGACCATCGAACCAGATTTTTCGGATGAACTGAACATCCTGCTTGGTTGGGCTGATGAGGCCGCAGATATGAAAGTGATGGCTAACGCCGACACACCCGAAGCTGCGAGGAAAGCGCGTGAATATGGCGCCATGGGAATCGGCTTGTGTCGCACGGAGCGCATGTTCAACGTGAGAGATAGACTGCCGATTGTGATCGATATGATTCTCGCGGACACCAGGGAAGACAGAAAAGCGGCACTGAACAAACTGTTGCCGATCCAGCGTGCGGACTTCATAGAGCTGTTTTCTGTGATGTCGCCGGATCCGGTAACCGTACGGTTACTGGACCCGCCGATGCACGAATTCCTGCCCACAGAGCAACAACTGATCGATCAGATCGAAACCCTGCGTATGTATCGGAACATCGTTAAGGGAAGGCAGACAGCGGTAGCCGCTCTTGCCACGCCGCCTCCTCTGCCAGAGCCATTCCGGGAACTCAACGAGGAACTCGTAGACGATGTGCTCAGCAAGAAAGTGCAGATGCTCGGAAAAGTTCGCGAACTGCGGGAAATTAATCCGATGTTGGGACACCGCGGGGTACGCCTGGGCATCACCTATCCCGAAATCTACGCAATGCAGATCCGGGCGATACTGGAAGCCGCCGTGGAGTGCGCCGAAAACGGTATCGAGGTCCGGCCGGAAATCATGGTACCGCAGGTCATTACCTCACAGGAATTATTATATGTGAAAAAAACGGTCGATCGCCTGGTGGACCAGCTCGAGACAGAGTTCGGGAAGAAACTTCGCTTCACTTTCGGCACGATGATCGAGACCGTGCGAGCCTGCACCAGAGCAAGGCGCCTTGCGGAAATTGCCGAGTTTTTCTCCTTCGGTACTAATGATCTCACTCAGGCGACGTTTTCGTTTTCACGCGAGGACGCGGAGAATAAATTCCTGCCCATGTACAACGACTCGGAGATCCTGCAGGACAATCCGTTCGAGGTGCTGGACATACAAGGCCTCGGCCAGCTAATCGAAATGGCGGTACACCAGGGCAGAGAAGCGCGCGAGGACCTCAAAATCGGTATTTGCGGTGAACAAGGCGGTCATCCGGAATCAATACGATTCTGCCATCACATTGGTCTGGATTACGTCTCTTGCTCGGGTCCGCGTGTTCCGGTGGCGAGACTGGCGGTCGCCAATTCGAAGTTACGTGAAAAGGAATACGCCGTACCGGGCCACCACTGACCGGCTTGAATTGCCCCGGCAAACCGTCCAGGTGCCCATTCGCTGACCCCGAATGTCGTTCATTTACCCAGCTCATACAGGTACCGGACGTAGGACATGACCGCGCCGTCCCAGCCTTCGACGTTCGGGTTGCTCGACTCGATCACGAAATACTCGTCCGGTGCATGCGCGCCGCTGCCGTGGCCGAGACCGAAGTGCCCCGCACCCAGGTTTAGCGGCGCCCCGGTGAACACGTAGCCCGGGTAAGATCCGGCACTACGCGGCCAGAGGATGGGGTCGATGTCTGCGGCCTTCAGGACCGCGATCTGGGCCTGGATGACCTCAGCGTCGGCCGGGGTGCTGGTGGGGTCGTAGCCCCCGCTCATGTTGACCTCGATGTCACCGAACCCGTGGCGGTCGAGGTGCGCTACGAGCGCGGCAAGCGCGCCGTCAGCCGTCATATCCGGCACGAGGCGCAGGTCCAATTTCGCTTGCGCCATGTGCGGCAGCACGGTCTTGCCACCGGGGCCGGTGTAGCCGCCGACCAGGCCTTCGATGTTGACGGTGGGCTGCGAAACCAGGCGCTCCAGCGCCTGTTGGAAATCCAGATCATCGATCCAGTGCGACGTACTGAACCGTTCCTTCATTTGTGCCTCGTCCTGGCGCTTGGCCGCCTCTGCGATCATGGCCTTTTCCGCCTCACTGATCGGCCGCGGCTTCGGATAATCGTCGATGGTGATCGTGTTGCCATCCGCCGAAACGAGCGTATCCAGGGCGTGGACCAGATGCCAGACGGGGCTGTCGATCATGGCCTTGAGTGAGGAATGGACATCCTTGCCGGGTCCGCGGCCCCATCGTTCACCGCTTGCAGTCAATTGCACCTCGATGACACCTTTGGCGCCAAGGCTGACCGTCACCACGCCGTCCGGGCTCTGGCGCGCCGACGGCATGAACACGCCAATGGTGTCCGCCAGGGCTGCCCGAACCTCGGGCCGGTTTACGATCTGGCCGATGTGCGGCGAGCCGATTTCCTCCTCGCCTTCGGCCACCAGCACCAGGTTGACCGGAGGTTGTTTGCCGGTTGCCTGAATCGCGCGCAGCGCCTCGAGCAACGCCATTTCCGGTCCTTTCTGGTTGACCGCGCCGCGCCCCATCAGAACCTTACCGAAGCCGGGCTTATCGACCAGTGCCGCTTCCAGGGGC
>Ga0255052_10000779_pt1 | contig 25142 bp, 35 predicted proteins | sample JV7_2_21_MG_FD_188632 | JGI IMG/M metagenome (GOLD analysis project Ga0255052, IMG submission 188632) | Seawater microbial communities from Jervis Inlet, British Columbia, Canada - JV7_2_21 | ecosystem: Environmental > Aquatic > Marine > Inlet | place: Canada: British Columbia | collected...
GGCGACAACGTGCAGATGGTGGTGGATCTGATCGCACCGATCGCCATGGAAGACGGTCTGCGTTTTGCTATTCGTGAGGGTGGCAGGACGGTTGGCGCCGGGGTTGTGGCAAAGATTATTGAATAAGTATCGGGGGACTGTAACCGAACGGGGACCGTCCCCGTCTCAACGATAGGAATTGTAGTGGCAACGAATCAAAACATAAGAATCCGTCTGAAGGCCTTTGATCATCGCCTGATTGACAACTCCGCCCGCGAGATCGTCGAGACGGCGAAGCGCACTGGTGCGACCGTCAAAGGACCGATTCCGCTGCCAATGAAAATGGAGCGCTACACGATCCTGATTTCGCCGCACGTCAACAAGGACGCCCGCGATCAGTACGAGATACGGACCCACAAGCGGCTCATGGATATCGTTGATCCGACCGATAAAACCGTCGATGCCCTGATGAAGCTGGAGTTGCCGGCGGGGGTTGACGTTCAGATCAAGCTCAACTAGCGAAAAAGCAGCAAAAAGCCCGCCGTTAAGCCATTTTTTGCTTGTTTGGGGGCTATTCGGCAGTATAATAACGGGCTCGACAGGACTAGGCCGGGCCGGGAGTCGGCCAAGTTCGGAAAAAGGCGTCACAAAGCATAGCTCTGTGGCGCTTAATGTTAGGTCGCCAGGAAACCGAAGGCGTACTCGGCAAATCCCGGAACACCGGTTTTTATCGGTTTGGGGTCAGCACCTCAGCATCGGAACATCGAGACATGTTCCAGGCGATGGCTGGCCCTTTCGCGTGTCTGAAACAAGGGGACAGTTTACTTATCTCCTTGTGTAGGTACTGAATCAACGGGTTCGGAGATAAGTAAACTGTCCCCTTGTTTCAGCAGCTTCGGCCAACCGTAGCCGTTGCGAAGAATAGAGAGACAGACAAACCATATTTTTTGGGCGCTGGCCAATCGAAGCCGGTGCGAGGTTTTTGAGATGACAATGGGTCTTGTTGGCCGCAAGTGCGGCATGACACGTGTCTTTACCGATGACGGCGTATCTATCCCCGTCACCGTCATAGAGGCACAGCCGAACCGAATCACACAGGTGAAGACCGTGAAGACTGACGGCTACGACGCGCTGCAGGTAACTGCCGGCGGCAAGAAGGCGTCCAGCGTGTCAAAACCCGAGGCCGGCCATTTCGCGAAGGCAAAGGTTGAAGCCGGCGACCTGGTAACCGAGTTTCACATCGATCCTGCTGATGCGCCTGAAGAGGGCGGCTTTCAGCTGGGCCAGGAATTCAAGGTTGAACTTTTTAGCGAAGGTCAGAAAGTTGACGTCATCGGAACGTCGATCGGTAAGGGCTTCGCCGGCACTATAAAACGTCACAATTTTAGTATGCAGCCGGCGACTCACGGCACCTCGCTGGCACATCGTGCACCGGGTTCCATCGGTCAGAACCAGTCACCGGGTCGGGTATTCAAAGGCAAGAAGATGTCCGGCCAAATGGGCAATGTGCGCCGCACTGCGCAAAACCTCGAAGTCGTTCGTGTCGACGCGGAAAGAAATCTGCTCCTGATCAGAGGCGCAGTCCCGGGTCATGCAGGCGGACGCGTTGTCGTACGTCCGGCTATCAAGGCCAGGTCGGAGGGCGCGTCATGAAGTTGAAGATGCAGGGCAGCAGTTCGGTCGATGTAGCGGAAGTCGCGTTTGGCGCAGACTTTAACGAGCCACTGGTACACCAGGTTGTTACGGCATTTCTCGCGGGGAGCCGGGCCGGCACCAAGGCGCAGAAGAATCGCTCGGCGGTTCGCGGCGGCGGGGCGAAGCCCTACCGTCAGAAGGGCACCGGCCGTGCTCGTGCCGGCACAATTCGTAGTCCTATCTGGGTCGGCGGTGGCCGCACATTTGCTGCCAAGCCACGCAAGTTCGACCAGAAAGTGAACAAGAAAATGTTTCGTGGCGCGCTGCGATCTGTTTTTTCGGAGCTCGTGCGACAGGATCGCCTCGTTATCACAGAGTCCGTTTCTTTGGATGCGCCCAAGACGAAAGAACTGGCGGACATGCTGAAGAAGCTTGGCCTCGATAACGTTTTGATCGTCAATGAAGCCTTCGACGAAAAAGTGTTCTTATCGGCGAGGAATTTGAAGGACGTCGGCATTTGCGATGCCGGGTCGATCGATCCTGTTGTGCTGATGCGATTCGAGAAGGTGTTGATAACGCTGCCGGCGTTGAAACTGATTGAGGAGCGCTTGTCGTGAGTCACCATCAGGAACGGCTAATGACAGTGCTGAAAGGCCCTCACGTGTCGGAAAAAAGCTCGATCGTTGCCGAGCAAAACAACCAGGTCGTCTTCAAAGTCCGAACGGACGCGACGAAACAGGAAATTCGTCAGGCCGTCGAACTGCTGTTTGAGGTTAGCGTTGATGAAGTTCGGGTCATTAATTGTCGCGGCAAAATCAAGCGGCACGGCGCGAACTGGGGTCAGCGCTCGGCCTGGAAGAAAGCCTACGTCACGCTCTCCGAAGGTAGTCATATTGACTTCGTCGGTGCGGATTAACGGTAAACGTCATGTCACTACATAAAGCAAAACCAACCTCGGCCGGACGCAGATTTGCCGTCGCTGTGCGAACAGACGGGCTCTACAAAGGTAAGCCCGTAAGCTCACTGATCGACAAGAAGACGAAGTCGGGTGGCCGCAACAACTATGGCCGAATTACGGTTCGCCATCGCGGCGGCGGTCATAAGCAGCGCTATCGTATTGTCGATTTCAAGCGCGACAAGGACGGCATTCCGGGCGTTGTCGAGCGAATCGAATACGATCCGAATCGCAGCGCGCATCTTGCGTTGGTGAAGTACCTGGACGGCGAGCGCCGTTACATCCTGGCGCCGAAAGGCATCAGGGAGGGCGCGCCGATCATCAGTGGCGAGGACGCGCCGATCAAGCCGGGCAATGCCCTGCCGATCAGAAGCATTCCGGTGGGTACGCTCGTACACAATCTGGAGATGAAGCCGGGCAAAGGCGGACAGCTCGTTCGATCAGCCGGCGGATCTGCACAAATGGCGGCCCGGGAAGGCATGTATGCCACGGTTCGCCTGCGTTCCGGCGAGACACGCAAGATACATATTGACTGCCGTGCCACTGTCGGCGAGGTCGGTCATGGCGAACACAACCTTCGCAAGCTCGGCAAGGCCGGCGCGAAGCGATGGAGAGGTGTTCGACCGACCGTTCGAGGTGTCGCGATGAATCCGGTGGATCATCCGCACGGCGGCGGTGAGGGGCGCACGTCAGGCGGCCGTCATCCGGTCAGCCCGTGGGGTACGCCGACCAAAGGTTACAAGACTCGTTCGAACAAGCGTACGGACGGCATGATTGTGCGGCACCGTAAGAAGCGTAAATAACAGATTTTGAGGATATAGAGCATTGCCACGTTCAGTTAAGAAAGGTCCGTTTGTCGATACGCATCTGGCAAACAAGGTGACGGAAGCGACGAAAAAGAATGACCGTCGTCCGATAAAGACATGGTCGCGCCGTTCAATGATTTTGCCGGACATGGTCGGGCTGACCATCGCCGTGCATAACGGCCGCCAACATGTGCCCGTATTGGTCTCGGAGAATATGGTCGGTCACAAGCTCGGAGAGTTTGCGGTCACACGCACGTTCAGAGGTCATTCCGGCGACCGAAAGACCAAGTCGGCTTAGGGAGTAATACGGCTATGCAGGTTGCAGCAAAACTCCGATATGCGCGTATTTCGCCGCAGAAATGCCGCCTGATGGCGGATGCCATTCGCGGCAAGAATGTCGATGATGCGCTGAAAACCCTGAGTTTTACGCCGAAGAAAAGTGCACGCATAGTCAAGAAGGTATTGGAGTCGGCCATTGCGAACGCGGAGCATAATCACGGCGCCGATATCGACGAGCTGAAAGTATCAGCCATCGAAATCGACACCGCGCCGACGTTTCGGCGTTACCGTGCCAGAGCCAAAGGGCGTGGCACCAGAATTATCAAGCGAAATAGTCACATCACGATTCGTGTAGGCGACGAGTAAAGAGAACGTTATGGGTCAAAAAGTACATCCAACGGGTATTCGTTTAGGCATCGTCAAGGACTGGTCGTCCAAGTGGTATGCAGATTCGAAGACGTTTCCTGAGTACGTCCGCACGGATCACCTGCTTCGCGTCTATATCAAGGACAAGCTCAAGGATGCATCGGTCAGCCGTATCGCGATCGAGCGTCCGGCGAAGAAGGCGAACATTACGATCTTCACTGCACGTCCTGGTATCGTGATCGGCAAGAAAGGCGAGGATATCGAAAAGCTGCGGCACGAGGTCGCACAAATGATCGATATGAAAATTCAGGACGTGCGAATCAACATCAGCGAAGTTCGCAAGCCTGAACTCGATGCGCAACTGGTTGCAGAAGGTATTGCCCAGCAACTGGAGCGGCGCGTGATGTTTCGACGCGCTATGAAGCGGGCCGTGACAAACACGATGCGTGTTGGCGCAGAGGGTATCAAGGTCAAAGTCGGTGGGCGTTTGAACGGTGCTGAAATTGCACGATCGGAGTGGTATCGCGAAGGAAGAGTGCCCCTGCACACGCTTCGCGCGGACATCGACTACGGATTTGCGGAAGCGCATACGACCTACGGCGTAATTGGCGTCAAGGTCTGGATTTTCAAAGGCGAAATATTCGACAAGCCAGAGATAAGCGAAGCAGAGCCCCAGGAAGCAGCGGCCGGCACGCGCTAAGGGTTAGAGACGATGTTACAGCCAAAACGAACAAAATTTCGTAAGCAGATGAAGGGCCGGAATCGCGGCCTTGCGCATCGCGGCAGCACCGTGTCATTCGGCCAGTATGGTCTGAAGGCGACCGATCGCGGCCGTCTCACGGCACGTCAGATCGAAGCGGCTCGTCGGGCGATGACCCGCTACGTAAAACGTGGCGGCAAGATCTGGATTCGGGTGTTTCCGGACAAGCCGATTACGAAAAAGCCCCTGGAAGTTCGACAGGGTAAAGGTAAGGGTAACGTGGAGTACTGGGTTTGCCAGATTCAACCCGGCCGCGTTTTGTACGAAATGGAAGGCGTCACGGAAGAAATCGCTCGTCAGGCATTTCGACTGGCGGCAGCCAAAATTCCGTTTTCGACGACATTCGTGAAACGGCAGGTGATGTGATGAAAGCCAGCGATCTCAAGTCGAAATCGAAAAGTGAATTAGCAGAAGAATTGCTGTCTCTGCGTAAGGAACAGTTCAATCTTCGCATGCAACAGGCGACAGGCCAATTGGCCCGTCCGCACGAGCACAAGCGTGTGCGCAAGACCATCGCTCGCGTCAAGACGTTCATGCGGGTCCTTGAACGTAACGAGCAGGCAGGTGAGAGCAAATGAGCGAAGAAGCAAAAGACGCAACGGGAAAACGTACCATTACAGGCCATGTCGTAAGCGATAAGATGGACAAGACGGTGTCGGTCAAGGTCGTGCGCCTGATCAAGCACCCGGTCTATGGCAAATACATTCGCCGTTCGACCAAGGTCCTGGCGCACGATGAGAGCAATGATTGCAAGTCGGGCGATCTCGTGACGATCAGCGAGTGCCGGCCGATGTCTAAAAACAAGGCCTGGCAGGTTGTGAGCGTCATCGAACGCGCGCCTGAGCAGTGAGTAATTGATGATCCTGGGGATGCAGCAATGATTCAGATGCAAACAGTTCTGGATGCCGCCGACAATTCGGGTGCAAGGCGAATTCAATGCATCAAGGTGCTTGGCGGATCAAAGCGCAGGTACGCGGCCGTTGGTGATGTGATCAAGGTAAGCGTGAAGGACGCTATTCCGCGAGGCAAGGTCAAGAAGGGCGAGGTCTATAACGCCGTCGTCGTTCGCACGCGTAAAGGTGTACGCCGTAAAGACGGGTCACTCATTCGCTTCGACGGTAACGCTGCTGTGTTGTTGAATGCCCGGCTTGAGCCGATCGGCACTCGTATTTTCGGACCGGTGACGCGCGAGCTTCGAACCAACCGATTCATGAAGATTATTTCGCTGGCACCGGAAGTGCTCTGAGCTTAAACGGTAAGAGAGATGAATAAATTACGTAAAGGCGATGAAGTGATTGTGATTGCCGGCAAAGATAAGGGGCGGCGGGGCACGGTGCTTCAGATCTTCGACAATGAGCGTGTGCTCGTTGAAGGGATCAATGTCGCCAAGAAACACACCAAGGCGAATCCGAATATGGGCATCGAAGGCGGTATTCTGGATCGTGAGATGCCGATGGCTGTCTCGAACATCCAGGTATTCAACCCGAAGACCAAGAAGGGTGAGCGGGTAGGCATTCGTGTCTCAGATGACGGCAAGAAAAAGGAAAGAGTATTCAAATCGAGCGGCGAAGTCGTCGACATTTGAGTGAAGGTTTAGATATGGCCAGATTGCGGGAAAAATTTGAGAAAGAGTTGCTTGGTGAGCTTCAGCAGAAGCTTGGCCTGAGCAATCCGATGCAGGTACCACGCATCAGGAAGATTACGCTGAATATGGGCGTAGGCCAGGCTGTGGCCGACAAGAAAGTTCTGGAGCATGCGATTGGCGACATGCAGAGAATCGCAGGCCAGAAGCCCATAACGACCTTGGCGAGAAAGTCAGTCGCGGCGTACAAAATACGCGATGGCTACCCGATTGGGTGCAAGGCCACGCTGCGCCGCGAACGCATGTATGAATTTCTGGACAGACTGGTCAACATCGCGATTCCCCGTACGCGGGACTTTCGAGGTCTGAACCCGAAGTCGTTTGACCGCCAGGGCAATTACAGTCTGGGCATTACTGAACAGATCGTTTTTCCGGAGATTGATTACGATCATATCGATGCGATACGTGGGATGGATATCACCATCACGACCACGGCGCGGAATCAGGAAGAAGGGCGCGCGCTCCTGGAAGCGTTCAACTTTCCATTTAAGAAGTAGAGAAGCATGGCTAAGAAGTCGATGATTGAGCGTGAACTGAAGCGAACGAAGCTCGTCAAGCGTTACGCCGCGAAACGTTCTGCGCTCAGAGAAACCATTCGTAACGTAAACAGCTCGGATGAGGAGCGAGCGGCGGCGCAGGTAAAACTGAACGCGATGCCGAGAGATTCCAGCCCCTCACGTTTGCGAAGGCGATGTGCAATTACCGGTCGCCCACATGGTGTGTACCGGAAATTTGGACTGGGCCGCAACAAGCTCAGGGAAGCGGCGATGAAGGGCGAAATCCCCGGCCTCACCAAGGCAAGTTGGTAAACGGAGAATAATTATGAGTATGACCGATCCGATTGCCGACATGCTGACGCGCATCCGTAACGGCCAGAAAGCACGAAAAGTCAGTGTTGCGATGCCGATGTCGAGCGTAAAAGTGGCCGTTGCCAAAGTACTGAAAGACGAAGGCTATGTCACTGACTATTCAAGTGACGGTGAGGGCGCTGAGGCGACGCTAACTGTCGAGCTGAAATATTACGAAGGTGTTCCCGTTATCGAGCGGGTTCAGCGAGTGTCAAAACCCGGCCTTCGCGTTTATCGCCGCAAGGAAGATTTGCCAAAAGTTTTGGGCGGTCTTGGTGTCGCAATTGTCTCTACCTCTGCCGGTGTCATGAGTGACAGGCAGGCGAGAGAGCAGGGTATTGGTGGTGAGGTTCTTTGCATCGTTTCCTGATGCATGAGACTTCATTGAGATAGGTACGAGAACGAAATGTCCAGAGTCGCAAAAGAACCCGTCGTACTGCCGCAAGGCGTCGAGTTTTCCTTGAGCGGAACCACGGTCACCCTGAAGGGTGCCAAGGGTTCGCTTTCCATGGAGCTGAACAGCGAAGTGGAGCTCGTGCAGGAGGACAAGAAAATTACAGCGAAGCCTCGCTCGGGTTCGCGTTTTTCGACGGCAATCGCGGGAACGACCAGGGCGTTGCTGGCCAACATGGCCCAGGGCGTGACCGACGGTTTCGAAAAGAAGCTCGAGCTGGTTGGCGTCGGCTATCGCGCGCAGTCTCAGGGCAAGAAACTCAATCTCACGCTCGGGTTTTCTCATCCGGTCATATTTGACGTACCCGAGGGCATAACGATCGAGACGCCGAGCCAGACAGAAGTCGTGGTTCGTGGAACGGACAAACAACAGGTAGGCCAGGTGGCTGCGGAAATACGTCGCTTCCGTCCGCCTGAGCCGTACAAAGGCAAGGGCGTTCGCTACGCCGATGAGCGTGTGAAGATCAAGGAAGCGAAGAAGAAGTAAACAATCAGACAAGTATCGATATGAAACTGGATAAGAAACTAAGTCGTCTGCGTCGCGCCCGAAAGAGCCGCGCCAAGATGCGTGAGCTGGTGGCGAGCCGTTTGAGTGTTCATCGAACGCCTCGTCATATCTATGCGCAGATCATCGCGGCAGATGGCGGTACCGTACTCGCGTCAGCGTCGACGCTCGAGAAGGAGGTGCGCAAAGGCACCAAGGGCACCGGCAATATCGCCGCCGCGGCGATCGTCGGTGCGCGTATTGCGGAGAAGGCGAAAGCAGCAGGAATCGACACCGTGGCGTTTGATCGCTCCGGTTTTCGTTATCACGGGCGCGTTAAAGCGCTCGCAGAGGCAGCCCGCGAAGCGGGATTGAAATTTTAGATATGGCAAGAGTTGAACAAACACAAAGCGGCGACGACCTTTTGGAAAAACTGGTCACGGTCAACCGTGTGGCAAAAGTTGTAAAGGGCGGGCGTCAGTTCGGTTTTACGGCATTGACCGTCGTCGGTGACGGAAACGGCCGGGTCGGCTTCGGATATGGCAAGGCTCGCGAGGTTCCGATCGCCATTCAGAAAGCAATGCAAGCGGCCCGCAAGAACATGATCAAGGTCAATCTGACTAACGAGACGCTTCAGTACGCAAAGAAGGGGCGCCATGGCGCGACCTATGTGTACATGCAGCCCGCGTCAGAAGGTACGGGAATCATTGCCGGTGGCGCAATGCGTGCGGTTTTCGAGTGTGCCGGCGTCAGAAACGTTCTGGCCAAGAGCTACGGCTCTCGAAATCCGATCAATGTCGTTCGTGCGACGATTGGTGCACTGTCGAATATTCATTCGCCGAAGGCAATTGCAGCCAAGCGCGGCAAGAAGATCAAAGAGATACTGGCCTGATTTTCGGGCCTGACGGAAACAAAGAAACGGATTAGACGATGGCGAACCCCAAACAGATAAAAGTGACGCTTTTGAAAAGCCGCTTCGGCCGCTTGAAGAGCCACAAGGCCTGCGTCGCAGGACTTGGTCTGCGGAAGATTCGGCAGAGTGTCGTAGTTCTGGATACGCCCGAGAACCGGGGCATGATCAATAAGGTCTCGTACCTCGTTTCTGTAGAGGAGGTTTGACATGCGTCTGAATAATTTATCGCCCGGCAAGGGTGCCAAGAAAGACGGAAAGAGGTTCGGTCGTGGCCATTCTGCCGGACAGGGCAAGACGAGTGGCCGTGGACAGAAAGGCCAGCACTCGCGTTCGGGCGGCTACCACAAGGTCGGTTTTGAAGGCGGCCAGATGCCGTTGCAACGCCGCTTGCCGAAAGTCGGTTTTGCGTCCCACATGGCATATTTGACGGCGGAACTTCGGCTGCATGAGCTGGCGATACCGGCTGACAAGGTAATCGATATCGAATGTCTGAAGAAGGCGAGGCTGGTACCGGCTCGCAGCAAGAAAGTGAAAGTCATTCTGTCAGGCAAGATCGAAAAGGCGGTGAAGATCAAGGGTCTCGCCGTGACCAAGGGCGCACGTGCTGCGATCGAGGCGGCCGGCGGCAGTATCGAAGACTAGGTAGAGAGAAAGAGACAGGTAGTGGCCAAACAGCCAAAAAACAATCCGGCAGATGTAGCGAAAGCCGCGGGGAAGTTGAGCGAGTTGAAAAACCGCATCTTGTTTCTCGTGGGCGCGTTGATCGTCTTCAGGGCCGGTACGTTTATTCCTGTCCCGGGAGTCGACCCGGCGGCGCTCGCCGCGTTTTTCGACCAGCAGGCAGGAAATATCCTGGGTCTGTTCAACTTGTTCTCCGGTGGCGCATTGTCGCGCTTCGGTATTTTTGCACTCGGCATCATGCCGTACATCTCGTCGTCGATCATCATGCAAATGGCCAGCATGGTCGTTCCGTCCTTGATGCAGTTGCGTAAAGAGGGCGAATCAGGCAAGCGCAAGATTACCCAGTACACACGTTTTGGCACGGTTGCCTTGTCTCTGTTCCAATCTATCGCGGCGGCAACCTGGCTGCAGAGTCAGGTTGGTGTTGTTGTCAATCCGGGCCCCGGCTTCCTGATCACGGCTTGTATCACCCTGGTCACCGGAACGATGTTCCTGATGTGGCTCGGCGAGCAGATCACCGAGCGCGGCGTCGGCAACGGCATTTCGATGATCATTCTGGCGGGCATTGTCGCCGGTGTTCCAGCAGCCGTGGCTGGTACAGCCGAATTGGTGCGTAACGGTGAGATGTCGCCGGCAACCGCGATCCTGATGTTGATCGGCGCCATTGCAGCGACGACCTTCGTCGTCTACATGGAACGCGCTCAACGACGCATTACGGTGAACTACGCGAGACGGCAGCAGGGCCGGAAAATGTACGCGGCGCAGAGCACGCACCTGCCGTTCAAGATCAATATGTCGGGTGTCATTCCGCCGATTTTTGCCTCGAGCATCCTCTTGTTCCCGGCAACGATCGCGCAGTTTTTCGGGCAGGCAGCCCAGCCGAATTTCATGCAGCGGGCATTGCAGACCATTGGCGCTAATCTTGGCCCCGGACAGCCGGTCTATGTACTGATGTACGCGGCGATGATCATATTCTTCTGCTTCTTCTATACCGCGCTGGTCTTCAACTCGAGAGACACGGCAGACAATTTGAAACGATCCGGTGCATTTGTGCCGGGCATACGACCGGGCGCGCAAACGGCGGACTACATCGACAAGGTACTGACGCGACTGACTTTCTGGGGCTCGATCTATATCGCTGCCGTCTGTCTGTTGCCAGAACTCGTCAGGATGTTTTACCCCAGCATGCCGTTCAGTTTCGGCGGAACGTCTCTGCTGATTCTGGTTGTGGTAACCATGGACTTCATGTCCCAGATGCAAGCTCACGCGATGAGCCATCAATATGAGGGCATGATGCAGAAAGCCAATCTTCGGAACTATGGCCGGAGTGGCACAGTTCGCTGAGTCGACTCAGCGGATATTGGAGAACGCTCATGAAAGTAAGGGCATCAGTAAAGAAAATGTGTAGAAATTGCAAAATCATCCGCCGCAATCGAGTCGTGCGCGTGATTTGCACCGATGCGCGGCACAAGCAGCGCCAGGGATAACAGCAGGTACAAAATAGTGGCACGTATAGCAGGCATAAATATTCCGCTGAACAAGCACATCGTTATTTCGCTTACGTCGATCTACGGTATCGGTAATTCGCGCGCGAAGCAGGTTTGCAATGCAGCCAGCGTGGCGCCGGAAACACCGGTAAAGGATCTGGCCGAGCCTGAAGTCGCGAAACTCAGGACTGCAGTCGCGAATTTCGTCGTCGAAGGCGATCTGAGGCGTGAAATATCGATGAACATCAAGCGCTTGATGGACCTCGGTTGCTACCGAGGCATCCGTCACAGGCGCGGGCTGCCCTTGCGCGGACAGCGCACACGTACGAACGCGCGCACCCGTAAAGGGCCGCGGCGTCCCATTAAGAGGTAAACATGGCAGAACCAAAACGCAAGAAGGTCAAAAAGCATGTGGTTGATGCGATCGCTCACATTCATGCGTCCTTCAACAATACGATAATCACGATCTCCGATCGGCAGGGAAATACGCTTTCCTGGGCGACCGCTGGCGGCTGTGGATTTCGTGGATCACGTAAGTCAACGCCGTTCGCAGCACAGGTTGCCTCTGAAAAGGCCGGTCGCGCCGCGCTGGATTTCGGCGTGAAAAACGTGGATGTGCGCGTGCGCGGGCCGGGTCCCGGCAGGGAATCTGCTGTCCGCGCCCTTAATGCCTTAGGGTTTCGTATTCAAAACATTGAGGACGTAACACCAATTCCTCACAACGGCTGCCGCCCTCCAAAGCGGCGCCGTGTATAGCGCCCAAGCGGCGCCGTGTATAGAGATTAAATAATGGCAAGATATCTTGGACCAAAGTGCAAACTGTCCCGCCGCGAAGGCACGGACCTGTTTTTGAAAAGTGGCGTTCGGCCGCTGGAATCGAAGTGCAAACTGGAGGTGCCGCCGGGCGGTGCCGCTCAGAGACGCCCGCGCCTGTCAGACTACGGTCTGCAGCTCAGGGAGAAGCAGAAGCTCCGCCGTATGTACGGTGTGCTCGAGCGCCAGTTCCGCGGCTACTACAAAAAAGCCGCTCAACTCAAAGGCTCGACGGGTGAAAACCTGCTGCGGCTCCTTGAAGGGCGTCTCGACAATGTTGTCTACCGAATGGGCTTTGCGGCAACGCGAGCCGAGGCGCGGCAACTTGTCAGTCATAAGGGCATTGAGGTGAACGGCCGGGTCGTCAACATACCGTCACTTCAGTTGAATGCCGGCGATGCCGTCGGTATTCGTACGAAAGCACAGAAACAACTTCGCATTCAAAGTGCGTTGGAAATCGCAAGCCAGGTCGGGCTACCGGACTGGGTTGATGTGGATGCGAAAAAGATGGCAGGCACATTGAAGTCGTTGCCGGATCGGGAGGACATACTTCCGGACATCAACGAAAACCTTGTTGTCGAGCTGTACTCGAAATAGTCAGGAGGGTATTTACCCATGCAGGAATCTGTACATGAATTTCTGAAGCCGCGCGTCGTAAAAGTCGCACCGGTAAACAATTTGCATGCGAAGGTCACGATCGAGCCGTTTGAGCGCGGATATGGCCATACGCTTGGTAATGCGCTTCGTCGTATTCTGCTCTCGTCTATGCCGGGAGCTGCAATCGTCGAGGCCGAGATCGAAGGCGTATTGCATGAATACACGAGCATTGAAGGTGTCCAGGAGGATGTTGTCGATATTCTACTGAACCTGAAACAGGTTGCCGTGCGCATGCATACGCGTGACGCAGCAGAGCTCAGGATCTCCAAGAAGGGTCCTGGGCCTGTAACGGGGGCTGATATTCAGCTCGATCACGACGTCGAAATCATGAACCCGGACATGATCATCGCGAACCTGACCAAGGCAGGGGAACTGAATATGATCCTGAAAGTTGCGCGCGGTCGCGGTTACCGGCCGGCGACGCAGCGTCCTGCGTTCGAGGAGCAGTCTGGCCCTATCGGTCGCTTGCAGCTCGACGCCTCTTTCAGCCCGGTTCATCGCGTGACTTATAACGTTGAAGCGGCACGTGTCGAGCAACGGACCGACCTCGACAAGCTGATCATCGATATCGAGACAAACGGTACGATCGATCCGGAAGAGGCGATTCGCCGCGCTGGCAGCATCCTGAAAGATCAGTTGTCGGTCTTCGTTGACCTGCAGGGTCAGGAAGAGGGAGCCGGTCAAATGGCCGAACACCAGGTCGATCCGATCTTGTTACGACCGGTGGACGAACTCGAACTGACCGTTCGTTCTGCAAACTGTCTCAAGGCAGAGAACATCATGTACATCGGTGATCTCGTGCAGCGTACCGAGGTCGAGCTTCTCAGGACGCCGAACCTCGGCAAGAAGTCATTGACAGAGATCAAGGAAGTACTCGAGGGTCACGGACTCGGTTTGGGCATGCGCCTGGAAAGCTGGCCGCCTGCGAGTCTCCGCCCTGAGCACGAGCTGGTTATATAGCAACAACAGCGTCAATTTTAGTAAATGGGATCGAACCGCATTTTCGATGTCGGCTTCAGAAAAAACGATTTGGGGACGAAAATGCGGTTCGGCCCCATACTTTGAAGGTTATCGACCATGCGCCACAGAAAATCGGGCCGTAAACTGGGCCGCAACAGCTCGCATCGCAAAGCCATGTTTCGCAACATGGCTGCGTCGTTGCTGCTCCATGAAACGATCAGGACCACTTTGCCCAAGGCTAAGGAACTGCGTCGCGTTGTCGAGCCGCTCATCACTCTGGCTAAGGAAGACGATGTTGCCAAGCGTCGTCTGGCGTTCGATCGCCTGCGCGACAAACAAGTCGTCGGTAAATTGTTCAAGGAACTGGGCCCACGATTCAAGGACCGTCCCGGTGGTTATCTGCGCATTCTGAAGACCGGCCCAAGGCCTGGCGATGCCGCGCCAATGGCCATCGTACAACTGGTGGACGGACCTGTCGCTGAAGCCGAGGCGCTGGCGGCGGAATAGGTCCGCTGGCACAAATGAAAAAAAACCGGGTTTAAAGCCCGGTTTTTTTTAGTCCGGCTGAACCTCGCCCGCCGGGGATGTAGGCGTTCTCTCCGTAGACTTGCGGAGTTTGTCGATGAGTTGCCCAACGTACTCCGGCGAATGCGTATTCTTTGCGACCAGCGTATAGATCGTCGGCACGACAACAAGTGTCAGCACCACCGAGAAGGAGACGCCAAAGAACACAACGGCGCCAATCGATTGACGCGCTAACTTGCCGGCACCCGAGGCCATCAGCAGTGGTATCGAACCGAACGCCGTACACATGCTGGTCATCAGAACGGGGCGCAGACGCACCGTCGAGGATTCGATAATGGCTTCCTTGAGTTCACGACCGCGATCCCGCAACTGATTTGCAAACTCGACAATCAAAATGCCGTTCTTCGCGGCAAGCCCGATCAGCATGATGGCGCCGATCTGGCTGAAGATATTTACGGTCGAGCCGAATACCGTGAGGCCGAGTAGTGCACCGGTAACCGCCAGCGGTACGGTGGTCATGATAATCAGCGGGTGTTTGAAACTCTCGAACTGCGCGGCGAGAACCAGGTATCCGATAATCAGAGAGAGCAGGAATGTCATGTAGATCGAACTGCCGGTCTGCTTGAAGTCGCGGGATTCGCCGTCGTAATTGATCTGCGCGGCTTCCGGCAGTTTGGTTCTGATTATGTTCTCCATGTCGGCAAGCGCCGAGCCGAGAGAATATCCTTCATTGATTGATGCGCTAATCGTGACAGACCGCATCCTGTCGAATCGACGCAGATCGACAGGACCGGCGACTTCCTTCAGCGTCACGAGGTTCGAAAGCGGAATTAATTGCCCGGAGCGTTCTGAACGAACGTAGATCGTGTCCAGATCGCTTGGCGTCTGTCGGCGTTCATCTGCGCCCTGCAAAATGACCCGATATTCCTCACCACGGTCCACATAGGTTGTGACGATACGTGAGCCGAGTATCGTTTCCAGCGTACGGCCGACATTCGCAAGAGACACGCCGAGATCGGCTGCCCGATCGCGGTCGATCGAAACATCGATTTTCGGTTTTCGCTGTTTGAAGTCGGACTCGACGTTCGAAAGACCCGGCAGTCTTTCCGCTTCCTCGACGACGATATCCCGCCAAGCCGCAAGCTCGGCATAGTCAGTTCCACCGATAACGATCTGTAACGGCCTGTCGCTCTGGCCGATACTCCAGCTCCCGGGCGAAAACGCATAAGCTGAAATGCCTGGCAGGTTGCGCAGCTGCATGTTCCAGCCCATCGCAATCTCGTTGGCTGATCTACTTCGCTCATCCCACAGCGCCAATGGCGAGAATATCATCGCCGTATTGACATCCGATCCGGCCCTCCAGCTGCCGGAGCGGGCAATCACTCTCAAGGCGTCGCCCGATTCGACGTCCGCTTGCATGATCTTCTCGATTTGGAGCGCATAGTTCAACGTATATTCCAGGCTCGAGCCATCCGGTGCCGTGGCCATCACCATCACGAAGCCACGATCCTCGAGTGGCATGTACTCGACCGGCAGTCGGTTCAGCAATGTCAGGCTCGAGGCAAATATCAGAAGGGCAGCTGTCGATACGATGATCGGATGCCTGATCACCCGCCGTAGCATTGCCTCGTAGGCCCGGGACAAACGGCGAAAAACGCTGTCGATCGCGCGAGTTGCCCGACCTCTGTGCAATCCGGTAGCAAACAGCTTGGATGTCAACATCGGTACGAGAGTCAGCGCAATCAGACTCGAGAAAATGACCGCGGCCGCCAGTGAGATTCCGAATTCACCAAAAAGCAGCCCGATGTTGCCGGGCATGAACGATATCGGCAGGATGACGGCGACCAGCACCAGCGTTGTTGCGATGACGGCGAAACCGATTTCGCGGCTGCCATTGGTGGCAGCCAGCAACACAGGTTCCTTGAGTTCGATCCTGCGCACGATGTTTTCCAGAACGACGATAGCGTCGTCCACGACGAGGCCGATCGCCAGAACGAAACCGAGTAGCGTCAATGTGTTGATCGAAAAATCCATGAACGCCATGACGGTAAATGCGGCGATTATGGAGATGGGGATCGTTACAGCCGGGATCAGAGTCGCACGGACGGTTCCGATGAAGCAATAGATCACGACCAGTACCAGGAACAGTGCGATTCCAAGCGCTTTGCCTACCTCTTTCAGGGAGGCGCTGATGAAAACGGCAAAATCGATATTGACCTTGAGGCTGATGTCCTCGGGCAAGGTCGAATTCAGTTCCTCGATCTTTAGCACGACGTCACGATTGACTTTAAGGATATTCGCCTGAGCCTGCGGAACGATGCCAAGGCTCGCGCCGGACACACCATTCGATCTCGAAAAGCTTCGCACATTCTCGGCAGCCATCTCGACATCGGCGACTTCACCCAGACGCACGAGATAGTCATTACTGCCCTGTGCCAGAACAAGGCTGCGGAAATCATCTTCTGTAACAAGACCCGTATCGGTTCTTAATGTGAACTCGCGCGAACTCGATTCGAGTCTTCCGGACGGAATCTGCACATTCTCCCGGCGCAGTGCGTCCTCAATATCCGTGACGGTCAGGCCGCGTGCGGCCAGCCGTTTCGGGTCGACCCAGATTCGCATCGATTTTCGTCTCTGCCCGCTACTGCGGATATAGGCGACGCCGCTAACCGTCGACAGGACATCGACAATATAGCGATCCGAATAATCCGTAAGTTCCATAACGGATCGTGTTTCGCTTGCAATATCGATCCACAACGTCGTGGCTGCTGCGCTGTCCTGCTTCGTCACCTCCGGAGGATCCGCTTCATCCGGAAGTATGCTCAGGATCGCCGATACACGGTCGCGAATATCGTTTGCCGCACCGTCCGGATCCCGATCCAGCGAGAATTCAATAGTGATGATCGAGCGCTCGTCATAGCTGACGGACTGGATCTTGTCGACGCCCGAGATGCCGGCAACCTGATCCTCGATGACCTGCGTGACCCGCCGTTCCACGATATCCGATGCCGCACCGCGATAATTGGTCGTGATGGAAACCACCGGTCGCTGTATGTCCGGGTACTCCCGGATCGACATCCTCTGGACGGACATCAGGCCGACAATGATCAGGATGAGCGAAACTACGGCCGCAAAGACCGGGCGGCGTACAGAGAGATCGGAGATCAGCATTTGGCTCCGACACTAAGGGTTCGCGGTCGCGTTACTGCCGCCGGTATCTGATGCCTGTTGGTTCAGCACCTCCACCTGGGATCCGTGTCGCACTTTGTGAGTGCCTTCGGTGATGAGCATGTCGCCGGCGCTAAGGCCACTCAGGATTTCTACAGAGCCGGGAACGCGGCGGCCGAGCTTGACCACCTGTTTCTTGGCGACACCTTCCTGCACAAGAAATACGAACTGCTGCCCGCCTTCCGGAACAATGCTCTCTTCGGGAGCAACGAGTACTTCACCGCGCTCGCGCTGCAGGTTGACGGTCATGAACATACCGGGCTTGAGGGCACCGTCGTTATTGGCAATGATCGCGCGTATCTGCACCGACCGGGCCACAGGGTCGAGCCGCGTATCGATACTGTCTACTTCACCCGTAAACGTCCGGTCCGGATAGACCAGGCTCTCGGCTTTGATATTCATGCCCTCGGACACCACGGTCAGAAATGTCTCGGGTACCGAGAAGTCGAGCTTGATGGTTTCCGTATCGTCGAGTGTCGTGATGACCGTAGACGTATTGACAAATCCGCCGGGGCTGACGCGCCGCAGGCCAACCCGGCCCGTAAACGGTGCCCTGATAGAAGTATGCGCGAGCCTGGCTTTCGCTGCCTCGACTTCCGCTATGTTGACCTGCATCGCGGCCAGCAATGTTTCGAGATTTGAGGCCGAAATCGCCTGTGTATCGATCAGCGATCTGCTTCTGTTGTAAATACTTCTGCTTTCACTCAGGGATGCCTCGGCGACAGCAAGCCCCGCGAGTATTTCGCTATTCTCCAGTTCGACAAGCAAGGCACCTTGCTGCACGAGCTCACTTTCTTCGAACGCGACCCGCGTTACGACACTCGATATCCGCGGTCTGATCTCGATGGATTCGTTGGCCTTTGCGGTACCCAACGCCTCGATCTCATCAACGATTCTTTGTGGCTGAACCACTCGCGTTATGACCTTGGTCGCGGCGCCAAAGCCGCTAAAACCACCCTGGCTGGGTGGCTCGGATTCACAGGCGGCCATGACCAGCAGGGTGATCGAAAGGCCGCAAATCGTGAGTGTCTTGAATGGACTCATATCTTCTTGAATTCTTTCCCCTGCTCCTGCGGTGCTCTGGAATACAGGTCCCATGTCGCTGGCAGAACCACCAAGTTTACCCCGACCGCCCTGTATTTATTCGAAAAACTACACTTCCTGACACATTACCTGACTGGTCCACCGGCCAAGAATTTCAGACACTGCCACTTGACCAGCGGCTATTTCCAGCCGAACGCCAGTGCCGGGGCACGCAGGGACAGTTATTAACATAATTAAGACCAACTGCATCTCATGGGTCCGTGATCCCATATGCTGATCCGACAACTAGCGAAAAATGTCCGCTTCAGGGCCCAAAGAGCAATCATAATTAGTTGATTTTAAAAAGAAACCAGTACAAATACGGGTCTTGTGAGCGGCCTCACAGCCTTTTGATCACGATGACTCTACCCTTGTGGCTGATTTCAAATGGGGATGAACAATCAGCAAGGACAGTACATTCGACCAGTGCGTCGTGCTCGACAAAGACGCATTCGATCCCGATGCGGTATTTCTGGATGACATCGTCGATGACGAGGTACTGCCGTATCTGAGTCTGGCCGTGGACGGGCTGACAACCAGCATCGACCGCTCCAAAGGCAAACTCGAGTTGCGTCCGGAAGACGCCGCTGTTGCCCAAGCCGTCAAGGCAAGTACAACGATGCCGGTGGCCGCCCTGGATCCCGAGCAACTCGAGGTCTATGGCTGGGAGTCCTCGCTGTGGAGAAAAATCCGGGGCTATCTCGGGTTTTAGATTCAAAAATTCCTGACAAGGGCCGGATCGGGCAACGATCCGGCCCTTTCTTATTGCCTTTTCACTACATCGTCGTTCCTCTAGACTGCGCCGATGGACTACGACTTCAAAGACAAGACCGTCATTATCACGGGTGGCTCGGAAGGCGTTGGCGCCGCCACCGCGAGAATGTTCGCGAGGCTTGGTGCGAACCTCGTCCTGGTTGCCCGAAGCAAGCGGAATCTCGAGAAAATCGCCGAAGAGCTTCGAAGCATGACACGTGTCGAGATTTGCGCGATGGACGTTGCCGACTTGGATGCCTGCGTCAATATTTACAAAAAGGCGGAGTTTGAATTCGGCAGTGTCGATATTCTCATCAACAATGCCGGCTATCACGAGCGAGGTCCGGTGGAAAGCGTTTCGGCTGACGATCTTTCGGCGATGATCGACGTCAACCTCAAAGCGCCAATCCTGCTGTGCAAGCTCGCCATCAAGCACATGAAGGATGCCGGCAGTGGTGCAATCATAAATGTCGGATCACTTGCCGGGCGCACGCCGGTGCCCGGTGCGGCAACCTACTCGGCTACCAAATTCGGCCTGAGAGCATTCACATTTGCGCTTGGCGAGGAGATAAGGGACAGCGGAATCAAGCTGGCCGTGGTATCTCCCGGCACGATCATGACGGGCTTTATCACGTCGAACTTCGACGCGGTTTCAGATCTCAACTTTTCTCAACCGATTGTTACTGCCGAGGAAGTCGCGCAGGAAATCGTAAATCTCGTCACAAACAACCAACGCGAGCGTGCATTGCCACGCGTTAGCGGCTATTTGACAACAATCTCGTATCTTTTTCCATGGCTATGGCGCCTGTTATTACCGTTACTGATTCGAAAAGGGCGCAGAGTTAAACGACAGCTGAAAGCTCAGATGCGCCAGGCAGAGGAGGAGCAGGGCACATGAGTTTTCATCTTGCCCAAGTGAATATTGCAATCGCAAAATATTCCTACGACGATCCACGATTTGTCGGATTCGTCGACAATCTCGACCGCATTTACGCGTTGGCGGAGTCCACACCCGGATTCGTCTGGCGACATATCAGTGTCAACAATGACGCTGAGGCCAAAGCCGTGTTCAACGAGCCCGAAATGATCTTCAATATGTCCTTGTGGGAGAGCAAAGACGCGCTAAGCGACTTCGTCTACAGGAGTGACCACGTCAACATTCTGCGCCAGCGCGCCGAATGGTTCGTTCCCCAGAATCGCCCTATCATGGCCCTCTGGTGGCAGGAAGCCGGCACGATTCCGAGCATATTGGAGGCCCGACATCGCCTGGATTTGTTGGCACAGGCGGGACCAACAGAAGACGCGTTCACATTCGGCAATTTCTTCGATCCGCCTGAAAAGGAAGCCGCGCATGGCTGACAGACTGAAAGACGGTCAGATCGAAGAGGCCCTCGCTGAGCTTCAAGGTTGGACGCTCGAGGACGGAAAACTATGCAGGAACTTCAAATTTACCAACTTCGTCCAGGCCTTCGGTTTCATGACCAGCGCTGCTATCGAGGCGGAGAAAATGAACCATCACCCGGAGTGGTTCAATGTCTACAGCAAAGTAAATGTCCAGTTGGTCACGCACGATGCTGGCGGCATCACTGAACTGGATATAGATCTTGCCCGGAAGATGAACGCCCTGGCCGGGGATGGGCGACACTAGGCGCCCATATCAATCAGGGAGCCGCGAACGCAGCCCGCGTAAAATTCTCGCAGCCATCGGCCAAAACCCGGACATTATCCTCGACCCGTGCTCCGCCAAACGGCCGCAGCCAGTCCACTTTGTCCCGGTTGACCATAGCGGCTGCTGGTGTTCCCTCAAGGTTCTCGAGCAACATGTCGATGACATAGGCTCCGGGCTCGATCGTCAGCACCTGATCTACCTCGAGTGTTCGCGTCAATCGCAGCCAGGGATGGCCGCTCGGCCTGTCGATCGTGTTGCCGCCCTCGTCCTCCATGAAGCCACCAACGTCATGCACCTGTATGCCCAGAAGGTGGCCGAGCCCAGTCGGGAAAAACGCCGCGGTGACACCGTTTTCGATAAGCGCTTCGACGCTTCCGGATGCCAGGCCCACAGCGACCAGCAGATCGGCAACCTTACGATGCGTCAGCAAATGAAGATCCTTGAAATCGACCCCGGCTTTGACTTCGCTGACGAGCTCGAGCTGCAATGCATCCATGCGGTCAACGAATTCCTGGAATTCGCTGTCTTCGAATGAGTAGGTGCGCGTGATATCGGACGCGTAACCATTCACGCGGGCCCCCGCATCGATGAGAAACGATCGGATCTCAGCAGGCGCTTCCCTGGCCTGATGCTGGTAATGCATGATCGCGCCGTGTTCGTTTAGCGCGATAATGTTGCCGTAGGGTAGTTCATTTTCAGTGTGTTGTACTGCGCGGCAGTAAGCGAGATGAATCTCGTATTCGGACATGCCGGTACGAAACGCTTCCGCGGCCGCCCGATGACCCTTTATACCGCGCCGGGATGCGGCACGCATACAGGCAAGTTCGTAGCCGGTCTTTACGCTCCGTCCATAATGAAGAATATTGATGGCCGATCCGGTGTTGATTCGCTCAATACCAAAGGCATGTGCTTCGTCATCGACCTCGCCGATCAGGATGCAATTGTCGCGATTCTCGGGCAGATGCTTTGCAACATCATCAACGGAATGCACCACCCGAATATCGAAATGGTCGGTCCAGTAACCTTCCGGATCAGCCGGCGGTGTATGCCAGTAGTCCTTTTCCTGGTAGTAGATCAGGATGGGCAGCTCGCCCGGTGTATGAATCAGATAACAATAAGGAGTCGAGATCAGCGGCAACCAGCCAATAAAGTGCGGATTGGCCTTGAAATGGTAGTTGTAGTCGTCCAGGAACACCAGACGAGGCGCGCCGGAAAATATGACCGCGTGACTGGCGCCCGCCTTTTCGAGCGCATGGTCGTGCCGCCTTTTTATCGTCTCGACATGCGCCGGGTAAAGCGGGCCAAGCTCTTCATTACCGGTACTCATGGGCCCGCATCATAACCGGAGTGAGCAGCCGCAGCGACCCCGGCCCTCAATCACGACTTCCCGACTCGCCGTCCTTACATAGAGTTTCAATCCCCTCACAATCTAGGCATCATTTGTGGTTTTCCAGAGTGGCCCGGAGATATGCATGATCCGCAAAACAATGCTGGCAACAACCCTCACGATGGCACTCATGGCTAATGGGTCGGCGGCGGTACCGGGTTTCGATCGGATATCCGGTATGCCACACGCCTCCCGTTCCGAGATCATCGCTCCGCATGGCATGGCAGCAACCAGCCAGCCACTGGCCACGCAGATCGCACTCGATATTCTGAAAGCCGGCGGCAGCGCGGCCGATGCGGCCATCGCCGCGAATGCAGCCCTCGGCTTGATGGAGCCGACAGGATGCGGCATAGGTGGTGACCTCTTCGCCATCGTCTGGGACGCCAAGAAGAAAGAACTCACAGGTCTCAACGGATCCGGCCGCTCGCCGCAGTCATTGACCCTGCAGTATTTCAGGGACCAGGGAATGGACAGGATTCCGCCACGCGGCCCGTTGCCGGTAAGCGTACCGGGCGCCGTTGATGGTTGGTTCGAGCTGCATGCCAGATACGGACGTCTGCCAATGAACCAACTCTTGGCGCCAGCAATTGCTTATGCAAATGAGGGTTTTCCGGTTTCGGAGTACATTGCCCTGGGCTGGGCCATCAATTCAGAAAAACTCAAAGAGTTTCCGGGCTTCGCTGACACGTTCAATCCGGGCGGCAGGGCTCCCAGGAAAGGCGAAGTCTTCAAAAATCCACGCCTCGCGAAGACCTATCAGACCATTGCGGATGAAGGTCGCGATGCTTTTTACAAAGGCGAGATCGCAAGAAAGATCGATTCCTACATGACCGAGCACGGCGGATTCCTGCGATACGAGGATCTCGCCGCGCACAAGTCGGAATGGGTGACTCCGGTCTCCACCAACTACCGCGGTTACGATGTATACGAGTTGCCACCGAACGGGCAGGGTATCGCCGCGCTACAGATCCTGAACATTCTGGAAGGCTTCGACATCAAAAGCATGGGCTTTGGCACGGCCGAGTACATGCACACTTTCGTCGAAGCAAAAAAACTCGCATTCGAGGATCGCGCAAGATTCTATGCTGATATGGATTTCGCCGATGTCCCTGTCGATACGTTGATATCCAAGGACTACGCGAACGAACGCCGCAAGCTGATCGATCCCGACAAAGCTGCAATGAGCTATCCTGCGGGTGACGCCAGGCTCGAACAAGGTGACACGATATACCTGACGGTCGCCGACAGTGACGGCAACATGGTGTCTCTCATTCAGAGCAACTATCATGGCATGGGTTCCGGCATGACACCGGGAGATCTCGGCTTCATCCTTCAGGACCGTGGTGAGTTGTTCAGCCTGGTCGAGGGACATGCCAACGTAATAGAACCAGGCAAGCGCCCGTTCCATACCATCATCCCCGCCTTCATCATGAAAGACGGCAGACCCTGGATCAGTTTTGGCCTGATGGGTGGTGCCATGCAGCCACAGGGCCATGCTCAGATCGTCATCAACATGATCGACTTCGGCATGAACCTGCAGGAAGCTGGCGATGCCGCAAGAATCAACCACACGGGATCGTCTCAACCGACGGATGATGTCATGACGACGGGCGGAGTCGTGCATCTCGAGACCACCTTCAGCGAGGCGACCCGCACCGAACTCGAGAAGATGGGACACACGCTCGGTGACTCAGATGGCAGTTTCGGTGGTTACCAGGCAATCATGTTGGACGCAGAACAGAGCATATATTACGGCGCCTCTGAGTCACGCAAGGATGGCCACGCGGCCGGTTACTAGGGACACATAAGAACAAGCCCATGAGCCAGGACATATACCTCACCGGTATCACCACGACCGGAACACCACATATCGGCAACTATGTCGGCGCCATTCGCCCGGGAATCGCCGCCAGCAAGGACCAAAACAACAACAACTACTACTTTCTGGCCGACCTGCATTCCCTGGCCAAGGCCGAAGACCCCAAGAAGATGCAGCAGTCCACGCTGGAGATCGCAGCAGCCTGGCTGGCATTGGGGCTCGATACCGAAAACGCCATGTTCTACCGGCAGTCTGACATTCCCGAGATTCCACAGCTCACCTGGATATTGACCAGCATGACGGCCAAAGGCCTCATGAACCGGGCACATTCTTATAAAGCCATAGTGAAGGCCAATGAGGAAAGAGGTAACAAGGATCCGGACAAGGGCATCACCATGGCGCTTTACAGTTACCCCATCCTCATGGCTGCCGACATCCTGATGTTCAAGAGCACCAAGGTTCCGGTCGGCCGTGACCAGAAACAGCACGTTGAGATGACCCGGGATATCGCCCAGCGTTTCAACCACCACTACGGCGACATACTGGTGGAACCCGAGGCGGTCATCGACGACAACACCGCAGTCCTCAAAGGCCTGGACGGCAGAAAGATGAGCAAGAGCTACAACAACTTCATCCCGATCTTCGAGAGCGAGAAGCGTCTAAGAAAGCTCATCATGAAGATCAAAACCAACAGCCTCGAGCCCGGTGAACCCAAAGTTACCAAAGGCTCCACGCTCTACGACATGTACAAGGCCTTCGCCACAGAAGACGAGGTTAAGGATATCGAAAAGAAATACGCAGAAGGCATCGCCTGGGGAGACATGAAACAGCTCCTGTTCGAGTACATCAACAAACACATCAAGCCCGCCAGAGACGAATACCAACGCCTCATCGACGACCCAAAGGTCGTCGAAGACGAGCTTCAAAAAGGTGCGCAGAAAGCCAGAGAGATCTCAGTCC
>Ga0255052_10000780_pt1 | contig 25112 bp, 29 predicted proteins | sample JV7_2_21_MG_FD_188632 | JGI IMG/M metagenome (GOLD analysis project Ga0255052, IMG submission 188632) | Seawater microbial communities from Jervis Inlet, British Columbia, Canada - JV7_2_21 | ecosystem: Environmental > Aquatic > Marine > Inlet | place: Canada: British Columbia | collected...
TAAGCGCCAGAATCGCAGCCGCAATCCCGGTTAGTGCTTCAGGTGTTATTGTCATCGCATCTCCTTACTAATCAAAAACATCTTCCAAATTGAATCCGATTTGTTCGACTAGGGGCAAGCCTGCGCCGTGGGTCACGGATGTGTATTCCGCATTGATAACAAGTCGTCGCTGGCTACCATCCTCATAATCAAGATCGGCTGCGCCCAACAGAATTTCTTCTGTTGCTTCAGGCGACGAAATCTCCACGTCGGTTCGACTGTTAATCGTCTGGCCAGTCTCGCCAAACAGGGACCACGTGAGCGCAGTCGGCGCTACTGCGTCACCGTCCTCATCTTCGAAATTGACCGTGATAATGAACGTGCTGCCGTCTACTGCAACCGCCGCAATCGAAATCATAACAACCTCTATGTGAGTGAGATGTCCAGATCGCCAGCCGAGAATTGCACAGTGTCACCGTCGCCAATTGCTTGATCGGTTACGGCGTTATCGTACACAAGCACCTCGCCTGCGCCCCAGGTTCCGCTGGTGCAAACACACATTGCAACGACTGTGCCCCACGCGCCGCCACTGGGCGGCCCCATCACGACATCATGGGTGTTGTCCACGAGCGTCGGAGATGTCCCGGCTGCAAGGTCCCAGGTGGGCGACGAGCCGCCATTGATATTGACTTGCTTCCTGGCGTACCCATTTGCATTGGCGACCTCGGTAAAGTCACCGCCACTGTCACTGTCAACGAGCGTAGCAGTAGCTAGGGCAATGTGGGTTTCGGGTTTCGAAAACGCTTGGTTCCTGAACACGAAATCAAGCCATGCGTCAGCCAGATAATCAGACACGTACCCTGCGTCCACAGTGACCGTAATCTCGGTCGTGGCAACCTTGGGCGTGTTATTGTTCGCAACCTCCACAGTGGCCGAGAACGCTCCGTGAGCGAGCAGATCCCCACCTGACAGCGTATCGAAGATGCCCCAGTGGGTGATGTCCACGGCGCTACCAGTGTTCTGGTCGAAAGTCACATCACCTGATTGGGTGATGACCCGACTTGCCGCTGCTCCAAACGTGATCGCCTCACGGTCATAGCCTGTGTAGGATGTCTCGGTGCCGCTCTCGTCGTCTGCAAGATCGCTCTCGGCCAGGCCAAGATAGACTGTTGCAACGTTCGAATAGGCAACGTTAAAAATGTGGTCGAGCAGTTCATTTTCCAGAAAGTCACTAATAGAACCCATTTCAATCTCCTATGACACTGTTAGTGTCGGCTTCTTTGCCGTTGCAGTCGCACCCGGCTTGCTTCCCGTTGCAGTCGCTTCTGGCTTCCTGGCTGTCGCAGAAGCGAGCAGCAAATACCCAACTACCCCGCTCAACAGAATTGCGGCGTCGGGCGTGCTAGTTGCTGCCGCTATAATTGCCGTGAGCAAAATCTCCTCAAACGACAGGGTTACATCGTCGGGCGTACTGATAGCCGCCGCGACTGCCGACGACAGTTCCCGAGTCACGAGCATTCCAATATCGTCCGGGGCGCTAGTGGCTGCTGCAATCGCTGCCAGCAGTTCCCTTGTGACGAGTATGCCTGCGTCGTCGGGGGTGCTCGTTGCAGCCGCAATCGCCGCAGCCAGTGCCTTGATAACGAGCAAGGTCGCGTCGTCTGGTGTCGATGTCGCGGTTGAAACCGCCGCAATCAATTCTCGGGTAACGAGCATTCCAACATCGTCTGAGGTGCTCATTACAGCCGCGACGGTCGTCAGCAGTTCCCGAGTCACCAACATGCCAGCATCATCTGGGGTGCTCGTTGCAGCCGCAATAGCTGCTGTCAGCAGCTTGATGATAAGCAGGGCAACATCGTCAGGTGTGCTGGTAGCTGCTGCTATCGCTGAAGCTAATTCCCGAGTCACTATCAGGGCAGCAGCAGACGTGCTGGTTGCTGCGCTGGCGAGCGCTACCATCTCGCGAGTGACAAGCATACTCGCGGCATCAGATGTCGTGGTAGACCCTGCGATTATTGCAAGTAAGAAGATCCCAGTAAGCAGCGTGGCGTCGTCTGGTGTTGAGGTTGCCGCTGCTATCGCTGCCAGCATCTCGCGAGTGACTAGCAGGGAAGACGAATCTGGGGTGGTCATCGCCGTTGCTATCGCAGACACCAGTTCCCTCAAAACGAGCAGACCTGCATCATCTGGCGTTGTCGTTGCAGCAGTTATTGCCGCTGCCAGAGCGTGGATGAGCAACAGGGATGCCGAGTCGTTTGTACTGGTAGCGGCTGCAATCGCTCCAATAAACTCTCGGGTCTGCAACAGGAGGGCGCTATCCGTCGAAGAGATGGCAGCCGATATTGATGTGACAAGCGCCCTGCCCATCAACATGCTAACGGAATCGTTCGTGCTGGTTGCTGCTGCCACTGCGCCCAGTAGTTCGTGGATGATGAGCAGGGCCGATGCGTCGGAAGTGCTGGTTGCTGCTGCCACTGCTGCTACCAGTGGGCGCGAAACAAGCAAGTCGGCTGCGTCGGTCGCGCTTATTGCACTTGTGATCGCCGCTGCCAGTTCCCGAGTGACGAGCATACTTGCATCGTCTGGGGTCGTCGTGCTTGTGGAAATCACGCCTAGCAGTTCCCGAGTGACGAGCAGGATTGCCACGTCAGGTGTTGTCGTGCTTGATGAGATGGAGGCTATAAGGTTCTTGATAATGAGCAGGACAACATCGTCTGGGGTAGTAGTTGCAGCAGCCATCGCCGCGAGCAGTTCCCGCGTGACCAACATCGCAGGGGCGTTTGTGGTCGTTGCAGTTGCAACTACTGCGGCAAGGAGTCGGGTAACGAGCATGGTAGGGGCGTTTGTGGTGGTAGCAGTTGCGATGGCTGCGAGCAGTTCCCGCGTTACAAGCATCGCAGGGGCGTTGGTCGTCATTGCTGCTGCCATCGCTGCCAATAGCTCGCGAGTGACTAGCATGTCGGGGGCGTTTGTGGTGGTTGCTGCCGTTATTGCGGCTGACAGTTCGTAATCCTCACCTGTCGCAGGGGCCAGCCCGATCATTATGGAGGTCCAGATCTCAGATCCGCCACCACCGACAATTGATGCGGAGACATACGTCGTAGCCGACGCAGGCGTCCAGCCGATCCAGGCGCTCCGCTCTTGGCCGTCATCGTAGGAGAAAAGTTCCTCGTCACCCGATGCGGGATGGTGGGTTGTGTTGTCTGAATTCCCGGCGAACATTACCGCCCAGGAATCTGCCGGAAGGGCTGACCAGTTTTGGTTAGTTCCCGCGTCAATGGTGGAATCATAGCCCGTGGTGTGTTTTTTGTAAGTATCGCTCGGATAGCTTTGATCAAAGCCGTCCATTTGGACTACCTGGAGGACTAGGCCGTCTGAACCCGAGTCGATAATAACCTTTACGTTGTAGGTACCGGCGTCGGGGAAGTTCGCTTCTTTAATATAGGCGATGGTGGTATGGCTACCGTGGATTCCTGTGTCCTCCTCTTCTGCGTAGATCGTGAAGGCGGTTTCGTCTCCTCCGCCTGGGTCGAGTGTTACGGACACTACGTCGTACTCGTCCATGCAAGACACATTGGCCCAGAGGAAACGGTTCGGGCCGTTTGTGATGGTTATAGAGGCGGTAACGTCGGAAGCACCGACGTCAGCAGCACCAGCATAGTCGCGGAAGCCTGGAGCTTCAATAAAATCAACGTCAGGGACGAGGAACATGTAGCCCCAGGAGTACTCAGCCGCGGCGGATTCGCCAAAGCAAACGGTGGAAGCGTCGGGATCTGTATAGCCAATCCACGAGTTGGTGTCATAGGTCGCATTGACGACTTGCTCTAAGAGTTCTGTGCAATCTGTAGCCGCTGTGAGGGCAGTATCGTCGTCTACGTGAACCACGCCAATTACGCGGCAATTGGCATATCTGGAGTCGCTAAGATCAATGGGTGTTTCGAAGTATCCGCTGTCTTGTTCGGTGCCTGATGAATACTCTTCCCACTCAAGGCGCGGAAATGGAAAATCCTGATGTACATCATCCATCTGAAAAACGTGTAGGATCTTCCACCACGCGCCCGTTTCGTCTATTGTTGCAGTAACATCGTAGTCGCCGGTTGGTGGGAAATCGGCTTCTTTGATATAGCCAAGATACCCTCGGTTGTCTACGTTATTACCAAAATACAAATGTTTATGCAGTGTGAATTCGGTTTCGTTTGCGCCGCCCAAATCCAATGTGATGGCCGAAACCTCTTCAGTATCGTAGCAGGTGGCAACAGCAAAAAGCATCCGATTAGAACCAGCGGAGATGGTGAGATCTGCCGCAGTTACGTCTGTGTTCGAAGAATTGGTATCGGTTCCGGTCGCAGTGCCTTGGAATGACGGAGTAGTCGGCATTATGGCCCTGTTATGATCTGTGCTTCTGCTCGCAAGCGTAGGCTGTCCAGAAGCGTATTAAGGCCTGCTTTTTCGTCGGTCGTTAGTTTCGGTAGCAGTTTTCCATTGGAGGGAGTCATGCCGCGTCCGTTCTGGTCGATAACCTGAACCTTATACTCTGCATCGCGGTTGCCTACCTCGCCCGTAGGGTCGAAAAGTGTTATTTTGATCTGACCGATGGTGGTCGGTATTCGCGATTGGCGTGGTTCGAAGTCTGACATGCTATGCCTCCACCTTGTTAGGCTCTGCTGTGGGGAGCGGTAGCCCATTTTCTGGTTCCGGCTCCTTTTCGGGTTCGGGCTTGGGCATTGGCAGCCCGTTGTCTGACGTTTCCGAGTCATCCAGTGCCCATCGTAGTATTTCGGCAGCCCCGGAAATTGCGAAAGACGCCTCGGTCAAGGCGGCAATTTGCTGTTCGACTTTGACCTTTCGTTGAGTAAGTTCCTTGATCTGTTTGGCGATTTCGTCTTTCGTTCTCATCTATTCTCCTATGGTGCGGGTAGAGCCGTTTGGGCCAGTACTCGAATGTCGTCTAGGAACGTCTGCAATGCGGCAATCTGCGGGGCTGTCAGATGAGGAACTAGATCGCCAGAAATCTTGCGCATAATGGTGCCATCCTGATCTAAAATCTCAATAGAGTAGCGAGCATTGCGATCAGCGTGCACCCCATTTGGGTCGGTCAGTCGCAGATTAATCGAGCCTATGCTCGTGGGAATTGCTCCTTGTTCAATTGGTAAGGGCATTTTTCAACTCCTCAAACTGTGCTAGTAATTCCTGATACTTCGTCTCCATCTGCCACATCGCACCGGCCAGCAACTTCTGAAGGCGTGCGCCGTTTACGAAATGGTGCCCATCATCGTTGTAAGTCACGATTCCGAGCCTGGCCAGGTCCTCTCGCCCATGCTCAAGGAAGTCGTCAAATGTACTTTGTACAATGCCTTGCCCGGGCAATGAGAGGGCAAAGGCTCGAAGGAGGTGGATGTCGTTGTATTCGTCGTACGCTCCTCCATCCGCGCCGTCATAATGGAAGTCGCCGTCCTCATCGACAATGAACTTGGTAGCCGTGCCGATACCAACAGCAAACACGTTGGCATTGGCACCTGGAACAGTTGTCGTTGTGCCTGTCTTCTTTCGTGCCGAAATCTCAACGGGTGCTTCTGAACCTGTTCCCTTGGACGTGTCGTCGTTCGTATAGACCCCTCGGAGCAACAGGGCCTCAACATCTTCTGTTAACCCCACTATGCGCAGGCCTCCTTCGTCTCCTTCCTGCTTTCGCATATAGCCCAAGTTCTGGGTTTGCGTCTCGGTTGTTACGCCATGAGCAACTTTGCCTGTGCTCCAAAAGGACAGAAACTCCGAATCATCAAGCGCCACGTCAATAGTCAGTCCGACATCCTGCTTTGAGTTGGTAGTGTTATTAGGCCAAGGGTCGTCACTGATAATGAGATGGGATCCGATTGCAACCTGATCGCCATATGCGAGCAGGGATGTGCGATTTACGGTGCCGTCGTGCCCACCCATAAAACCGTATGTGTCATCCTCATCGTCATAATCGGCTTTCGCACCCATGTAAGCTTCTTTGCCCCCTGCATAGGCGTGCAAACGGAGAATAGCGAACTTGCCTGCCGCATAGGTAGGGGCGCGAGTGTATATGTCAAGCTCGCCGCTTTTGTCAACGCCCAGGTCTTTGCCTATGTGGGACATCATGCTAGAAATAATGGTGGATGTCCCGTTGTGCCAGTCGAGAGACCGGGGATCGCCACCCGAACCTGGGCCGCCTGTGGAGGGGATATTGTATATATCGATACCTTGATCAGATAGGGTCAAGTCGCCATCGGCGGCTGCTACAGTTCCATCAGTGTCGGCGTACACGTGTACATCGGTACCATTGGTGCCGCCACGGATGTTCAAAATCCCTTCGGACTGATCCCAGAATATGTTGGCGCTACTGGTTTTGACTTCCCCGATGATGACATCTCCCCCAGGTGCCCACGAGCCGACCACTTTGTTCACATCGCTCGACAGGTAGCGCATTCGAATGCCGTTGGTTGGGTCAATAACGAGGTGGGAATATCCGTTATCGTAGCGTCCCAGGCCCAGACCCATCGTATCGTCGGAATAACCGTAGATTCCGTTCAGATTGCCGAGCGCCCAATGTTCCGACCACGCGTTGTAAGTGCTCGACGTGCGAACATTGCCTAATATGGTCGGGCCGTAGGTCGTGCCCAGTAGCCCTTGTACGGCAAACAGGTCAATGTGCCCATCCCCTGTTTGCCCACTGTTGACGACAGAATCCCCGGCCAGCCACGAGTTTGCGCCTGACCCATCAAGATCCCGCGTTATGTTCAGAAAATAGAATTCCTCCCCTGTCATTTCTCCTGTGTAGGCAATGTGTCCGCCTGCGGTTGCACTAATTAGATCTTTCTCCCCTGCATCAAAATAAATCGTGGTAGAGCCTGCACCGAAACTACTGGAAGAAACAAGCCATTGCCCGTTGTGGGTTGGTTCTCCGGTACAATCGCGCCATTGAAAATAGATCCCGCCGGAGAAGTATGCTGTCCAATCGCCGTCTACCTGTATGTAGTCGCTGGTAGTGTTGACGTCTGCTACGGTTAGCCCAGAAAACTTAAAGAATTCTATTCGCTCGTACCCGTTCAGAATCAGAATGTCATTCTTCCCAGGTTGATTATGTTTCAGAACGATAAAATCCGTTGTCGCTGGTCCCCAATCGGTGATAAGTTCGGTCGTGGGCATGACCAGAATCTCGCCGCCGATGGTGCTGATCACCTCTTGGGCGACGAGCACGTCAACCCATAGTTCGGCTACGTGCAGGGTGAGGAACTTCTTTGTTATGCTTCCTAAATTGACATCAAAATTAGTCTGTGGAAGAAAGTCTTTTCCTGCGGGGGCAATGACCAAATCGCCCGTAGTGCTCCAAAGGTGTTCCCCGCCAGCGTTGAGCGTGAAGCGAGCCTCGTCCACTCCATCAGTATGCTGGATAATGTCGTCGCTATACTCCACTATGCCGCCAGTAGAATCGAATCGCAGATCAGGCCCACTTGCAATTCCTATGCGTCCTTCGTCAGTGAGACGAATGTGGCTGGCTGCTCCAAGCTCGATATTAAAAGTGTCAGCAATCCAAAGTCGGTCGGACGCGGGATCTTCTCCGACCCCTAGCCCTTGGAATGCGATGTGCCCCGAGACATTGGTACGGAGTAGTGACTTTGTAGCACCTGGATCGTAGCTTGTTGTGAGTAAGTGTGTATGGTTGCCAGCCGCTACGCTCGTGGTGTCAGCAGTGAGCGTGCCGGGGGTGTCCAGGTCCAACTCGATGCTGGCAGTCAAAGCGCCCCCACCAGTCAAGCCATCCCCTGCGTCCACGCTTTTGTCGAGCTTGTCAGCTTGCAGCCCGACCACCGTCTGCCCTTGCGCATTGGACGAGAGAACGAATGGCGCTTGTGGAGCAGCAGGTGAGAAGGTGTGTTGCGCCTGGACGGTTCTGTCCGAGTCGTTGTGCATGTACTGAGTATGATCGTCGTCAAGCAAGCCGAGCAACCCACCATGATCAGTCGTGCCAGCCGGGATGGTGGTCATCCCAAGCATGACCAGAATCCGACCAGTATCTACCGACTCGTGACGTTTTCCGAATGCACTTTTGACCGTGACAAGACTCATCAGTACCCCCCTCGCCTGCGGTCGCGCCAGTAGTTCTCATTGTACCAGTTGGAATTGCGGTAGGGACTGCCAAACCAGGGCATAACAGATGGCGCTCCCGCTCGTTGCATCGCTGGAGACATGAGCCAATCAATAAACCGCTGCGGCGTGTTCGGCCCTGCAAAGAAGTGGGCATACTTCCAAATTGCCGGGTCGGTAACAGATAGGCCAGATAGCGGGTTCTTACTGCTGCCCTGCCCCATAAGCGATGCAAGCTGTGCATCCTCAAAACGAGTCGAGGTCATCCCGGGCTGCTCCGCGTCGTCACTCATTGACACTTCCTCCAACAGCACGTCGTTGCCCTGTTGCAGGTAGCTACTGGCAGGTGCGGACAATGCGCCCCAGGCTGGATCACGAACCACGCCTGGTGTCACCATCCAAGGGTTGATGCCACTACGCCCACCGATGTGGGCCTGTAGTGAGCGATTAATCCAGTAATATTTCGGATTAACATCTATTTGAAAATAGTCAAGCTCGTTTTCATTCGTAACATTGATAGTGTGCGGAGGGGTCTCCTCGTCTGCTCGCACGCCAAGTGCCCTGACAAGCTCATCCCACACCTTCGTGGGCCTGTCCTGGCCGTGGATAATATCCTCAGTATTGGCTGCAATGTTACCTGTTGACAGCAGGTCACAATCGGTCGTGATGAGGTTCGTGATGTAGGTGGATGTGTCCACCTGCGTCTCACCATCACCAATGGTGATGTATTGGAAGTTAGTCGAATAAACGTAACCCGATGCGCGGACGACGCATTTGTCCTCAGATGAGTCGGCCACCGAGTGAAAAACGGGCTTCGGGTCGGCATATTCAGCCAGGGTGTTGGCCATCTCTTCTTCCACCTGGGCGAGGAACACCTTATCCATGACGAGGATAAGCTCACGCCTGCCATACTTGGCAATGCTTAGGTCGTCCTCTTCCCAGGCTGCAACCTCGTACAGGTTGCCCACACCATCAGTGTATATGGCTCGCACTGCATTGATTACGGGCATGAGCGACCGACGCATGGCCATCCCACCTTCGTACAGATCAATCTCGTCCACCATCCCTCGCCAGGTCGTGAATCCCCCTATCATTTCGCGCATGTCAAAACCAAGCCTGTTGTAGAACCAATGTCGGCCATAATCAGCGTCATAAGTCTCGCCCGAGAAGTCCCACTGGGCCTGCCAGAACCCGCCCACAAGGCGAATAGTACGACGATAGTTGGTTGCCTTGTCGCGGAAATTCTCGACGAACCTACCCCCCATAGCGGAGGGCTGGCGGACTTCTAGGAACTGCTTGCTATTAATCGTCACGGTAGGTGCTCCACCGCTCATATAGCGAGGCTGTAATGGTGCCTATGTTGTCAGATGGATTGTGTATCCCGCTGCGCTCGCCAGCCAGAACAACAGTCGCACCACGGCGTGGAATCTGACCCCATTTCGACGTGCCAGCCTCAGGCGTGCCCAGGTCCGTTTCGCCCGTATCATTGGCGTAAACCTGTGTTTGCCAATCTTCGCTGGTCAGTATGATCACCTGGCCATCCGTGACCGGGGCGTCTATGTTGTCCAGGTAGATCCTGTGTTCTGCTGGGATCAGAATAATCTCGGCCAGTCTCAGGTCGTTGTCATCCGTTCCGCTGAGCGTTTCAGCCTCCACATTGATCAGAGCCAGCTTGGCAGCAGGGATATTGTCGTAGAACAATGCTCGTGGTGCCATGCCTGGAAATTGGAGGATGCCACAATCGTAAATGCGATAATCCGTATCCTCCACCACCACCTCGCCAAGCTGATTGACGCTGTTGATGCCATTACCTGCAAAGTCGTCTGGATCTTCCATTGACAAGGATAGGCGCATCCGAACTGGGTTGGATGCTGTGACCCGAGCAATGATCAGCACGGTATGGTAGCCAGCCCACTTTTCTGGGTCGCCTGTCAATTCCCGACTGCACCGATAGCCCATGCTGGCATTAGATGCAAAAGTGATTTGCGCGACATTGGTGAAGGTAGGGTCGCTGGTGATGCGAGACGAGTCGCCATTGGTGTGATGCCGCACATCACTGACACTGCCCATACTCATCACAGGGTCAAGCGCTGATCCTTGGTCATAACGCCAGCCCATCCACATGCGATCAAGCGTGTTGGTTGCAGGCTTAAAGGTCAGGATAGACAAGCGCGATGGCAGGGTGCCCCCGGCAGGTAGGTCAAAAGTGCCCCCGCCAAGGCTCTTGGTTCCTGATATCGTGGGGGTGGTCGCCCCTTGGGATTCAAATGCCCCTCTCGTGATGGTCAAGGACCCGTAGAATATCTCGTTGGGCCTCTGAATGGGATTGAACACATCGTTGCTGGGAAGGGGGATGAACGTAGCCTCGTAAATAGGAGCGACCCGACTGGCCCCCTCGTTGTCTGTTCTGGCGTGCAGCCAGATACTATTGAACTCATTAGACTCGGGGTCGTTGAACAGATTCGCCTGCTCCACATCTCGCTCAAAGTCGGCAATGGCCGACTCCACTTCAGTACCCCCTGTTTCATAAACGAACAGGGATAGCGTATCAATCCATCGTGGCTCGCCATTTGCACCAGGTGGAGCAGGCGTGCCCATAAAATACCCCCGTTCCAACAGCCGCAACCCGCCACTGAGAAAATTGGTGCTAACACTCGATCTCGTTCCTATGCCTAGCGTGGTTGCCATCTATAGCCCCATGTACGCATTGCGTCGAGCCTGGTTGGCTTGATCCATCAATGCTGCCATCATTTGTGCTGTTTGGAAGTCAGGCACGACGAATATCGTCTGACTCTGATCAATCATTGGTGCTGACAGTGCGCCTTGTGCCCCAGCAGGCGGGTCGTCTGGAATACCACCACCCCCGCCTCCGCCAGATCCTCCACCTCCCCCACCCGAGCCGCCCCCACCTGGGGCGCTACCCGAGCCGCCTCCAAGTAATCCGGCTGTTTTTTGGAGTGCGATATAAGTTTTCATCTCCTCAATCAGGGCGTCCATGTTCGTTTTGTACTCCACCTCATACTCGCCCTCCAAGGTGGTCATCTTCTCTCCGGTGGTCGTGATCTCAGCGTCGAGGTCTCCTACGGCATCAGACACGACATTGCCGAATCCTTGTGCGAGCAGTTCCATGTTGATCTGATGCTGCTGGGCAGCAGTGCGAGCGCGGGTAGCAGCTGCCCCTTCTTCCTCTAACAGCCAATCCTCAAGGTTGAAATTAGCAACGAACATGCCCAACGCCTCAAGTGCCTCCTGGGCAGTCATTGCCCCGGCTGCTACCTGCTCGCCCAACTCCGCGCCCATCTGGTTGAAGATACTTTGCGTGTAAGCTGTGTCAAATGCTTCGGTCGCACCTGCCAGTTCTCGCAGTTCAAACCCGTAAGCACCTGCACTTGATGCGGCTTGCAGCATGGCCCCGGCTGCATCAGTCATCACCTCATCAATATCCCAGCCTGTTGCCAGCTTGCCCTGGACGGATTCCAACCCTTCCAACTCCACTCGCAATTCGGCCAGTTTCTCCGTCTGGTTGTCTGTTAGCTTTTCCTTGTCGGTGAGCTTGGATATATCCTCGGACAGTTCTTTGATCTGCTCGGTCTTATCAATGACAAACTGGAACGACTCGCCAAACGTCTGGCCCAACGTTTCAAAGTCAAACAGCCCGGCAAACAGGCTGCCACGTTCCACACGGATGGCAGTTGCTTCGGCCAGGGCTTCGGCCAGAGTTTGCACGTCAACAGCCGCCTCCCTGGCCGCATCGGACATCCGTTCCAAGTGCCCGACCGTTGACTCAAGACGTACCGCGCCCAGGGTTTGCAATAATGTTGTATCAAGCAATTCTGTCGGCAACGACCATCCAGCGGCGGCAGATAGGCGCTTGTTCCGCGCCAGTTCGTAAGCAGCCAACGCTTCCTCGGCTGCGGCCTGTGCTGCCAAACTGAAAGCGAGCGCTTGCACATCTGGGGCAGGACCGGCAGGTTCTTTTGCAAGGAACTGAAAATGGCGCAAAATCCCGATAAATGGAATCCACTGGGCTAGCTTGGAGCCTAACAATTCAACCTTGGCCGCAGACTCTTCGGCAGAATATCCGATGCCGTCTATCCCTTCTGCAACGGTAGCGGCAATCTCGCCATAGAACCCTCTCTGAAGAGAGTCTTGGAAATTGTCCAGCTTGGTTTGCGCTTGCTGCAATGCGGTTAGCGCATCATCGGCAGCCAGTTCGTAATCTTCTATTGACTGTTCTGCGGTCTGGAGAAACGCCTCGCTAAACGCTTCATCCACATCCATCCCGGTCTCTTTCAATTCCTCCAGCTTCCTCTTGAAAGCTGTGACGGAGATGCCCATCGTATCAAAGCGTGCGGTCGTCTTGTTACTGATGGTCAGGGCAAGCGCTTGCATGTCAATGCCCAGGGCACCTACAACCGCTGTCATACGCGTTAATTCTTCACGCCCGCCCACAAGACCCATTCTCATGAGGTCGCCAGCCCCGGCCATTAGTTCGACATCGCTAACCGTGTTCCTGGTCGCTTCACGAAGATCCTTCATTACCTCCGTTGTGCCGCCGATGTCTTTTGTTAGCGCACCAAAAATATTGATAGTGCGTTGCTGCTGGGCAGTGTCGAGCATAGTCTCAAAGGCGTCCCCGACTACCTGGCCCACCTTCTCGAAGATTTCGAGCGTCTGATTAATCGGGGTTGCAAGTTCCTGCCACTGGTCGCCCAGAGATTGCAGTGATAATTCGTTACTCTCGGCTGCATCACTGACACCCTGCAACCCATGGGCAGCGCTAACGGTTCCACCATCACCCTGCCACAGGGCCTCGATAAAATAGCGTAGATACTCGTTAGCCACTTATCTTGCTCCGCTTCCACTCATCATACTGCTCTCGCATTCCCGTTTTCTCAACGACCGTTTTCCAGGCCTGCGGGTTAGCATTGGCCCATGCTGCCACGTTGCCAGGTGGGATACTCTCGGCCTGCCTAACAAGCCTAAGCTCGGCCTTGGCATCCTCGTATGCGTTCCAGGCAACCGACATGCGATCCAGCAATCCCGCTGGCTGCTCATCAATAACCGTAGGGGCCAGGCCCCATTCCTTGACTTGGTACGCATACCAAAGTTCCGTAGGAGGCGTACCACCATCAGCAGCAGCGGCAGCCTCCTCCTTTAATTTGGGTCGATGTGCCTGGCCTTATTGTGCGCCTTCCAGCAGGCAAGCGCCAAGGCTTCAGCCTCCTTGACTGTTAACGCCTCAACTTGTTCCCGAGTCACCCCAGTCACGAACCACCCACTTTCGTAGGCACAGGTGACAGTGATGTCATAGAACACCACATCCGGCAGGCTTGATATATCAGTCACGCCCTCTGGGCGAGATTCCTGTACTGCGCGAACCCAATTGGCCAGCTTTTTGTTGGTCAGATCTACCAGTTCAATCATTCTACGATGCCGCCTGGATGGTCAATGCGCCATCGATTCCAACTGTGATGCTAAGAACCCCCAGCGTGTCAGGGTCGCCGCCCAACTCGCTTCGCAGGATGACCGCACCGGTAGCAATGAATTCGATATTGAGTGCAGTGTCGCCCTCGGGATGGAACTCGAATGCCGTTTCCACCTGCCCACGCTTTAAAGCATTCAGCGTGGTGATGTCTCCAGCGTCAACGATAACGTCAAACGAGAATTGATCCTCGGGGGTCCCTGCTCGTCTAACCGTAGTCGCTCCAGTCTCGCCAGAGCATTTTGCCACTGAATCGGCAACAGAACCACTCCAGCGATAATTGGCCAGACACAGGTATTGTGTCGAGCCGAACGTGAATTCTGCTTTGTCGCCAGCAAACTTAACCATTGTTACACCTCATGTGCTACTAAAACCTCAACCACCTTGCGATACAATTCCGTATCGTCCTCATAGAAATCTGGCCCGGCATTGTATCGCCAGTGCCCTGTTGCATTTGCCAGAGCGATGAGGGCATCACGCATGGTGATGACCACTGTATAGCTCGCGGCATAACTGTCTATCTGCACACGGGATTGCGTGCAGCCATTGGAGCCTATTGGAACTTGTGTGAGCACCTGATAGACCATAGCCGGAAATGTGGCATCGTCTGGGGCAACGTCAGGATATAGGCGGGTCCCTATCAGAGCACCAATCGTGCCATCGCCAGTCACCGCGCTATACACACTGCTCTCCAGGCTCATATTCCATCGCCTCGTGTGATGATGTTTCTCATCACTGCGAAGATCTGCTGCCCAAATTGATCAGCAGCCTTTCGCATAAACGGCTGGGCCGACATCTTTATGGTGCCATATTCAACGAACCTGGAATAAAAGACTGTATTGAATACGGCGTAGGTTACAGCCCTTCCCGTGTTCGCTTCCAGCTTGATGCCCATGCCAGCCCGTAGTCGCCCAGTTCGTGCTGGGGCGCCCGATTTGGCAGCATCAAAGAACAGATCAGCGCCCGCCTCAGTTGCAGGGGGCATCGTCCGCTTAACGTTCCTGGGCAGGTTTTTAAGCTGACTCTGGGCCTGCTTAATACCGCTAAAAAAAGGGGCGTTCCGTCGGTTGCTCATACCTGCTCCCTGCAAGCCAAACTGATATAGGTGTCAAGGAATTCCTCTTCCATCAACACCTTCTCAATATCATACGTGTGCACCACTGAATGACGGTCGGTGAATTGGATTCGTAGCTCGGATGTGATGTCCTGCCTATATCTAATGACCACCCAATAGCTGATGTCCTGGGCTTGGATCATGCCCTCTGGATACTCACGAGCGGAGGCAGGTGAGATGCTGGCCCACGCATCGTATTTTGTAGCCCAGGTATAGACCGGCTCACCGACTGCATTCTGGGCCTCCGTCTTCTCTTGGATGACGATACGATGTCTCAATTCGCCAGGTCTAGGCATACGCTAGACTCCAATGACGATCTGGGCTTAGCATGTCCTTGACCGTGTAATCTAGTTCTTTGCCAATTGACCCGACCAAGTATGGTTGTCGCCACTCGTAGAAATGCGTGACCAACAAGCGAACGGCCTGACGGACCATCTCTGACACATCACCATGATCGTCACCGTAGCCGCAAACAAAACGAATTGTCACGGCGTCAGCTTCTCGCAATGTGACAGTGGGCAAAGTGGCAGACGACTTGACTGTAATGCGGCCTGGGGTGCCAGCACTGACGATATAATTGGCTGCGTTCCAAGTGGCCTCGTTGTCATCCTCGTCATAATACTTCCACGAGGTTATCGATTGCAGGGGCGGCTTGGGCAGCCAAACAGGACCACTAGGCCAGGTGTCCAGGTACATATCAATCGATTGGGTGATGAGGGCCAGGCCAGAATATGATTCACACTTCTTACGTGCTGCCTTGATGTAGGAGGCTATCAGGGCGTCATCCGCGGAGGTGTCCACGCGCATGTGGTTCTTGGCATCCACAACCGATATCGGTTCCTTAATGGGGGCTGTTGCTTTATCCAGGCGCATCATGTTTTCTTGGCCCTCGTCCGTCTCTTAGGCTTGGCCCTGGTAGCCTTCCGTTTAGGCTTGATGGTTGCAGCCTCAGGCTCAACCTCCATCGCCTCAACCAACCCGGCTCGCAACCAGTCCACGCCCTCGGGAAGCTCAAACTCGTCGCCAGCACTGATGTGTATTCCATTTCCACCGAAGGTCGTTAACGCTCGCACTCTCATGTCTCACCTCTTCGAAGACGTTCGCAACTCATGCGAACACCTTCTGGTTGATCTTCTTTTGTTGCCAGGCTGCCAACTCAACGCCGGTTAGCGATGGTGCTAATTCCTTCAGAACGGCCAGGCTGGTCGTAATATCTTCCAGGCTGTAAGTGTCAACGTGCAGGCCCATGCTCCGCAACCAGCCAGGCATGAAATCATTGGCCTCAACCAGCAACCTGGCATCTCGTGGCAGGCCTGAGATTTCAGCATATAGGCCAAGCTTATGACTTGCCGCCTTGGACGAGATGGCTCCAGACCATACAGGCGACTTAGTTTGCAGTGAATGCAATTGCTTATCCTTATCTCGTGTCAGATAGATTATCCGCCTAATTGGAACGACCTCATTCACGGCTGGCAGCAGTTCAGGGGGCCAGCTATTTGCATCGCCTCCCGAGCCTGGTTGCTGGCGAATGAAGGTCCAATAGCTGCTGAATATGGCATCGTCTGGCTCGTACAAGTCCAGCACGTACCAGGGCAAGCGTGTGATTTCCGTTCGCATCTCATGATGCCAGGTAGCCCCAGGCACGGAGTTGAGTACCGTTGCCAACCACTTGGTGCCACAATGCCCTGAGCCTGCTATTACGTCAAACACGTTCGGCCATCCAGTCGGAGCACACCTGCTCTCGCTCATGATAATGGGTTGGGCGAAACTCATAACCCACTCCGTGCCTATCCATTGGCATCAGGCGGGCGGATAGTTCCTTGCTCACCCAGTGCATTGGCTCACCGTTTCCAATGTCCAATGACCAGTAAATGTCGCTCGCAGATGGATGCCTGGGCATCCTGACACGACGAGCCACTTCAGGCCTGAACAATTGAAAGTGACCCTTGAGGATGGATGCGTAACCGTCCTGGCTCACGATGTCAGGTGCGTAATGAGGGGCGTCTGGCTGCAACCCTCGCCCAGCCACACCCAGCAGATGGGAAGGGCACTTGTCGCCGTGAATCTGGATCGCATCTTCCAAATAGTGATCGTCACCCACCATGAAATCATCATCCTGAAACATGACGAACTCCGTCTCGGGCCGACCAGCGAACACGTATCGCGCCCACTCACCAGCGTTCCAGGGGATGATAATTGGCTTGTCAGCGCCAAACGTTTGCACATCGTGATTATTGATCAGCCACACCTCCACAGGGATCGTCTGATTGCGAAGGGATTGCACTATCGCTGACATGTTTAGTTGTCGTTGATACGAGAGTAGGATAGCAGTTACAGCAACCATTATTCTGGCGCTCCTCCGCTTATCCTCTGAACGGCTGCCAGTTGCTCATCCAGCCAGACAACTTCAGGGCCATCCTGCCAGATGGAGTCAAGGAAATAGTAATCGCCACACCGTTCCTGGGCGAAGGCGTGGATATGATCGGCCCAAATGTCTTGCCTGGTAATGAAGTCACACGACCCAATATGGCCCAGTTTCGGCTCCTTCTCCCACACAGTAGCATCGGGCAGCAGCCCGAACCAGTCATGCTGGGCGCGGAAAACGACAACGCCTGGCTTGTCTTTTGCAGCCTGCTTTAATAGGGCGATGGCCTGCTCCGTACTGAGCATGTCATCATCATCAAGGATGAGAACATACTCGCCTTCCGGCATGGCCCACTGCAATGCAGCATTGGCCCATCCAACACCACGCCCCTCATCGTCCTCGATCAGGATGTGTTCAAAGTCCTGATCGGTTTGCATCTCCAACGATTCCACGTTCTTTGCCATCATCCCAGGTCGTTTGGGATGGCATCGCGTCACAACACTTAAGAAGGCCATAGCACCTCGCCATCTTCTCGCTTGTGTCCGCAGACAACCCTGGTGTCAGCCATCATGCTGTAATTGGCAGTATAGGCATCGTTGGTAAACCACGTGTCGCAGTGGACGCCAGGATTGTTCGTGATGCGGAAGGGGAGATCCTCCAACACCTGGCGCTTGATCAGAACACAACCGAGACCAGCACCCGAACAGGGTACGATGTCCTTGGATGGAGGCCACAAGCCCCGGACACTGAAACTCTCGCCAATGTTGAGGGCCTTCTTTCCAGCATACTTGTCGTCAGCGTAATAGCGCTCGAACAGGTTAACGACATGGGTTTGCCTGAACACGTACACCCCATATGCAATGTCCACATCCAATGCCCATAATCGTTGCAGGGCATTGGCAGGGGGTATGATGTCACTCTCGATTACGAGCATGGCATCATACCCACCAGCCAGGAACGTCTCACGACCTCGTTGGTATTGATGATGGTGATTACGAATGCCGGTCTTTCGGCCATCCCCAGGCAATGGGTTGTCGCGCTGAAAGACATGAGTAATTGGCCCATGCCAATCAAGGGCCAGAACTGCATCAATGGTCTCCGGTTCTAACCGATAGACCGGCGTAAACACCATCACGTCATCCACTAGGCGCTCGGGTGCACACCGAAGCCGATGGCTTCAGACTGCAAAACGCCATAGTCAATTCTAAACATGTAGTTAAGAATCACCTCGCCATTGGCTGCCCTTGTGTAGGGGTCCCTGATAATGGAGAAACCAGGGGCCTCGTACATGCCGACATAGTTCCAGTTGCCAAAATAGAGCGACTTGGCGGATGCCGCCGTCGCGCCCGACTTCTGGCTATACTTGACCGGGAACCCTAGCAAGGAAGGGCCAGCCTGGAATCCTTGCTGGTTGTCAGCGTAGCGACGAACGTTTGCGTCATCCAGCAAAACGATCTCGCCATGCACGGAGCGCTTCATCACCCAGGCAACAGACCCGCTATCGTCCAGATATGCGGCTATATTGTCGTTGTAGGTGACAGGTTCCAACTCATCCACTGCGATCACTGTTGCACTGGAGAACGTCTTGAGCGTTGCACCATTGGCAGCCACTTCGGTCAACAGTAGGCTGTTACGTGTTTTAGCCATGCCGCGCCCGATGAAATCTTCCAAGAAAGTGAGTAGGCGGCTTTCTTCGTCTTCCATCAGTTCAACGGTTAGATCCACCTTCTTTGTGTACTTGACGAGGGTCAGCGTAACCTTGGTCACTGCCGGAGCGTCTCGGTCGTAGGCCCCAGATTCGGCAGTACTCACGAACTCGCCATCATCCTCATTGTCAACAGGCACATCCACTGCCGTGCCAACGCCGGGAACGGATCGCACGCCAAGGCCGTTAGTCAGATCCATCTCATCGCGTCGGGCTATGATGCCGTTGTAATGGCCAGTAGGCACCAAGTCACCACCATCACCAGCGGTCGTGATGTTCATGGTGGTATCATTGCTGGCTCGCTTCTCAGGCCCAAGACGGATGCTGTTCTCTCCATCCTGAATATGTGATACTCCGCCCATGTCGCCATGCCTGATGAACGCCTTCATAGCGTTCGGCTCATTATCACCTGGGTTGGTGATAATGGTGGGGGCTTGGCGAGTCGTTGGTTCCGTGACAGGAGTCGGCGCAGGTTCGGATGGGCGCCCTGCTCGCTCTTCCAAACGCTTGGCGCGTTCTTCCAATTGGGCAGCCTCGTCCATATAGCCCTTGTGCTCAGTGGTCTCCTCATCAGTCAGGCCGCGATCCTCACCCTCAGCGGCATCCACTATGGCATCGGCCTTGTCTAAAAGCTTGGAGCGCTGTTGCCTCAGTTCTCTTGCGTTCTTCATTGCTGATTACCTCATCCTTGCTGTTGCGGTCTTGAGCCGAAACCGCTCACGTTGCTCCTGCATACGTGCCCGGTCAGCCTGGTCGGTGGCCTCATCTCCGTCCTCGGATAATGAAGCCGCAATAGCCCTCGCCTCAACGCTCGTCTGCGGATACGCGGGATAGGTCACTATGGAAACATCGAATAAATCCACATCAATCAATTCTCGGACGTTCTGGTCCTTATCCCAGGCCTCCTCGCGCATCCAGAATCCGAACGACATCTGGGTGATGTCCCCTCGTTGCATACTGATAATTAGGTCATTAGACCACTGCGTATCAGGAGGAACGATCTGGACCCGTAGCCCCTGGTCATCTTCGTCCAGGGCCAGAGTTTTGGCCCTGTTTCGTCCAAGCACGTACTTGCTGTCATGCTCGAACAGGGCGCGCACGTCGTTTTCCTCGATACTTTTCGCAAAAGCGCCAGACCGAATCTTCTCCCTGAACCCGCCCAGGTTCTCGCTCAACTCATCAAAAACGGCTGCGTAGCCAACAATGATTCCTGGCTCGTCATCAGTTGCCGCCCTTACTTCCCAATCTTGGAAGGGAGCGACTCGTCTTTCTTCTTTCTTCTTCGTCATCCTGACACCACCTGACAATCGCACCCACGGTGGGCTGGCGCATGGCCAATGTTCCGACTGGGTACGAGTGCTCCATTAGGCGCGTCGTCTGCAAACGACTCGCCAGCCTCAATAAATGCCTGTGCGATTGCCACTACCTTGCCGTGCAACCTCGTGCAGTACGGGCAACTCTTACCAATAGAGACCCATCGCAGACGAGTCACGCCAACCATCGTGTAAATGGCCACTGCGAAGGCGTTGCCACTTCTGACGCTTTCCTCATTGGCCACACCGCTGGGACGCTGTTCGCGCCATTCCTGCATCGTCGCCTCGATTTCTACCAGTGCGTTTTCTTCAAATTCCTCAAGGATAGAATCCAGCCTGGCCCGACTACGATCCGACTGCCGTTTGCCCAGCATCTCGGCATACGACACCATGAAATTGGTATAACGCTCCTCGTCTATCTGTTCGCCAGTTTCCTGCTCCACCTCATTTGCTACCAGGCCAGCATAGGTGCGTAGAACTGGCACCCATTGGCGCGCCGTGAATATGGCATGATCCTCGTAGAACGTGTCAAGCCAATCCGAGAAGTCGGACGCCCCTCGCTGGGCCAGGTGCTTATTGGCAGCATTGCCCACGTCGTTTGCTTCCCTTCTCAGAATTCTGGCGGCAGTGTCACGGAATAGGCCTAGCGAGGTTCGTTGTAGGCGATACCTGCCAGCAGCAGATCGGGTCGCCCTGGCCTCTGATTCCTCCTCATCCGTTGACGCATTGTCGTAAACGGAACGAGGTTCGTCAGTGGGCATTGGCGGGGCGACTTGATCCACAGGAATCATGTTGAGGGGTACGAGGTATATGTCCCCACCCTCCACCGGGTTCATGTTTTCCAGTCGCCTGATGTCGTTGGCCGATAGCCATCCATTTTGTCGCCCTGTTGCATAGGCGGCATAGCGGCTGGTGATGTCCCCACGGAGCAGGCCATCCACTAAGAACTCGGCAAAATACTGCTCTCGCTCCGCTCCTGTCATCAGCCGTTCCGCAATGGTCATCTCCCATCGGACCAGCCAGGGCCTCAGCGAATGCATCACGAACTCCAGTGATTGGTGTTCTATGTTGCTGAAGGTTGCCCGGTCCAGGTCTCCTATCATATGAGGGGGAACCCGGTAGATCCTGGCTATTTCGGTTGTCTGATATTTTCGGGTCTCAAGAAATTGGGCATCGTCTGGAGGGATGCCTATGCGCTCGTATTCCATCCCCTCCTCAAGAACGGCAATGCGGTGAGCCTTGTCAAGTCCCGAATACAGTTCTTCCCACTGTTCCCGAAGACTTTTCACTGCTGGCTCGCTCAATTCCATCGGGTGCTTTAAGACACCAGCCATCTGAGCGCCGTTGCCGAAAAACGTAGCGCCGAATTTCTCGGCAGCCTGGCCCAACCCGATTGCGTTCCTGGCCAGGGCAATGGGCGATAGGCCGAACAAGCCGTTCAGACCAAGCCCCCGCAGGTGGAGCACCTGCCAGCCCTTAAGCGTTTTTAGCTCGCCGCTAGGTAATCTGTAGTGATATTCTATATCATCCTGCGTGCGTGTAATGCTTTCCATATTTCGTGACATTAGTGGCCATAAGGCTGTCGCCCTGCCGTTGGCATCGTACGCGATTTCTGCATATGCATTGCCCCATAGGAGCAAGTGCGTTTGCATCAATTCTCGGAACTCGAACGATGTCTGAATGGGATTGGGTGCATCGTGTAGCAGACGATATAGATAGAATTCAGGTGCTCGCCGCTTCCCTTCATCACCTAATCGCTCATAGACGAAGAGGGGTAGGCTTGCAATTGACTCGGCCAGCACACGCACAGCAGCATAGACCGCTGAATAATTTAGCGCGTTTACGGCTGTTACCTTGACCCCTGCTGTCGTTGGTGTCCCCACCCTCATCTCTCGCCACTGTTTGTTATCGACTAGACTAAGATTACGGCGCTCAAATAGTCTGCTAAACAGGCCCATTAACGGCTCCTCATGGCAGCGAACAGGCCGAGCAGTAGGAGGATGGCCCCCTCAACGACCAGCATGGCTGGCACTGACACGAACCATAGTCCGACACCGATCAACAGCATCCCTATCACGATCAATACATCTTCCGCCGCAATGGATCTCATAAACGAAAAACGGGCACATCCGTCTCCAGTAGAGATACAGATGCGCCCGGGTTATTACCTGAACGATATTAGGTTGTGTGACCCACAGGGGCCACGCCGTCAGTCTAGCAGATCACCGATTCTCTGTCAATTGCCCTTGATCCGTAAGGTACATCTTTTCTTCGGGTGGTAGCTGGGTATTGTTGTCTCCCGCATATCGGTCGAAAAGCATCGGGCGTACCCCTGATGCCTGAACTCTGATGCGGTATATGTTGGACGCCATTGGTAATCTCCTCTATTTGCTTACCTGACAGATGGAACCACTCGTTGCGCACTTCCGTTTGACAGTGGGCGAAAAGACGATGCAGCCGTTCTTCCTGGGCCTCATCTCCTTCTATTGTGCTCACTACGCTGAGTCGTCTCGGATTGCCCGTTTGCAGTTCTGCCAGCCGGTCACTAATGTCACGACTTGTATATCCAATTTTGTAATAATCAGTCCCATCCATTCGTATCACATACACCACCTCCATCACCTCGTTTTCTCTGGCAGCGTCGTTTTACGCAACCGTCCATTCCTCACCAGCAACCTGTCAATATAACGCAACCTCATAATAATCACCGCCCTCTCGTGTTCCATCAAATCCAGATATTCGGCCATTGGCAGGGCCATCGGCCTGGCCTGGCCTTCGTCATCACCATCAGCCTCCTTGCGGGGTAATAACCGCTTGACCGTCATAGTGTTTGTAACTTTGTATCCTCGTACTTGCTCCGGTCCTTCTTTTTATGAGCCAGTGCACGACCCAGGGCCATGATAAGGGCGACGATGCCATCTATCCGCTCCCGGCTCCTCTTCTTGTCTGGCTTGATGTTGTCAGCCGCATCGGTGAGCGTTACCACGTTATCAGCCATCCAGGTCAGCACAGGATGGCCCCCATGCTCCAGCATACCCTGGAGCAATAGGCGCTCCAGGTCCTTGCTCGGACCAGACATCGACGCGAACCCTTGCCGAAACTGGACCAGCCAATCGTCGTCTGGCCCCATTTCTTGCAGGGTCGTCTGAATACGAGTCGCCCCCCACTTATCGAAAGCGAGTTCCTTGATATCGTACCGTTGCATATCCTCATCGATTTGGGCCAGTATCCAGTCGTAATCAATGACATTGCCAGGAGTGAGCTTGACGAAACCGCCTCGCTGCCAGGCTGTAAATGGTACGCGGTCCTGGCGCTCCCTGACCAGGATGTTTTCCTCCGGCATAAAGAAATGGGCCAGCACCTTGTACGGCTCATCTGAGGCAATGGGTGGAAATACGAGCACCCAGGCCGACAGGTCGGTAGTGGATGAAAGATCCAAGCCTGCATAGCATTTGCGCCCTATCAAGGCCTGAGGATCTGCCGTCCCTGAACAAGCGTCCCACACGTCCCTCCTAATCCATCTCGTAGTCGCCTGGGTCCACATGTCCAGGTGCAATCTTAGAAACGCATTCAGGGCCGTGGGCATCTCCCTGGCCCTGGCTGCCAGCCTACGCATGTCATCAATCTTCTTTGACACTCGCAAATTGGGGTTGGCCTTGATCCAGTTTCCTTCGTCTTCCCAGTCGTCCCCCTCGTCCAAGGTGTAAACCACGCCGAAGAAGGTGTCGTCCTCCACCACGCCGCTTACCACCTTCTCAGTGTAGTCGTGCAACTGATAGCAAAGGGATTCTCGGTCGACGCCTGCCGTGGTAATGGCCAGCATGAGGGGCTGGCGTCTGGACCCCGTTGCAGTTTCTAGCACGTCCCACAGGTCTCTCGTCTTCCAGGCGTGCAACTCATCAGCAATAGCGCAATGGACGTTGAGGCCATCCAGCGAATTGTAGTCGGCTGCCAGTGGCTCAAATTTGCTGGCCGATGACAAGTGGCTAAGGTTGCTACGGAATACGTTAATCATCCTGCTAAGGATCTCCGATTTCTTGACCATCTTGGTCGCATCCTCGTGGGCGATTTTTGACTGGTCCCTCTTGGTTGCAGCCGTGTATATCTCGGCACCAGGCTCACCATCTGAAATCATCATATAGAGACCAATTCCTGCGACCATCGTCGTCTTCCCGTTTTTCCTTGCAACCTCCAAGTACGCCGTGCGAAATCTTCTGAATCCATCGGATAGTCGTTTCCAGCCAAACAACGACCAAATAATAAACTGCTGCCAAGGTTCCAACACGATGGCCTGTTCCGCCCATTCGCCTTTCCAATGGCGTAGGACCGAGAAGAAATATACGGCTTGTTTCGCCGCGTCTTCGTCAAAGTACAATCCACGCTCTTCCTGGCTCGCCTTATCGTCAAGGTGTCGCTGGCAGGCGTATTGCACCTGCCGACAGGTGGGGACCAGACCAGCCAGGACATCCTCCACATATTGCTCCGCCGTAAACTCGAAAGACAACTATCCGTTCACTCCCTCAAAGAGAAGGTCGGCTAGATCCTTCTCGGCTCGCCCTCCACCGTCACTCACGCTGATCCGACTACGAGACGAAGGAGTCAGGCCAAACTCCTGCATAAATCGCAGTGCGTCTCGCTTAGCCCTGTTCGCTATGCTTAGGTACGGATTGTGGATCAGGTTCCCGTTGGTCGTCTTGCCCACCAAGCCCGTCCTGGCCAATGCCTTGGTCGCCTCCACCCAGACGGAAACGGTCTCGCAATACATCGCAAATGCATTAAGATCTACGGTGGTCAGCAGGCCCAGGTCGTGTAACTGTGTGGCCATCTTCCGCCACTCCTTCTTTGCCTCAGCGCTCAAGTAACTGGGGCAACGCGGTTTGCGGCCTGGCTTGGGCTTGGGTTCCTTTTTGTTGAGGGGTCTACCGCTAGGGTTGCCCTGTAGTTCACGCAATTTGGTTGGTTTAGGTGCTGGTCCTCTTCGTCCCATTTTCTCCTCACTTTTTAAGCCCCCCTGCTTAAACCTGCTCTTGTTTCGCCTTGAC
>Ga0255052_10000781_pt1 | contig 25089 bp, 18 predicted proteins | sample JV7_2_21_MG_FD_188632 | JGI IMG/M metagenome (GOLD analysis project Ga0255052, IMG submission 188632) | Seawater microbial communities from Jervis Inlet, British Columbia, Canada - JV7_2_21 | ecosystem: Environmental > Aquatic > Marine > Inlet | place: Canada: British Columbia | collected...
TTACAGCCTGCACGGGTAAAGCTGGAGATATATGATTTAAAGGGACGGTTGGTCCGCTCACTCGCGGACGAAAGAACCCTGGAAGCAGGCTCCCACTCCTTCAGCTGGGACGGCCGGGACAAAGGTGGGCTTCCTGTGAGCTCCGGGGTGTATCTCTACAGGTTGAAGATCGGCAGCATCAGTGAGACGAAAAAGATGGTCCTTCTGAGATAAGGACAAACCCTACTTAAGAATTGTCATCTTCTTTGTGAACCTTTCCTTGCCTGCTTTCAGGGTGTACAGATAAATTCCTGATAGCACCTGCTGGCCTCGTTCGTTTCGCCCGTCCCAATGGATCCTGTGAGAACTGGGCGCTATTTCCGAATCAATCAGCGTCCTCACGCGCCTGCCGCGGATGTCGTAGATCGTAAGGTTCACTGCTTGTTTAACACCCACCATTCCATTTATATCGAAAGTAATCGTTGTCGATGGATTGAAAGGGTTAGGATAGTTCTGATGCAGGAAACGGCTCCTTGGCAATTCACTGCCCTGAGGATTTTCCTGTGAGACACCCACACTGGGATCCGGCCCGAGTTTTATTAACCACACGTCACTTTGACCGGCTCCAAAAGAATAGGTAGTGCCCACTGCGATGTACCCGGTGTCGGTTGTCTGGTAGATGGAAGATACATTGTCAAAACTGTTTCCTCCGATCGTACGCGTCCACAGGGTATCGCCGGATTCATCGGTTTTTATCAAGTAGGCATCCACGTTGTCCACACTGTACGAAGCCGATTCTCCCGCAATGATAAATCCGCCGTCAGGCGCGGTCTGCTGGACGGACCATCCGCGGTCGGACCTGTCTCCCCCGTATCTCTTGATCCAAAGTGCTTGACCGGTTGAATCGGTCTTGATCAGATAGACATCGATGTCAACGGCGCCGGGCTCCCATATTTCTCCTGCAATGATATACCCGCCATCAGTGGTCTGCTGGACGGAAGAACCGGCTTCGTGATATCCTTCTCCATACGTCCGGGTCCACAGGGTGTCACCTGCTGAATCGGTCTTGACCAGATAAACATCATACCCGCCTGCGCCATATGAATCCGTATCTCCTGCGATGATATACCCATTGTCGGAGGTCTGCTGTACGGAATAACCGTGTTCAAAACCTTCTCCTCCATACGTCCTGGTCCACAGTGTGTCGCCTATTGCATTGGTCTTGATCAGGTAGACGTCCAATGCACCCGCACCGAACGAATAGGTGTCGCCCGCAATGATCAATCCGCCATCAGGGGTGGTCTGTCGGACAGACCGCCCGAATTCTGAGCCTGTTCCCCCATACGTCAGGGTTCTTTGCGTGTTGCCCTCCGAATCGGTCTTGATCACATAGACGTCACTCACGCCGCCACCAAACGAATCTTTGTCTCCTGAAACAATGTACCCCTGATCCGTAGTCTGTTGCACACAGTAGCCGTGCGCCGTGTCCGCCCCCCCGTACCGCCTGGTCCACAGTGTATCGCCGTTTGCAGCGGTTTTTATCAAATAGACATCTCGCCCGACAGCACCAAACGAATCAGTGTCACCTGTGATGATATACCCGCCATCCTGGGTCGGCTGAACAGAGTAGCCATCCTCCCAGCGGTCAGAACCATACGTCCTGGTCCACTCTATTTCCGATTGAACCCAGCCAGTGGTGGCCGCTGCCAGATTCATCAGAACAGCTGCAACAAATACGATGATCCTGCCTCCCAACCATTTGCAAGTTTTCAAGGGGGCCTCCTTCTTTTTTGAAACGGGATTGAACATCAGGCTTGACGGGAATTATTGCTTGGTACCGACATGTCCCATTCCCCTTACCACCGGGGACGCTATCGGCCAGGTCCTCCTGGTAATCTCATAGAATTTTCTGATGTAGCGAGGGTCATCTCACCATGAACTTAATGGTCAAAATAACACAACCCGGAGAAAGTTGTCAACAAAAATATTTTATATCTATACATGAACCAGGTCCCCCCAAGCCTCTAATACGATCGGGAAAGCCAACTGATCGTGCATGGGATCCTTTGCCGCACGGATCGATTAACTGAGCTTTGATAAACCGCTTGCACTCCGCATGTAATTGTACTAGAATCAGAAAAGATTGATCGATTGAAAAGTTTCGGCGATTCTGTCATATAAACAGGAGAGGAGAGTCAAACATGACGGTAAGGAAATTGATGCTTCTGGTGTTGATCTCGATGATTTTTCCCGTGGTGACTGTCGCTGCAGGTGAGGTCGCCGGCGGATTGCGTTATTCCGTTACGGTGACCAAGTTCGAAAACGAAGCGGGCTGGCATGGGAAATGGGACATCGGTGATGCGTGGGGAACCGTTCTGACTGATATGCTCAACCAGTCCGGCAAGTTCATCGTCCTGGGGGAGACGGATATGCGCAATGCAGCGATGGACGAGCAGGACTTCGCCGCTTCCGGACGTACCGCTGGGGGCAAGAAAGCTCCGGTCACCGGACAAATGACGCCTGCTCAGCTGCTTGTGAAAGGTTCGATCACCCACGTGCAGGATGACGTAAGTGGTGCCAGCGGCGGTATCAGTGTCAAAGGTTTTAAAATAGGAGGCAGCGGGGGCAAGGGAGAGGTCAACGCCACCGTTTATATCGTCGACTCCACGACCGGTCAGGTTCTGGCATCAAGCAGCGTTGTTGGTACAACAGGGAAAAAGGGCGCCGACATAGGTTATAACACCGGCAGTTGGGGAGCGGCCTTCGGTGGACACAAAAAAGACAACGTCGGTAAAGCCGTAGAGGCGGCATGCGCCGAGGCAGTGGATTTCATGATCGGGCAGATTCCCAACGTCCCGTGGACCGGATCGGTAGTGCTCGTGAAAGACAGCAAGGTCTATATCAATCGCGGCACACGTGAGGGTGTCCAGGCGGGTCAGGAATTCATCATAGGCGACGTAGAGGTGATCCGCGATCCGGATACCGGTGAAGTGCTTGATGAAGACATGACAGAGATCGCACGCATTTCGGCCGATCAGGTCAAGGAGAAAATGTCCATCTGTTCGGTAAAGAGCGGAGATGTGACCGGCGTGCAGAAAGGGATGGCTGTTCACGCGCCCTGATACCGACATCGCATACAACTTCGCCTATTCTTAAGGGGAATTGATGCAGGCAAACAATACCAGCTGACAAAAACAATGGTCCTACCGAGATAAGGATCAGCTGGATGTTTTCCCCTCATCCTCGTGGTTGTGTGCGGACATCTTGCTGATCTGCTCCTCGATCCGTTCTTTCTCTACTCTTTTAGCTTCCTCCACATACTCCGGGTGCTCGTGGGCATACATGTCCTCGGGCATCGTCCCGGTGAGCCAGCTGGGATTCATCGGATAAACGCTCGGATGAAAAACGGTCGAATAGAGGTGCCACACAACAATAGCAAGCGTTGCCAGCCAGGCCTCGTAGAGGTGGACAACGAGCGCTATATCCAGCGCGCCTTTGGGAAGGAGCTGAAGGAACCAGTTGTCGAACCACAGAAGAAGGCCGGTAATAACCATAACAACAGTGCCCCAGAGAAGCGCCAGGTATTCGGCTTTTTCGACATAACTGAAGCGATTGAAACGGGGGCTCTTGTTGCTGTAACCCAGGTTGAACAGGATGCGCTGCCAGAACTGATGGAAGTCAAGCATTACGGGAAGCATATCTTTGAAGAATTTTCTTCCTCTTGCGCTAGCAAGGATATAGATGAGATGCCAGACAGACGTGAGCATGAAGATCACTGCGGCCATGCGGTGAACTTCTCCACGGGCTTCGAAACCACCCTCCCATCCCCAGAATAGCTCGACGAACCAACTTTCACTGTAACGCAAGGCAAAACCGGATATCACGAGGACGATAAAACTTATCATAAGGAACGCGTGTTGCCAGACTTCGTGCATCCTCATTCTCCTTATGCGGGGTCTCTTCCTGAGAACCAGCTTTAATTGTCTAAGGAGATCGATCAGCCAATGCAGCACCATGAGTCCGATGATCAGGACAATTGCAACGATATATATCTTCGCTATAAGGTCGGCAAGCGGGGTACGCAGACCCTCAGTCCCGACACCGTGGATGGGGGTGTGGGCAAGTTTGTCCGATATTCCGGGATGGCATTCACCGCAGGTCTCCTGAAGGTTGCCGGGATATATGGTTGATGTGCTGTCCGTACTCGCCAGGATACGGTGAACACCGTGGCATGATGCACAGTTTGCGACCCTCGTGTCGCCGGCCTTGCTCTTCAACCCGTGATAACTGTCGATGAACGTCATCAACCGCCCCCCTGTGAGTCCGTATTTCTCGTTCAGGACAGTCGATTCGTGGCATGGAGAACAGGTTTTCTCGGCTACCTTGGTGGGAGAGACGGGCGAAAGTGGATCTGATGGGGAGATGATACCATGCTCACCATGACAGTGAGTGCACACGGGTGCGTCGGTCTCTCCGCGGGCTACCAGCTGTCCGTGGATCCCCTCGTTGAAGTCGCTCTCGATACCCTTGTGGCACTGGCCGCAAGTAGCGGGGATGTTGAAATGGTTTATACTCGATTCGGGGTGACCAGGTGAGAGTATTTTGTGTGCTGTATCTCCACTTGAATGGCAGTCGTTACAGGTGGCTGCGACGTAAATCCCTCCTTTTGTGGCCTTGCCGTGGACGCTGTTCTGGTAGATCTGGATAGGATGATCTATGAGAATGTCGTATTTCGTCGTGAGGTCGAGGTCTTCATGGCACTTCCCACAGGTGTTGGGCAGGTTAACCGGGTGGACTTTAGACAGCTTGATGTTTGCCGGTAACACGTCGTGGTCCCCATGGCAGTCCTTGCACTGGGGTATCTCTTCACACTCGTGTATCAGCGAGCGCCCGTGTCCTTTGTATTCTTCGGAGGCCTGAGAGTGGCAATTCCTGCACCCTTCGCAACCTACGAAGAAACCAGTCACTTCCGGGTGTGGAACAGTTCCCTTGTTGGTGTGGCAATCCAGGCACACGAGCTCTTTATGGATCGAATGGGAGACATCATCATAGATATCCGTATCATGAGAACTTGTTTCGTGACAGGTTATGCAGGCTTCACTGTCGATGAGCTCAACATCATCCTGTGGATACACGTTGCCGGTCACGATTGCCATCAAGAGGAAAACAAAAGGCAGCACGCGAAATGTATGTGGGATTCGTGTCAACAACATATAGGTGAGTCTTGCGATGAATGTCGACGAACGTACGGTATATTCATAACAACCTCGCATTCGACTATGGTACATGATGATATCATGCGTGAATCGTTTTGTCAACCGTTATGTATGTTGTTGTGCATGTTGTTCTAAAGGGTGCACTTGAAGTGATCGGTACCGCTCTCCGGGTCGAAGATTTATGGGCCTTGACCCCAAAAAAACACATAATGGTCCCGTAGTTGACAGGATGGTGAAATTGCTGTAATATTCACTGATATACACTGCCTAAGACACTCGATGTCAACTGGATAGGCACCACCGGTAAATTTTTCAATAGGAGTCAACACCCCGGGATGAGGTTTCTGAAAGCAAGACCTGCCCTGACAGCAACCCTGTTTTTTCTCGTACTATCAGCTTCTCCTTCACATGGTGAAGAACTGTGCCTTGAGTGCCACGGGCAAAGAGATTTCATCGTCGAAAGGGACGGAAAGGAAGTGTCTCTCTTCATCGACGGAGAAGGATTTACCAGCAGCGTGCATGGTGAGCAGGGATGCACTGCATGCCACTGGGACACCGATCCTGACGATCTTCCGCACGCCGAGCGGCTTGAACAGGTGGATTGCTCTCTGTGTCACGATGAAGACGCCGCTAAATTCCGCAATAGTCTTCACGGGATAGCCCTCGAGCAGGGTAGATACCTTGCCCCGACCTGCTCGTCCTGTCACGGCAAGCACAACATATTTCCCTCGGATGACGAGCGTTCGAGAACATATGTGATGAACATTCCCTCGTTGTGCGGTTCCTGCCACAAAGAAGGGACACTGGTATCGCACCTGGAGAATGTCGACGAGACGAACGTTCTCGAGAACTACTCACAGTCTATTCATGGAGACGGCCTGTTCAAAAGAGGACTGACCGTCACGGCGGTGTGCATCAGCTGTCACTCGTCTCACGACATCCTGCCTCACGAGAACCCTGCTTCCACCATCAATCGTAACAACATTTCCTCGACCTGCATGCAGTGCCATGCTCAGATCGAAAGCGTGCATCTAAAGGTCATCAGGGGTGAGCTGTGGGAAAAGAAACCCCACGAAATACCTATCTGCATCGATTGCCATCAGCCTCACAGTGTGAGACGGGTCTTCTATGAAGAAAGTTTTCCGGACAGGCTCTGTATGTCCTGCCATTCCGACACAACCCTCACAAAAAACGTAAATGGAGAGGAAAGATCTCTTTTCGTTGATATCGAGCAACACAACAATTCAGCCCACCGGAGCAATTCGTGCATCAAGTGTCACACGAACATGAGCAATTCTCGCGATCCAGTCTGTTTAAACAGCGGTACGGTCGACTGCTCCATGTGTCACCCTGAACAGGCCCTGGAATACAAGACGAGCCAGCATGGACAGTATCACGCACAGGCCAACCCGATAGCACCTTATTGTACGGATTGTCACGGCGTGCACGATACTAAGCCGCATGATGATATCGACTCACCGATCTTTCCCCGCAATATCCCCGATCTCTGTGGGAAGTGTCATCAAGAAGGTCATCAGGCTGCAAAGGCCTACACCGGTTCGGAACACGAGATCGTTAAGAACTACACGATGAGCATCCATGGGAAAGGACTTCTCCAGAGTGGGCTGATGGTAACTGCAACCTGCGTGGATTGTCACACAGCTCATCGCGAGCTTCCAGCCTCCGACCCGTTTTCGACCGTCAATGCGGGGAATGTTGCTACAACATGCGCCCAGTGTCATCTGGGGATCTACGAAGCTTTCAAGAACAGCGTACACAGTCCACTGGTGACCGATACCGACGAGGAACTTCCTGTCTGCAACAGCTGTCACCTTTCCCACACGATTAAGAGAGTCGACCAGGACGACTTCCGGCAAGGCATCCTGGATCAGTGTGGTAAATGCCACCTGGAGGTGGCTGAAACGTACTTCGAGACCTTCCACGGCAAGGTTTCGAAACTCGGCTCTGCCCGTACGGCAAAGTGCTACGATTGTCACGGCGCACACAATATTCTCCCTCCGTCCAATATCAATTCAACGCTCAGCCGGGAAAATGTTGTCGAGACCTGTAGGGAGTGCCACCCAAACTCCAACCGTAAGTTCGTCGGATATCTGACACATGCCACACACCACAATAAGACTAAGTATCCAGTACTGTACTATACCTTCTGGTTCATGGTCATACTTTTGACAGGCACCTTTATCTTCTTCGGAACGCACACTTTGCTGTGGCTTCCGAAGGCCCTGCGTGAAAGACGTAGAAAGGGGAAGGTCATCCGCTCAGCTGAGGGGCCGTATTACGAAAGATTCGATGGGGTATCCCGAGGCCTCCACTTTCTTGTAATAATCAGTTTCCTGTCCCTGGCGCTGACAGGAATGACGATCAAATTCTCGGGGATCGGTGTTTTTCAAACTCTATCGAGCATCCTCGGCGGGTATGAAGTTACCGGTTTCATACACCGTGTTGCAGCTGTAATCACCTTTGGATACTTTTTCATTCACCTGGGCTATCTGATTCGAAAACTGAAAAAGCGCAAACTTCATATGGGTGAAATGTTGTCCGGGGAAGACACACTGATGTTCCGCAAACGTGATCTGACCGAGTTCGTCCAGACAATTAAATGGTTCCTCGGCCGGGGCCCCCGTCCTGCTTACGGGCGGTGGACTTATTGGGAAAAATTCGATTACTTTGCTGTGTTCTGGGGGGTCACCATCATCGGGAGCAGCGGCTTGCTGCTGTGGTTTTCTGAGTTCTTCACCAGCTTATTCGGCATACCCGGATGGTTTATAAACGTTGCCACGATCATTCACAGTGACGAAGCTCTTCTGGCAACAGGCTTCATCTTCACCATACATTTCTTCAACACACACTTCAGGCCGGAGAAGTTTCCCATGGATCCTGTCATCTTCACTGGACGCGTACCCCTCCAGGAGTTGAAAGAGGACAGACCTCGGGAGTACGCGTACGAGATGAAGACCCGCCGTATCAAGAAAAAGCTGGTTGAACCACCCCCGCCCTGGCTCGAGAAGATCGCAAAAGTATTCGGCCTGACGTGTTTATCGATCGGAATTTTCATCATCGTTCTCATCGTTTACGCTATGTTGTTCCTTTACCAGTAGGAAGATGGTTATAAATCAGGGTGCTCGGTTCCACCCCGGGGTGAGAGACTGTAAGCTAAAAAAAGGTGCCGGGACATGTCCCGGCACCGCTCACGTCAAAAAAAACCACTCTACCCTTGTCACGCTACCACTGGACGGGTTCCCAAAAATGCGGTGGTCCCACACAATCAGTATCGTCCAGATCCCTGGCCAGATCGCCATCGTTGTCGAGCCCCAGTCCATCCGAGGTCCAGTTTTCCATGCCGTCGCTGTTGCATGATTCGTTGATGTTGACCGTTGGCAGGCCATAATACGGCGGTGATACGGTTTCCAGGTATATTCTGGTGTCATCGTTGTGGCAGTTGCCGCAGACGGCAATACCAGAGTTCGCGTGATGCCGCCTGAGACCTATTCCTGCGGTGCCGATGGGTGGGGCGTAGGTCCTTCCATGACAGCCGGTACAGCCCAATCCGGGAAGATTCGGGGTGCCGTTGGATTCGTTCAGGTACGGGTTCCGATTGTCACCGTCAAGGTGGCAGGCGTCGCAGACACCGTCGAGCATTTCATTTCTGTGGACGTTGTGTTTAGTGTCCGGCCAGGCGTTGTTTGGTATCTGTGAAGAGGTGTCGAAGAAATCATGGCAGTTATCACATCCGTCCTTGAATCTCTCATAGGCAAATGAAACCGATACGAGAGACAGTGACACAACCGCAACAAAAAGAAAGAGTAGGACACGATGTAGCGTGTACATACAGCACCTCCCATTAGAGTGTAATACAGTACCCTTTCGTGACGCCCAATTTTATCACATTTGCCATGAGATTGTCAAGTACAACAAGATAAATCCGCAGGAGGGAACTTAACTCCGCAGGGGACTTGACTATTGGGTTAGTTTTGTGGTATCATCAAATGGAGTATATTTTGTAAATGTTTCTTGAGGACAACCCGGATAGAGGATAGAAAGAATGGCAAGAAGAATAGGATTTGCTATCGTTGCGGTGATGATCGCCGGATTTGTTTTGGCTCCAGCCCCCGGTTTTTGTGCTGGCGACTCCCATGTGTGGACGAGCTTCGAACTATCCGATTACAGCAGGGATCTTGATGAGCTTCTGAACCTGGGCTGTGACATCGTGGAAAGATATCCTGAGAAATCAACTGTCGAAGTAATCGTGTCCCGGAAAGGTTTTGAGCAGCTCCTGGCAATGGGGTTCAAGGGTAAAATAATCGATATTTCCCAGCCTTTCTCCCGGGTTGTGACTGGTGACCCGCAGCAGGACGAGTACTACGATTATGAAGAGATAAAGCAACGTCTCCTTGATATACAAAATCAGTACCCTGACATCGCCTTGCGCGTCAACCTGACGGAGCTTCTGGACACACCGACCACACATGAGGGGCGTTCCATATACGCTCTCAAAGTGAGTAGCAACGTGGCGGTTGACGAAGACAAACCAGCAGCAGTGTTCGAGTGCGGCCACCATGCACGAGAGCTCGTAACCAATCTGATCGGGATGGACATCTGCGAACAATTGACGAGTCTTTATGGTTCGGACCCGAATATAACAAGGGCCGTGAACAGATGGGAAATCTGGATCGTACCCAGCGTCAATCCTGACGGGCTCGAGTATGTGTGGAGCAACGACGAATGGTGGCGGAAAAACAGGCGTAACAATGGTGGTGGAGAATGGGGTGTAGACAACAATCGTAATTACCCGTTCGGGTGGGGCGTCTGGGGCAGCAACAGCAGCAATCCCGGCAGCGAAGTCTACACCGGTCCCGCTCCCAATTCAGAGCCGGAGAACCAAACGATGACTGCCCTCTGGGGGTATCTCGTGCCGGTTGTGATGCTCGACTATCACAGCTACGGTGATGAGGTACTCAACACGTACGTACACTTCACGATGCCCGAGCTGTTGAAGCACGACACGATCCAGGATCTCCTCATGGACAAGCTCAACTACAGCTCGCGGGACCCGTCCTCAACAGGAGAGGCTCCCGAAGAGGCCTACCACACCTATGGAACCATCTGTTATCTGATCGAGGTCGGCAACGAGTTCCAGCCGCCATTCCCGGAGGCTCAGCAGTGGGTCGAGCACAACAGGCCGGGATGGCAATTCATGCTGAATTTCCCGTTTTTTGCTCCCGGAGTGACCGGCAAGGTGACCGATTCGGTAACCGGCCTGCCTGTAGTGGCGACCTATGATATTCAGGAGATAAATTTCGTTGAAGGAGAGGTCCGCCGGACCGAACCCGGCTACGGCCGCTATATCGAACTTCTTCCGGGCAACACGACATATCATCTGACGTTTTCTGCAAATGGTTATCACTCAAAGACGATTTCCGCCGATGTCGCTACACATGTCGTGTTCAAGGCTGTTCAGCTCGATCCAAATGTGATGTCCGCTCCCTGATGTTCAGATCGCAGCCAGCAGTTTCTGAGCTCTGTGCCTGCTGAACGCATGGTTCATGTCATTGAGCGCATTGAAGTTCACTGATCTCGTACACGCTTCCCTGGCATTTTCGATGTCACCTTTACCGTTGAGTGCTAGAGCCATCCAGTAACAATTGTAAGGGTTCTGCTGATTGGCGCGCCTGAATGATTTAATGGCAGCGTCGTAATCTTTTTCTTCGAGTGCGATCATACCCTTCAACTGGTGAGCCTGCCAGATCTGGGGCAAGTTGTTAATGGCTTTGACCTCTTCATAATGCTCATCACACCTGGCCTTTGCTGTCTTCAGGTCATTCATTTTCAAAGCGATACATCCGGAGTGAAACAGGAAGTTGCGCCTGGCGTTGTCCTTAACTTCCTGGGCTAGATCCGAGGCTTCGATGATCGCCACCGATTTCTCATGTTTTGCCAGCGCCTCATCGGGTTTCCCGTCCTCGAGGAGTATAGTGCCCATCATGTTGAGATCCGCAGCCATGGCGGAAGCGTCGTTGATCTTTTCAGCTAAAGCATACTGCTCCTTTAGCTCTCTCAGTGATTCGTCCATCTTCCCTTCATCGACATAACTGACCGTCATGGCGAAGAGGGCTTCACGGCGTTCACCGTCGTCGCGAGCCATCTTGAGCAGCTCCTGCAGCTGCTTCCTGGCTCCCGCGTGATCACCCTTGAAGTTGAGATTCGTGGCAATGCCGATGTGTGAGGCAGCAAAGTTGAGGTCGATGGCCAGGGCTTTTTTGTATGACTCGATGGACCTGTCGTACTCTCCCATATTCATGAGGAGCTCGGCGTAAGAGTCGTACGGGTTCGGATCGTCGGGGATCAGTTCAATGTACTTGAGGAAGTCTTTCTCCGCCTCTGTGAACTGTCCCATAAACCTGTGAGCATAACCGGCCCGGTTGTACGGCTGTGAAAAGTCCGGATTGAGTTCTATGGCTTTGTCGAACTCGGCTATAGCCTCGGCGTACATCTGCAGTCCGAAGTAATGGTAACCCAGTAGATCGTGGGCACGCGCGTCCCGTTGATAGGCAACGCTAAGCCTTTTGTAGTACTCTCTCTGTTCCATCGGGAAGGCGTTGACCCCGGCCTGATAGCCCTGGATCCACCACTTCTCCCCGTTTGATACCATGTCCGCCCGTGCCGCTGCTTCATACAGGTTTTCGTAGAAGCCTTTTGTTGTGGGCTGAACCAAAGACAGGTACAGGTAAGCCATGGCGAAGTCGGGGTCTATCTCGACAGCTTTTTCGAAAGCAATGAGGGCCTCTTGAGTATGTAATCTTTCGTAAAGATCACGCCCCTCGAGGAAAACCTGCAGCGCCTCCTCCGATGCGGTTGTTATCGGGATCTTCCCTTCATCGGAGCTGGTACAGTTGAGTTGTGCACATAGTATTAAGCTTATCAGCGATACCAGAGCACACTTCATCGTCTTCGGTATCTTCATTGCTGCCTCCTTGTTCGAATATGGATATAAAGAGGATCGGCTGAACACGGCACTTCTCGATTCCTCGTGTCCTCCTCCTTTCATCTACATACCAGGGTATGTAGTTCTCTTTTCGGTAGCAAAGGCGGCGGCCCCCGGGAGGGTGTAAAAAGATAGGATTACAAAGCTGTAGACAATAAGGAGCCACTAATGGGATAGTACAGTGCTGAGGGAAGGATGTCAAGAAAAAGTGAACGAAATATGGAGGGGAGAGGTACCTGCCATCATCTGGCGCCCCTCCCCTCTGATGCTGACTCGTCCTCAGTCACCGTTAACAACGGTGAATCGAAATGCATCCTTGTCCCATGCGGTCCAAAGGGATGGACCGATAAAAGCGTTGTACGTGTAGGTGAGCAGCGGCGTATTCCCTGGGATTGGATGGGGCAGCCACGCCTCCCGAAATCCGTAAGGGGGAATTGTCACCGAAACGGGACCATAAAGAATGCCGCCGGACGGGTACGTATTCCCGTTGGGTAGAGTAACGTTAGTCCAGAATGTCACCGGTTGAGATATGCTCGAGTTATTGGTCACGCTCACCAGTATCCTTAATTGTCCTCCCCTCGGAACGACTGTCGCTTCCGGCAGGGTTTTAACATCGAGTACTGGTGTGTACTTGAGGGTAAGATAGTCATTGCTGTTCGGGCTCCCGGTATACGTGGTTCCTGCAACATACACATTGTCATCCGCATCGAAACCAACGGCGGTTCCCACATCCCCGATGTTCGTTCCACCATCTGATCTCGCTTCCCACAGCTGGGTCCCGTTCTGATCGTACTTTATGGTCACGCAGTCAGCGTCGAGATTCGAATTTATATCCCTTCCCGTCACTAAAATGTTGCCGGAAGCGTCCATTTCCATGTCATTCGGCACATCGTTGTGGACCGCAGGGCCGTCGTGACGCACATACCACTGCTCTACTCCATTTTGATTGTATTTAACAGTGATCCAATCAACATCCGGGTAGCTCCACTCGCTGTCTCCCGTGACGTAGACATTACCTGCTTCATCGACACTCAGAGCGTAAGCCTGGTCGAAACCCGATTGAATACCGTCATAACGGGCTACCCAGAGCTGACCGCCGCTGCTGTTGTATTTTATGGTCGCGAAGTCAAATCCGACACCCGCTCCTTCGCTTCTCCCCGTAATGTGGACATTCCCCGCTCCGTCCACCTCGATATCCTCTGGATAATCCCATGAATTGCCCGGGCCATTGTACCTGGCGACCCACAGTTGTGTTCCAGAGGAGTTGTACTTGATCGTTACGTAATCGTTAACCGTTCCAGACCCATCGCTGTAACCTGTGATGTAGACGTTGCCGGACTCGTCCACAGTGATGGCAGAGCCCACATCGGAACCGTTTGCCGGGCCGTTATACCGGGCAACCCATTGCTCGACGCCGTTGCTGTTGTACTTGATAGTGGCGATGTCCTGCCAGTATGTCCCCCAGCTCGCGCCGGTTACATAGACATTACCTGCATCATCAATCGTCATTGCGTATGCGCCGTCACCACTTGCAACCACCGGTCCTTCGTAACGGCTGGCCCACAATAGACTTCCTGACGAGTTATACTTCACGGTGGCATAATCACCACCTGTACCGATACCCTCACTCGAACCCGTCACGTAGACGTTTCCGCTTCCATCAACCTCGACGGCCCAGGCGATGTCTACGGCGATGGCAGGGCCGTCGTACCGGTTCAACCACGCGACATTCCCGAAGGTGTCGTACTTGATGGTGATGTAGTCCGAATCGCCCTCTTCCCATTCGCTCATTCCCGTCACATGAGCATTTCCATTATCGCTGACGGCGATGTCCCATGTCCAATCGTTCCGCGACATATTGCCATTATAAGTGTTCACCCAGGCTTCCATCACCTGAGCGTACGAAGGTGATCCCATGACTCCAAGCAAAAGAGCCAGGATCAAGAGTCTGCGCACTCCGGAGTTGGCCATTGTCCCTCTCCTCCTTTCGAGAAGTGTGTTTTTATGGTACGAATATCGGGGATCAGAGATGCTACTGAGAGGAATGCCCTCTTCTCAGTTGGAGTGTATCACACTATTAAATTCTTGTCAAGCATGTTTTTTTGATTGTCATCATGATCAAAAAAGTCCTCCATAATAAACCTCGACAACAGGTGGCTTTTAATAGGAGGGAAACTTTGTGCGAAACTTGTGCGAATTGAATTGCTCTCATACCGGAATCCTAAGTAGAAGTGATTTGGGGGGCTGTGAACCTACTGGATTTGGGTAATATAAAATTTATATGAGGATTAGATCAGCATGAACAACAACCACTACCAGGCACACGCTGACTTGATTCATGGCTCCTCGTTCGTGGCTCGTTGTGCATGACAGCTCGGGCACAGTATCTTGACCTTACAACTGTATTCAACGAGCAGCTCCGCCTTGCAGCCACTACACACGACCTGCGCAAACCCGTTCTCCTACAATACCACACTCGAGATACTTCTCCACCACCTTCCCCGACACTGCCCGCAGCGGGCCGTACTGACGCCCGAAGTGCTCCTCATACATCAACTGGAAACGCTCGAAGTGTTCCTCGAAGAGCCGGTATAGCGATGAGCTCCGGGGATGCCGGGGCAGGTAAACTGACTCGGATGGTCTACTCACACATTCCGATAGGGCCACTCTTCGAGCTCCACGGCCGACGCTTTCCGCGCTGGGCCTACAATCCCTCTCGACCCAGGGAGGCCGAGCCCGGCGGCCGAGGCGGGCAGCGTGACCCCCTATGTCGCATCGCGCTCCCACAAATGCCCGCAAGAATTTGACCGCCGATATCTTCCTGCGCAGCATAAGTTAAAGGCATGGACGGAGCTGATGAAGGAGTCATATATTCTCTGGCTCCGCGGTTTAAATATACAAGCTGTCCGATTATTTCAGGGTCGGAAAGGAACAGATTGTGATAGTCATAGCTCCAAGCGGCAACGGTCGCGTCACTGTCGCCGCCGCCATATCCGGTATAGCCTTGAGGGACAAGCCATATCTTCTGATGAGGCTGTTTATATGCCTTTAGCGTCGCTACATGTCCGGGGATGGTATAGAAAGTACCGTACTGATTAAACCCGATCCAATCCAGATTTGAGGGGATATCATTGCTGCTGGTAAAGGCGCTGACACTAGGATGCGCAAAAATGGCCATTACCGGAATATCAGGAAAGTCTGCTTTAATAGTCGCAACTGCTATTTCAAGCTCTGCCGGTGTAAAATTGCATCGCCAATATGGTTCATCCTCAACCGCAAAACCAGCAATAAGGTCTTCAGCAGCTATTCCACGCGACGTGCAAAAGCTTACGATCGAATTTTTAAGCACATTCCAGTGGTATTGATAATTTGGGCTTAAACCGGGAGTACCATCCCAGAACTGCCATGACGTATCAATAATATATTTGGAATTATTGGCAATAAATGTATCGGCAACTTCTGTATCCCAAAACCCGTGATTAACATTTGAAAAACCTGCCACCCTGTCTATGTGGTTTCCACCAGTTTCTAAACCAAGATAAGTTGCGAAAAAGCCGTAATATGACTCCTCAGGACAGGGAACCGCAACACATTCTCCAGCCCTTTTTCCGAAAGTATTATCGTATCCTAGAGAACAAATTACCAGCACACAGACAAATATTAACAATGAAACATTTTTACCCACTTCCTTCTCCTTTCAATGAAATTCACCCACAGGATATGACGCTCACTATCGCCGCACTTTGAACAGCCGGGCTGATCGGTAACACTCCAGACCGGGCACATGGGTGACACTTTGGTGGTCCTGGTTTCATCTTCCACGGTTTCCATAGCGTTTCACATCAAATCTAGGGCCCCATCGAGTGCGAGGGAATCAACGACAGCCAACTTGCCTCCCTCCCAACCGATGTACTCCACGAATCGATAGGCAAACCTAAAATCTTACTTCTTCTTGTTTTTCAATTCTACCCTATCCATTTGAGAATGTCAAGTCGAAAATCTAATTTTCCGGGCCGAATTCATGCCAATCCCCCTCACGTACGGACTACTAAGAAAACATCGTGAGCAGAATTTCCACTGGAAGACAGACGATACCATCCAGGGGTGGAACAGATCATCAATCATCAAAAAGGAGAGAGTGGGGAGAACCTCACCCGGCACTTTCAGCGTACGGTTCTGCGCGTGTGTCGATCCCATCTCTTCAATAAATTGAATCCTGCGACCAATGCGTGACTACAGCGGGACCAAATACGTGCAAATTCAAACAAATTGGTGTAAACAGGAAGGGGATTTAACTTGTTGACATTTATGATAACTAGAAGAAATTGAACAACTTGCGAATTGACGGCCCCGTGGAAAACTTCTCCACACTTGTTCCGCTGTAACGTTTTACGTGGTTTGTCGTGCAAGCTTAAGGTATTTTGTTTCTTTTCCGTGGAGTTACCTCTAGAATAGAAAAATTCCCCTCATTATCTATGTTTGAGCATAAAACGGAAGCAACGAAAGGCACAATTGTCCCCATGTGGGTTGACAAGAAACAATAAGATGTGGTATAATTAAACACTTTTTGATGAAACCTCCTTTTTCGGATTCTTTGCAGCCCCTCGGATAAAACCGCAACTGGCTGGTAGAAAATAAACAGGAGAGTGTAACATTACTATCAAGCAAAAAATTCTTATCGCAGGTATCACTGTGGCGATCATTAGTCTTCTGGGGGTACCTGTTATTAACAAAAGCAAACTGCCTGTCAGACCGGGTGTGATCCTCCGTGACGTTTTTGTCTTTAACGCGGCGATCACGGGTTTCAGTATGCTGCCTGGAGTGTCTGACGGCGGGATCGGGCTGGAGGTGAGACAGAACGGAGACTTCAAAAGAAGCGCAAAGGAGTTTTTTAGTTTCTGGGATTACAAGTACCGTGTTCCTGCAAACAAGTCGTATTTTAAGAAGGATCACCTGTTGATAGCACACCCGGTAATAGGGTATCAATTCTCGAATTATCTTTTGTCCAGGGGATACAGCAAGAAAATGGCACTCGTCACGACCGTAATTGGCGTCTATTTTCTCGAGAAGGGTATTCAGGGTTCCTTCGAAACTCCGTTGGTTTATGATATGCTTTCATACTTTTCAGGTGCCGTTCTATCCGTTATGGTTAATAAAAGCGTAGAGAAGCTCTATCACAAGCACTTATTCTTCAAACCGGTGGCAGCGGTTCTCAACCCGTTCCTGCTGTTTCAGGGTGGCCGGTCATCCGATCACTGAGCAGGCGCTGATCCTCATCGCACGTTCCCGCATACCCGTGATCCTGTAGTTCCTCCTCACCCGGGATATGATCAACCGGCAGACAACACACTTAATTTTGACAATATGCTTGAAGAAAATTAAATTTATCGTGGCTTGTTCCCCGTGGAAGGTGTTTACATCGAGGTCGAGTTCATGATTAAATTCCTCAGAGCTTCGAAGTGTTACATATCTTCAAAACGCGCTTCGCCTGATTTTACAACGTTCGATTTTGACGCCGCGGAATATGCTTTGAAGGATGTTGATCTACAGATCGAGCAGGGCGAGTTTGTGTTTTTTTGTGGACCGAACGGAGCCGGCAAGACGACGCTCCTCAAGATGATCAATGTAATGGAGAAACCGACATCGGGCCAGGTGATAATCGAGGGGACCTCGTCTGCCGACATGAGCGGGAGAAAGGTCGCACGTCTGAGGAGAAAAATCGGCATGATACTGCAGGACCTGAGGCTCCTGAAGGGGAGGACCGTAGAAGAGAATGTCCGCATCGTACTGGAGGTGTCAAGCACACACCGGGAGACCCACACCGCCAGGATCGTGAAGATACTCACGTACCTTGATCTCCTTTCGAAGAGGGACAAGTACCCGCCTGAATTGTCGTGGGGGGAACAGCAGAAAGTGTCGATAGCGAGAGCGATAATCAATCACCCGACCATCCTTCTCGCGGACGAACCTACCGAGAAGCTCGACGGCGCCGCCACCGACGATATCATGACGATCCTCAGGGATGTGCATCTGTGGGGAACCACGGTACTTCTGGCAAGCCACGATCCGGATCTCAAGGTGACCGGGGCCGGCAGGGTAGTAACCCTGTGTGACGGAGAGATCACAAGCGACGTCGTACTCAATACAACTACCCGAGACAGCAGATAGAGATGAGAATAATCAAAGAAGTTATCAGAGATGTCAGGAATTTTCCCGGAGTGACTCTTCTCTCCATTCTCACAATAGCACTCACCCTGTATGTGTCAGGTCTGTTCGGACTGTTCTACCTCAACATAACCCGTGCGTTGGAGAAGGTTGGGGAGAGGGTTCAGATGGTCGTTTTTCTCGAGGACGATGCCCCCGCATCGGAGGTAGAGAAGTTACGGGAAGAGCTGGATGAGCATGAAGGCGTCACCGGGGCCGCGTACACATCGAAGGATTCCGCGCTCATCAGATTCAGGAAGGAACTGGGGGACAATGCGTACCTCCTGGATGACATGGATGGTAATCCACTGCCAGCGTCCATAGAGGTAAGCTTCGAGGAGCCGTACAGGAATACAGGATCACTGCGGTCACTTGCAGAAGAGCTTGAAAAATTTGACTTTATTGAGGTGGTGGATTATGCAAAGCCGTGGACCGAAAAACTGGATCGTGCAAGAAGGCTGATAGGTCTTGCCGGGTTGGGGACGAGTCTCATCGTTGCCGCCGCTGCGGTTCTTCTGATTTCATTCTCTGTCGGGCTCGCCCTTAAATCCAGGGAGGATGAAATGAGTGTCGTCCGCCTCGTCGGCGCATCCGGTTTCTACATCAGCTGGCCCTACCTTCTGGAGGGGTTCTTGAAAGGGCTGATGGGAGGCCTCGGGGCCCTTCTCCTCCTGTTTGCAACCAGGAGAATGCTGATCACAGGGCTCTACCCGGTGTTTTTCTTCACGCCGTATCAGGCAGCGGCCGGCGTGTTGACCGGCGGTCTGATCGGTGCGGTAGGGGCCGCATTATCGGTGAAAAGATTTCTGAAGGTGCTGCTTGTTTTCGCCTTTATGGTGCAATTTCAAGCGATGGGCGCGCAGGCGCTCTATTCCCAGTCGAAAGACAAGCAGGAAATAGGCACTGAGATAAAAAATGGCCAGTCTGAACTCGACAGGATTCGCGAGGAACTGAGGAAGAACGAGGCCGAGGCGAACAGGCTTCGCTCGAAGGAAAAAAGCGTCAGCGGGGAGATCCAGAATCTCGATCGAGGGATAGATCTCAAGGACCAGCTCGTAAAAGAGATCGGACGCGAGATCAAAAAAGAGGAGCATGAGCTCGAGACGATCATCAGCCGGATGAAAAATACAAACCTGGAGTTGACAAGCAGGAGGAAGGTTCTTGCAAAAAGATTAAAACTGGTTTACCAGCATGGGGTGTTGAACCCCCTCGAGATCATGTTCGATACCGGTTCACTCCCGAGACTCGGCCTGCGACTGGAGTACCTGAGTCGAGTGCTGGACCATGACAGAGGGCTTGTCGAAGAGATCTCGATCCTCAAGGAAAAGATCGAAACCAGTGAGCGTGAAAAAGAAGCTAAGCTCGTGTCTGTCACCAACAGAAAAAAGGAAGTCGACCGGGAGAAGATCGCACTTCAGGCATCGAGTAAAAGAAAAAAGGTACTTCTCACTTCGGTTAAAAAAGAAAAGAGTCAAAAGGAAAAAACTGTCGCAGAACTGAAGGCTCAGGAGGACAGGTTACAGAAACTCATTCAGCGGCTCGAAGAGGAGCGGCTGCTTGCAGAGCGGAGCGGAACGAAAGTTGGCGGTCCTATAGAGAAGTCTCGCGGAAGACTTCCCTGGCCCGTGAATGGTAAGGTGATCAAAAAATTCGGCTCGATCTATGATCCAGAGACAAAAACCAAGATTTCATCACAGGGAGTCGACATCTCTGCGCTTCAAGGGGTCGGCGTGAAATCGGTCGAGGCCGGGAAGATCGAGTACGCAGATTGGTGGCAGACTTACGGGAAAATGGTCATCGTGAATCATGGCGGTGGTTACTACTCCCTGTATGCACACCTGGACGATATTCGTGTGTCGACAGGTATCGAGGTCGCCCGGGGACAGCAGATCGGCACGGTCGGGAATACCGGCTCACTGAGGGATCCCAACCTTCACTTCGAATTAAGGAAAGGCAAGGTAGCTCTCGATCCGCTCAAGTGGCTCATGCGGCGGTAGGGGGTGATTACGGATCGTGGAACCACTTGAGGTATATGGTCAGGAAACAACAAGGAATCTGATAGAGAGGTCCCTCCGGTCGAGTGCGTTCGGGAACTCGGTCCTCTTCGAAGGGCCGTACGGGGTTGGTAAGGAGAGACTGGCTTTTTGGCTCGCCCAGTTTATACTGTGCGCTACAGGCGATGCTTGCGGTACCTGCACGCCCTGTACGAAGGTGATCCACCTGACCCACCCTGACCTGAGATGGATGATCCCGGCCCCTGGCACCGAAACCGGGACAACCGAGAACGACGAAAAAAGCTCTCGAGGCAGAAAACAGACTGAGCGGGAGAAGTTTTTAGCGGAAGCAACGGAACAAAAGAGAGACGAACCGTTCTTCATACCCAGGTCGAACCGCCCCCTCGGTCACTCTGCGGACTCGATACGACGACTGCTCGCCTGGTGTGCGAAGAGGCCGTTCGAGGCCGACCGGAAGGTTGTCATCATCCGGGACGCTGATATGATGGCCCCGGGTATAGCTAATCTTTTTCTCAAACTCCTTGAAGAGCCTCCGCTCGACACGGTTATTATACTCACCTCGGCGATGCCGCACAGACTGTTATCGACCGTTCTTTCAAGGTGTATCTCCTATCGATTTCCTGTGGTCGACGACCACCATGTGATCGCCGCGCTTGACGAGTACGGGGGGATTCGTGGTGAGAAGGCTGCGCTACTCGCCAGACTCGCGCAGGGCTCGCTGATCCGCGCTTTTGAGTTTGGGAACGAAGACGATGAAGTGCGACAGGAGGCACTCAAGCTTTTCGGTAAAGCGGCTGTTGGACGTGTCAGGGAGTGCTATGACATCCTCATTTCATCACTTTCAAGTAGATACGGAAGGAACAAAGCTGACATGCTCGACCGTACCATCTTCTTCATGGTTCTCGTCCTGCGCGATCTGCTGCTTCTGGCCGAAGGCGGTGACGAGAAGGATATGGTGAATGTCGACTTGCTGGAGCGAATGAGAAAGCTCACTGGAAAATGGGACAAAAAGAGGATCAGTGAACTGGTCCTCGAACTGGAAATAATACGCCGCGATCTGAAGTATAACGTCAACCTCGAACTCGCCTTCTGGAAGATACTCGACTCGGTCAGGACCTGCCTCTATGATGTGCCTCTATGATGGTGACTGCGCATGGTGTAGTAAAAGTCGCCATTAAATCACCGGCACACCGTTTATCGGTTGACATTTTGCCCAATTACGTGTATACTCGTTTTGGAGTGCAGATCTTGGCAGACTATCAGCACATAAAAAACCACCCTGGCAGACGATCTTCGCGATAGATCTCTGTCTTTTTTTTGTGCTGATCGTATGCTGAAAGGGGGTGTTTAGCAAAATGCCTGTTGGGCGCATCAAGTGGTTTAACGACGCCAAGGGCTACGGTTTCATTGAGACAGAGGATGGAAAGGACATTTTTGTTCACTTCTCCGCAATTAACGGGGAGGGCTTCAAGAGCCTCAGAGAAGGTGAACAGGTCGAGTTCGAAGTGGTTCAGGATGAAAAAGGGCCAAAAGCTTCCAATGTTACCAAGCTATAAGGCGTAACGTATTAAGGGCGAACAGCGCTTCCGGGAGGAAGGGGATGTTCGCCCTTACTTTCCATAATCCCCTTGCAATTCTTTCTCTCTCAATATATTTTGCTTGTGACCTTTCACTCGAAGAGGCGCGGCATCTGTTCGCTCAAGTTCTTACAGCGAATGGAAGTGTAAAAAAACACTGATAAGAATTCACAGGGAGATGACCACATGGCCGATCTCAAAAGGTTAAAAGAATGTGTTATCAAAGGAGATTCAGAAATCTCGGAGAATATAACCGGAGAAGCTATCGACGAAGGAATGGACCCGAGTGAGATCCTCAACGAGGGACTGATAGCTGGAATGGACGTTGTCGGGGCCAGGTTCAGGGATGGTGAAATGTTCGTCCCGGAGGTCCTCATTTCCGCGAGAGCGATGCACGCCGGACTTGCCCTTCTGAAGCCTCTGCTGGCGAAAAGCGGAATAAAGTCGATGGGCAAGGCCGTGATGGGCACTGTCCAGGGAGACCTTCACGATATAGGCAAGAGCCTTGTGTGTATGATGCTCGAGGGTGCCGGTTTCGAAGTGATAGATCTTGGTTGTGATGTGAGTGCCGACAAATTTATCTCCACTGCTAAAGATGAAGGAGCAGACATTATAGGTCTCTCAGCCCTCCTGACTACCACGATGCCCGTAATGAAGACCGTTGTCGAGAGATTGCAGGATGAGGGAATGAGTGGACGAGTGAAGGTTTTGATCGGCGGCGCGCCGGTTACCGGCAGCTTCGCCGAGGAAATCGGTGCCGACGGGTATGGTCGTGACGCCGCAGCCGCCATTGAAGAAACGAAACGTCTCACGGGACTGGCTGGTTGACCCCAGCAATTCTATGGTGATTTTGAGAAACACCAGTTCCTGAACTGAACGGAGGTTCTGCAATGAAAGTCTACAAGAGCGAAAACATCAGAAATATTGCCCTCATTGGTCACGGCGGCTGTGGGAAGACCACGCTTGCAACGGCCATGGCTTTTGCGACGGGTTCCTCCAGCCGCTTGGGTTCCGTTGACGAGGGGAACGCTCTGACTGATTTCACTCCGGATGAGATAGAAAGAAAAATGTCGATCGGTCTCTCTCTCGCCTACGCCGAGTCGGAGGGGGTGAAGGTGAACATTCTGGACACTCCGGGTTACCTGGATTTTCGTGGTGAGGTGATGGCGGGCCTCAGGGTAGCTGACAGTGCTCTGGTGGTGTTACAGGCCGCTTCCGGCGTTGAGGTGGGTACCGAGATCGTCTGGGCCGATGCGGAGAGACTCAAAATCCCCCGGATGATCTTTATAAATATGATGGATAAAGAACACGCAGATTTTAAGAAAACTGTTGGCGATGCCAGGGACAAACTTTCAAACAGGATTATACCCCTTCAGGTCCCGATCGGGGCAGGTGACAGTTTCAGGGGAGTGGTGGATCTAATTCAGAATAAAGCACTGATCTTCAAACCCGGTACAATGAAGGATGAGTATACGGAGGAGGATATTCCAGCTGACATCAAGGACATCTGTGAGAAATACCGTCAGGAACTGATCGAGACTGCTGCAGAGTCAGATGAGGCTCTCATAGAAAAGTATCTGGAGGGAGAGGAGTTGACTCATGAAGAGATCACAAGCGGCCTGAAAAACGGAATGAAAGAGAGCAGCATATTCCCAGTTCTGTGTGGTGCTGCGGCCAAAACCTGGGGTGTTCACTCTCTTCTGGAAGCTGTTTCGAGTATAATCCCTCCCTCGACAGAAACTGAAGAAATACCCTGTGATTCCAGGTCCGGTGAGGAGATCACGATGAAGGTCTCCCCTGGAGCTCCTGTCTCTCTGCTGATCTTCAAAATGACCGCGGAGCCGCATGTCGGTGAGATATCATATTTCAGGATCTACAGCGGAACGCTCAAAGGCGTGGGGGACGTGGTCAATGTAAGGACGGACAAGAGTGAACGTCTTGCCCATCTCGCTATCATGCAGGGTAAAGAAAGGGTGGAGGTCGAGGAGTTGACAATGGGTGATATAGGAGTGGTCACCAAACTCAAAGAATCCAACACGAACGACACCCTCGCTGCAAAAGGGGCGAACACTATTCTCTCCCCCATAGCTTTCCCCGACCCGGTGATCTCCGTTGCCATCGTACCCAAGTCAAGGGGTGACGAAGAGAAAATCTCGATGGGGCTGAACAAGCTCCAGGAGGAAGATCCTACCTTCATGGCAGGGTATGACAGGGAGTTGAAGCAAACCATCGTTTCGGGGATGGGCGAGCTGCACCTCGACATCGCCGTGGGGAAGCTCAAGAGAAAGTATAACGTCGAGGCGGAGCTGACAAAGCCGAACATTCCTTATCGCGAGGCTATCCGGGGGAAAGCCGAAGCTCAGGGCAAGTACAAGAAGCAGACTGGTGGACGGGGTCAGTACGGGGACACCTGGCTGAAGGTAGAACCGCTCACCAAGGGAGAGGACATAGATTTCGTCAACGCGATCGTCGGAGGGGCGATACCCTCGAAGTTCATCCCCTCCGTCGAGAAAGGTGTGAGGGAGGCTGCAGAAAAAGGGGTGATCGCTGGGTGCCCGGTCGTGGAATTCAGGGCAACTCTTTATGACGGCTCGTTCCACAATGTCGATTCTTCTGATATGGCATTCAAGGTGGCCGGCTCGATGGCATTCAAGGCCGCTACCGAGAAGGCAGGTATCTGTTTACGCGAACCGATCCTGGATGTAGAAGTGATCGTACCCGAAGAGTACATGGGTGACGTTATCGGGGATCTCAACTCCAGGCGGGGGAAGGTGCTGGGTATGACACCTGAAGGCAAGCGTCAAAAGGTGAAGGCCTTTGTACCTCAGGCCGAGATGTACAAATATTCGACCCAGCTGAGATCTCTCACCCAGGGGCGCGGCATCTTCACGGGCAAATTTGCTCATTATGAGGAAGTGCCAGGGGATATTGCAGGCAAGGTCATTGCTGAGGCTGAAGCTCGGAAGGAAGAGTAACTCCGACCTGCTACTCGATCTCCTCGAATCTGCCCGAGGAGGTGTTTTTGCGCACGTTTTTACAGGAAAAGTATCTCCCGTTCATCGCGATGTAGACGCCGTGTTGAAGAGACTGCGCGA
>Ga0255052_10000782_pt1 | contig 25087 bp, 20 predicted proteins | sample JV7_2_21_MG_FD_188632 | JGI IMG/M metagenome (GOLD analysis project Ga0255052, IMG submission 188632) | Seawater microbial communities from Jervis Inlet, British Columbia, Canada - JV7_2_21 | ecosystem: Environmental > Aquatic > Marine > Inlet | place: Canada: British Columbia | collected...
CACATTGCAACGGCCTGGATTGTCGTCCTGGGACATCGTCGCCAGTCCGGAACGAATAAGGTCGAGCGACGCACCCATACTCCAGGTTAATGCCGCCGCCGCAATCGCATTGGCAACGTTGTGTCGGGCCGCGCCATTCAAAGTGATGGGTACGTCGTAGTCACGGCAAATCAATTCGCTGCTGTCGCCTTGCACGATCGAAATCTCATCGCCAATTAGAACGAATGCAACACCACGTTTCGCAGTATGGGCGCGAACAACGTCGTTGTTTGCATCCATGGAAAACCAGACCAGCTCACCCGCATATTCTTCTGACTTCGACACGAGCAACGGATCGTCGGCATTGAGTATCAGCTTGCCGCTTTTTGCCACCGCGCGACTGACAATCCACTTGCAGTGAAGCAATTCTTCAAGGTTTTGTGAGCCGAAATCGCCGAGGTGGTCTTTTGCAATATTCGTTATCAGCGCCGCGTCGGCTTTATCGACACCCAGCCCACGGCGCAACAGCCCGCCGCGAGCTGTCTCGAGAATGGCGACATCGACATCGTTCTCTCGCAGAACATTTCTTGCGCCGCCCGGACCTGACCAGTCATCGCGATCGACGATGCGATCATTGACGGCGATGTAATCGGTCGAGCTAAAGCCAACACCCTGGCCGGCACCGCGCAAAATATGTGCCGCGATCCGCACCGTCGTCGTCTTGCCATTGGTCCCCGTCACCAATCCTGATGGCACATCGGAAAACGCGTTCCAGTCCAGCGACTCCGGGTCGGGCAAGCCTCGAACTGGCCAGGTTTCCGAAGAACGGCCAAGTCCCAGCGACATCTCGTCGTCATCCCAGAGCAGCGTCACCTTGTTTTTCCTGGCGACCGCGGCGAGTCGCATCAATTCCGGATTGGCCTCCTCGGCAATGGCGGCTTGAAAGCCTGCGAGTGCCTCGTCGAAGTCGGGTTCATCCGCAGCATTGAGTTTCGCGTTGCACGCGGCCCAGGCCCATTCATTGATTTCCGAGGCTGCGTAGAGTGCATCCACAGGCGCTGTGAAACCGAGACTGACACCACCCAGGAGCCGCAACGACTCAAACTCGCTGTCCCGCCAACCTAACTCGGCCAGCATCTGACGCACGTGCTTTTCCCAAACGGGGATCAGCGCGTTGGCCTCATCGGCCGTGCACTGCACGTCGAGAATCGTGCCCGGCACATCAAATAACAGGCTTGGACCCGTCAGTCTTCGTGCGTCGAGAAACTCCATGGCGCTAGTGGCCCAGCCGCTTAGTCGGCTTCTTCGCGCGCAATCCGCACGCCGCGCTCATCACTGATGATCTCGACGTCGTTATCGAACGTAAATTCGTCGGTTTCAGGCAGCTCGATAGCCACCGGTGTTTTCGTGCCTGCGTCCTCGGCATGAGCACCCGAGTTGAAGTAAATGATCTGCTTCCAGGTGCGCTTGACGTCGTCGCCCAGTATCAGCACGAGGTCACCGGAGTTTGCTATCTCAAGGGCGCGTCTTGTTGCTTCCTGCTCATCTGGAATTAATTCGATGGCATCAATGTGAATGTCTTCCTCGAGCAATTTGTCCTTGAGCATCACCGGAATTTCATCGCCGTCGCGGCCGCGAGTATTGTCGTCACGACGGCAAATGTAATGATCAAAATGGCCTGCCGCGATTTCCGCAATATCACGAATGTCTTCATCACGACGATCGCCCGGTGCAGCGAGAACGATGATCTTGCGCCCTTCCACCTCGAAACGATCGACGAGCCCGCAAATCGCTTTGACGGCCGCCGCATTATGTGCGTAATCGAGAATGACCTTGAACGGATGCTCGTCGTAAATATTCATGCGGCCCGGAGCCTGGAAGAACGTCGAGTCAAAGGTCCGCAATCCATGACGGATGTCTTCGACGCTGATTCCCATGTTGTAGGCCAGCGCGGCCGCGAACATCGCATTTTGCACGTTGTGCATTGCGCGACCTTCGATTGTCGCGGGAATCAGGTGCGTCCATACCAGTGGCGTATGGGTTTCCCCGTCATAAATCGCAATCATGTGTCCGTTGAGTGCCTCTTCCAGAACAAAGGCCTCGCCGCCCGCACGAATATGTTGCTTCACGAGCGCGTGCGATGGATTCATCGTCACGTAACAAAGTCGCTCCGCTTCCGAGTAGTCCGCCATCTGCAAACACAGCGGGTCATCCGCATTAAGTATCGCAGCGTCTTTCGCGATTTCTATCGGCACTCGTTTGAGCTCTGCAAGTTGCTCGAGCGTATCGATGCCACGCAGGCCAAGATGATCAGCCGTGACATTCAGACACGCGGCAACATTGCAGCGACGGTATCCGATCCCGCTGCGCAACATGCCACCGCGAGCCGTTTCCATGACGGCTGCATCCACAGACGGATCACGCAGGATCATGTGTGCGGATGTGGGCCCGGTCATGTCGCCCGCAACGGTTAGCTTGCCGTCGATGTACACACCATCGGTGGAGGTCATACCAACCGTGTAGCCGGTCAACTTCAAGATATGCGCGAGCATGCGTGATGTCGTCGTCTTGCCGTTGGTTCCGGTCACCGCGGCAATAGGGACTCTTGTGGGTGCATCCGCCGGGAACAACATGTCGATGACTGGCCCAGCCACGTCTCTGGGCGTGCCGTCGCTCGGCGCTACGTGCATGCGAAAACCCGGTCCGGCATTAACCTCGCAGATCGCCCCGCCCGCCTCGCGGTGGGACAAGGCGATATCGTTCGTCAGGAAATCCACGCCGCCAATGTCGAGCCCAATCGCTTTGATGGCACGAATCGCCATCTCGCGATTGTCCGGGTGAATGATGTCAGTGACATCAATTGCGGTACCACCGGTCGAAAGGTTCGCTGTCGAGCGCAGGTAAACAACCTCGTCCACGGCTGGCACAGTCTCGTGGTCGTAGCCAATTTTCTTCAGCAAGCGCTCGGCTTGATCATCGAACTCAAGGCGAGTGAGCACTTTCTCGTGGCCAACGCCGCGGCGCGGATCCTCGTTAACGATGTCCACAAGTTCGGCAATGGTGCGTTTGCCATCGCCGACGACGTGACCCGGCTCGCGCTTGGCCGCAGCGACCAGTTCACCATTGACGACCAGCAGTCGATGATCGAAACCTTCAATGTAGCTCTCAACGATGATCGTTCGACCGTGATCGCTGGCCTTATTAAATCCTGTCTCGACTTCCTCGTCTGTTTTCAGATTGATTGAAACACCACGACCATGATTGCCATCCAGCGGCTTCAGCACGACAGGAAATCCTATCCTCTTCGCCGCCCGCACGGCATCGCTGGCGCGACGCACAGTACGTTGCTCGGGGACCGGCAGACCGAGGTCACGCAATATGCCATTGGTTTCTTCTTTGTCTCCGGCGAGATCCACCGCGATGTTGCCTGTCGAACCGGTCGTGGTCGCCTGGATGCGCTGCTGATACTTACCGTGGCCAAACTGCACCAGACTGTATCGGTTGAGGCGAATCCACGGAATATTGCGTTCCTCGGCTGCATTGACCAGTGATGCCGTACTTGGGCCCAGGGCGCGCGACTGGGCGTAGCGAATGAATCGGTCGCGCTCCTCGGCAAAGTCCCAGTCGGCTTCCGGGCGATCCTCAACCTTGATTTCGTCTGGCAACAAACTGAGAAGCAGCTTCATTGCCAGGGCGCTGGACTCGCGGCCAACTGCTTCGTCTTTGTACTCGAACACCATGTTGTAGTGGGCCGGCTGGCCATCGATAGAGCGGGTTCTGCCATAGGTCACCGGCGAGCCCGCGACGTTTTGCAACTCTAGCGCGACATGTTCCATGACGTGGCCCATCCAGGTGCCCTCGTCGTCTGTGAGGCGCCGCACAAATCCACCCGCTTCACGGTATGAACAGCCGTGCTCATGCAGACCTGGCAGGCACTCCAGTAAGGGCCTAATGAACGCATCGCCCAGCCGCCCGGTCGGCCAGTGCTCGAGTTCACCGAGATCGAGAATGTGGCGAATCACGCGGAAGTGGGCAAAGATATTCGGCCCCACGTATACATTCGTGCTGACGATTTTCATTATTGTTGTCCTGTCTCGCGCTATTCCGGCGCGGCCTCTCGGGACGCCGTCTTAAAGCGTCCGCCCGCTACCAGAATGTGCATCTTCACGCCGATCAGGCTTACCGGTTCGCCGCGGCGAGCTTTGTGCATAGAAGAATAGCTCAGTTCGGAGGGATCGATAATAGTGATTCCGCCGCTGCCGACGACTTCCAGGTCATCATTGGGCTCAATAAAAGCGGCTGTATCCTCGTCAAGACCTACACCAACGGCAAACGGGTTGTAGGCGAGCGCCGTCAACAGGCGGCCGAGTCGATCGCGTTCCCGAAAATGCTGGTCGATGATGAATTTATTGGTGAGCCCAAGTCCGGGAGCCATAGTGACCATATCCGGGGTTGGTGTACTTCCCTCTAGCCCGCCGGCAATCATGTGTTCGGGTACGAATGCGGCGCCTGCGGACGTGCCAGCAACGTGCATCCCGGCAGCATTGCGGCGCCGAATCAGTTGGGCGACCGCGGTGCCACCCAGAGTCGTCGACAGTCGCAGCTGATTGCCACCGGTCAGGAATACACCGTCCGACTTTTCGATGTATTCAAGATACTCATCCGAATTGCAGTCCTCGCGAGATTCGAACGGCAATACCATGGCATGCTTGACACCGATTTGACGAAACAGCTTCTCGTAGTTGCGGCCGGTTTCTTCGAGTTCCGAGGCGGTAGGAATAATGCCAATACGGGCATCTTTGCCGCCACAGATATCGATGAAACGATCAAGAATCTCGGGATTGTGAAATTTTTCTTCGGCGCCGCCAATCGGGATGATGTAGCCGCGGTCCGCGTGATGGCTATTAGAAGGGCTCATGGGCTTGCTTATGGGTTTTCGTGTGCGAAAAAAGGTCCGTATTGTACCTGAGGAAGCGCGTAAACTCTGACCGCATTGGCACAAGAAATAGCCACAATGACTGATCAAACACCACTGGGCCAGGCTAGCAGCTACCCTGACCGTTATTCGCCCGATTTGCTATACGCGATCGCACGTACTGAGAGCCGTGCGGCGCTCGGACTTGGCGCGGAGCTGCCATTTGCGGGCTGTGACCTCTGGAATGTCTGGGAGCTGACCTGGCTGGACGACGCAGGACAACCGCAGGTTGCGATCGCCGAATTATCGGTTCCGGCATCATCGGCGAACATCATCGAGTCCAAATCTCTGAAGCTGTATCTTGGCTCATTCGCGATGTCCCGATTTACCTCTGCAGATGACGTCGCTGACGCCATGCGCGATGATCTTTGCGCCTGCACGGATTCCGATGTCATCGTTAATTTGCAAACCGGTGGCGGCACCAAAGCGATAGAGGACTTTCCGGGCCAGTGCATCGATGGCCTTACGGTGCAGTGTGACCAACACGATGTCGACGCGGGTTTGCTGGCGGCTGGCGAAGATATCGTCGAAGAGGCTCTGCATTCGCACCTGCTGCGCAGCCTTTGCCCGGTTACAAATCAACCCGATATTGGCAGCGTACTGGTGTCCTATGCGGGACCGAAGATCGACCCGGCCGGCTTGCTTCAGTACATCGTGTCCTACCGCAAGCACAACGATTTTCACGAGACCTGCGTTGAACGCATGTTCATGGACATCTCGGCGCGTTGCCAGCCTGAGAAATTGACCGTTTTCGCCTGCTATCAACGCCGTGGTGGCATCGACATCAATCCGTTCCGCAGCAACTTCGAAAACACCGCACCGAACACACGGCTCTGGCGACAATAACATCTCGCCACCGCCGTCAAGCACGTAACTCGGACTCACAGCTATCGTCGTACAGCCTGCGCTCGCGATGCTTCTCTCACTCATGCCTCGGTCCCGCTTGGGGGAGCTCCCTGCGGTCCGCTTTACTTCGCTCGATAAGCATCCCTCTCGCAGGCTCTTCAATGTATGCGAGGGCCGCGGGTGGGATCTTTTTTTTCGAAAATAAAGCGCAGCGCAGCGAGCCATTTCGAAAAAAAATGATGCCAGCTGCGAGCCCGTGCGACGGTTTGGAGAGGCATCGCGAGCGCAGGCTGTTTGACCTGATCGGCGGCGGTGGCGAGATGTCAGGTGTTATCGATGTCTTCACTTGTTAATCGATGGCCCCAGTCCTGCTTGGCCGACAGGTAACGGCGATTCGTGTCGGTAACTCCAAAAACATGCTTGACCGGAGTGATATCGCTTAGCCCGGCGGCAGTCAGATCGTCGATCTTCTTCGGGTTGTTGGTTAGCAATCGAAACGGCCCCTCGCCGCGAAAGTGCTTGATCAACGCCGCTGCATCGCTGAAGTCACGTGAGTCATCCGGCAGCCCCAGTGATCGATTGGCTTGGTAGGTATCTTCACCACCGTCCTGCAGCAGATAGGTCGCGGCTTTCGCCCACAAACCAATTCCGCGGCCTTCGTGGCCTGACATGTAGATCAACATGCCGCCCTGTTCCTCGGCACTGATCAGATTCATTGCCGACTGGAATTGCGGTCCGCACTCGCAGCGCTGCGAGCCGAAAACATCGCCGGTCATGCAGCTCGAATGCACGCGCACCAGCGGATTCGTCCAGGACGCCGGATCGCCGATCAATAACACGCTATTGACGGCCATCGAAGACGCCAGCTCGGCGAACGAGCGCTCGCCATGCTTGGCCCTGAGTTCAGCCGCGAAATCCTCGATCTTCGTCAGCTCGGTATTGCGTACGGTGGCATACCACTGCACGTCGACGTGAGAGTCGCCGATCTGTAATGGCATTGGGATCGGCCCGAGGACACTGATGCGCCGGTCCCCGGCGTCAATGCGAAATAGTTTGCCCGCCTCTTCCAGGCGCTCGCGGACGGTTGGATCAATGTAAGTAAACATGGGGCCGCATTATGAAGGAATGTGACCCAAATCACTTGCTGACCCGCCGGTCAGTAAGTATACTACTGACCGACGAGTCAGTAACAGGTTCACCACAATGCCAGAGCCCCGCTTCCGTCGCCGTAAAGAAGACCGGCCAGAGGAGATAACCGCAGCAGCCCTTGAAGCCTTCGCCGAACGCGGCTATGCCGCCACCCGCGTCGACGACGTTGCCAAGCGTGCCGGCGTCAGTAAAGGCCTGCTCTATCTGTATTTCAAGACCAAAGAAGATTTGTTCAAGGCCGTTATCCGCAGTTTCGTTGTTCCGAGAATTGATGCGTTGCGGGCCATCATTGATAACTCTGACCTGAGCAGCGAGGAGTTCTTGCGTGGGCCATTTCTCGACTTTGCAAAGACCCTGCCCGGTTCGCCGATCAGTATTCTCGTCCGCCTCATGATTTCAGAGGGCCCGAAACATCCCGACTTGTTGCAGTTTTATTGGGATAACGTCATATCGCGGGGACTCGGCGCGATCAGCGAAATACTCGATCGTGGCGTAGAAAGCGGTGAGTTTCGCCGCAGCGTCGTTAACGACCTGCCCCACCTGTTCGTTATGCCAGTCCTGTTTTCCGTGATCTTCCGCTCGTTATTCGAGAAGCAATGTCCCGACACCGACAAGCTGATAGAGGCGCAGATTGAATTACTGATCGCGCACATGAAAGGAGAAACGAAATGAATCCGGGGCGCAACTGGCTACTGCTCGCCACCGCGTTTGCGCTGGCTGCCTGTGACTCATCGACCGACGAGAATCGCGTCGTCGGGGAACTCGCATCAGACCGTATTGAACTAACGACCGAGGCTGCAGAGCCTGTCACCGAGATTCTCGTCGCCGAAGGCGAAACCGTGACGGCGGGTCAGGTTCTGATGCGCCAGGATGCCGCTCGTGCCGAGGCCAGGCTTGCCGAAGCAGAGGCTGCTCTTGGTCAGGCGCAAGCGCGGCTCGACGAACTCGTTCGCGGACCGCGCAGCGAACAGATATCCGCGGCTCGAGCGAATGTCGATGGTGCCAAAGATGAACTGAATTTCCGCCGCTCTGACTTCGACCGTGTGCAAGAGATTTTTGACAAGCAACTCACGTCACCAGAGCTACTCGATCGCGCCAGGGCGGCACTGGATGCCGCCGAGGCCGGTGACAAATTGAGACGCGCGCAACTTCAGGAGTTGCTGAGCGGCACAACTGTCGAGGAACTCGCTCAGGCAGAACACGCAGTCAATCAAACAGCGGCTCGCCGTGATTTTCTCGCCGTGGACCTTGCCCGTCACGAGATCATCGCGCCGGTTGACGGCATCGTCGACAGTCGCCTGTTTGAACTCGGCGAGCGACCGGTACCCGGACAGACAACACTGGTCATGCTGCCTGGCGACCAGCCATACGCACGTGTCTATGTGCCTGAACAGTTGCGCGTACACGTCAAAGTGGGCGCCCCGGCGAAGATAACTATCGACGGGCTTGATGAGGTCATTTCCGGCCGGGTTCGCTGGGTCGCTTCAGAAGCGGCGTTCACACCGTACTTCGCATTGACAGAGCGCGATCGCGGCCACCTGACTTACCTGGCAAAAATCGACATTACGGGAGATCGTGAACGTCTTCCTGACGGTGTTCCGGTTGAGGTCGACCTCGTGCTCGGCGGCGCAGAGTGAATGACGAACTCGCCATTCGGGCACGCGGCCTGAGCAAGCATTTCGGTAGTCTCAAGGCCGTCGATCACCTTGATCTCGAGGTGCCAAAAGCCTCTATTTATGGCTTTCTAGGCCCCAATGGTTCCGGCAAGTCGACGACGATTCGCATGCTCTGTGGTCTGTTGACGCCGACCGAAGGATCGGCCGATGTTATGGGCTATCGCGTGCCGGAACAATCGAAGGAGCTCAAGCCAAAAATCGGCTACATGACGCAGAAATTCTCGTTGTTCGGTGACATGACGGTGGTCGAGAATCTCGAATTCATCGCCGAAATCTATTCGGTTGCAGCAGCGCAGCGTGCAGCACGCATCGACGAATTACTCCAAAAGTACGATCTCACGGCTCAGCGCAAGCAGTTCGCGGGCACGATGAGTGGCGGCCAGAAGCAACGGCTCGCGCTCGCCTGCGCGGTGCTGCACCATCCGGACCTGTTGCTGCTAGACGAACCGACCAGCGCCGTTGATCCGCAAAGTCGGCGCGATTTTTGGGCCAACCTTTTTCGCCTCGCCGAGGGCGGCACAACAATTCTGGTTTCAACGCACTACATGGATGAGGCCGAACGCTGCCATAGGCTCGCAATTCTCGATCACGGTGTGAAAGTTGCCGACGGCGCGCCGGAGGAATTGCAGTCGAGCACCGGCATGAATGTCGTCGAAGTGCTGGCCGACAATCCCTACCGCGCGCAAACGGTCATCAACTCGATTCCGGTTGTAGCCAGCGTCACGCAGCTCGGTATCCGGCTGCGCGTTCTGATACCGGAGGCGCACGGCGATGCACTGCAACTTGTGAACCAGACCCTGAGCAGTAACAGTATCAACGCCCAGACACGTATAGCGCACGCAACGCTGGAGGACGTGTTCGTTGCAGTCACGCTTAGGCCCAGGGAGCGCGCCGCGTGAAGTCCTTGTCTCGACTCATGGCAGTGACGCGCAAGGAAGTGCGCCAGTTGCGACGCGACCGGCTCACTTTCGCGATGATATTCGGCATGCCGATGATGCAGATACTGCTGTTTGGCTACGCGATCAACACAGACGTTCGCAACTTAAAAACGGCGGTCGCCGACGAATCAAATACGCACTTGTCCCGTGAATTTGTCGCACAGCTTGGCGAAACACAGGTTGTCGACATTCGACAACGCGTCACTTCCTCGGCCGACCTGGAAGAACTGCTGCGTACCGGTGAGATATCAATAGGCGTCGCGATTCCGTCCGACTTCGACCGTCGTGTGATCGATGGCAAGCGCTCCGCCGTACAACTGCTTGTCGATGGCAGTGATCCAACGGTGCTGGGCGTCGCCAATCAGTTGCGCAATATGCCAGTGTCATTCGACTCAAACCGCCGCGCCAAAGAACAGGCCGCAGTCGAAGTCCGGCCTTATTACAACCCTGAACGTCGTACACCCGTAAATATCGTGCCCGGCCTGATGGGCGTCATACTCACGATGACAATGATGATCTTTACGGCGGTTGCAGTCGTGCGCGAGCGCGAACACGGCAACCTCGAACTGCTGATTAACACCCCGGTCACGTCATTCGAACTCATGACCGGCAAGATCCTGCCGTATATCGCGATCGGGCTGATCCAACTCGCCCTGATTCTCGCCATTGGAGATCTCTTGTTCGATGTTCCGGTGCGCGGCAGCGTACTGGACCTGTATATAGCTGCCAGTTTCTTCATCGCAGCCAATCTCGCACTCGGATTGTTTGTCTCGACTATGGTCACGACGCAGTTTCAGGCAATGCAGGCGACGTTTTTCCTGATGATGCCATCGATTCTGCTGTCCGGTTTCATGTTCCCGTTCGACGGCATGCCGGTCGCTGCCCAGTACCTCGGCGAGGTGTTACCGATCACGCATTTCATTCGCCTGACGCGCGGCATCATGCTCCGCGAGGCCACGCTCGGCGACATGCCGTTTGAGCTGGTCTATCTGGGCATTTTCTCAGTGATCGCGATGACTGCGGCGGCGCTCAGGTTCTCGAAACGCCTGGACTAAGAAATCCCAGGTCGCCCTATGGGCGACCCGCTGCGCTTCGCGCGCACGGCGCGCTCCTACAACTAAGGCGTGCTGTGTTCGAAAAAAGGCGGTCTGACCCCAATTAGTGAGAAATCCCAGGTCGCCCTATGGGCGACCCGCTGCGCTTCGCGCGCACGGCGCGCTCCTACAACTAAGGCGTGCTGTGTTCGTAACTCGGCTCTGGTGGCCCGGTCGCCTTGACGTAATGCGGTCGCCACCACGTAATCGTGATCGGCACGAGGATGTTCAGGAAGAATGCCGTGATCATCAGTGTAAAGAAGGCCTCCCGGTTCAAAATACTGTATTGCACGTAGGCAATGTCAATGACAATAAATGCAAGTTCCGCTCGCCCCAGCATGCCAAAACCCACCATCAAGCTCTCAGCGAAATTCAATCCGCTGGTGTAGCGCGCCGCCAGTCCCGCGGACAGCACCTGGAATACAGCAATGCCGATCGTCATCGCAATTGCGTAGGGCATGACATCTGTCAACAGATCCCAGTCGAATAGAATTTTGGCGCCAAGGTCGACAAAGAACACCGGCCCTATCCAGCAGAACGCCGCATTGTCGACGATGCGCTTGGTCTCTGCGAACACATTCGAGCTGACCGGCTGACCGTTGCTATTGATCCGCTGACCCTTAAGCTGAAAATGCTCTTCGCGGACGATTAGCCCGGCCATGTAGGCGCCAACTGCAGGATGAAAGCCAAAATAGTGCGCCAGCAAACCGACACACAGCGCAGCAAGCAATATGGCCAGCGTCGCGTACTTGCCTTTATCAAAAGTCAGGTAGGTCTGCAGACTCAGGTGTTGTAAGAGCGGCACACGCTTCAGCCAGTTTGCGTGGCTGCGCGGGAAAATCCAGATTCCGATGATTGTGACGATGACGAAGAACAACACGGCTTTGCCGGCCGTCATCACGGCAGCCAACAGCGTAAAAGTCTCCTGCCCTGTCGCCAGAGGCACAAAGATGGCCACCATGATCAGCGAGCCAATGTCATCGAGCACGGCAGACGTCATGATGCGCGTTGCGACGACTGTCTTTTGCAGACCGAGACTTTGCAGCGACACCATCGTCAGAGACACTGCGGTTGCCGTCATGGCCAACCCGCACATCAGTGCAATATTTGCATCGTTCCAGACGTAGTCTGCTACTAAATAGGCCACGGCAAACGGCGCCAGCGCACCAAACAACGCGATGCCCCAGCTGCGTTTCACGCTTGCCATAAAGTTGTCGGTCGACTCCTCGAAGCCAAGGGTAAACATGATGAGAATGATGCCGAGTTCCGCGAAATTGCGAATGAATGCTCCGCTTTCGGCGGGCAGGACGCCGATATTTGCGAGCACGGAGCCGATGAACAGAAAGTAAAGTACCGGGGTCATACGCGTCTTTTTGGCCAAAACGACCGCGGCAAAAACGCCGGCCCAGATGATGGAAAGATGTACCAGTGGCTCCATTTAGATCAATCTACCGTGTGCGGGACTCGCAAAACTGTAGCCATTCTGGTCCAATCAGCACCAGAGTAGCAATCTACGGTTATTATGACTCAGAATCAGGAACAACAACCGACGGTTTTTATCGTCGATGACGACCCTGCCATACGCTTCGCAATGCAGGCATTGATGGACTCGGTCAACATCGAGCACGAGATCTACGCTTCTGGCGACGAGTTTCTACAAGGTGTCGATGACCATCGTGCCGGCTGCCTGGTACTCGACATTCGCATGCCAGGACTTGGCGGACTCGAGCTTCAGGACGAATTAATCAAGCGCGGCAGCGCACTGCCCATAATTTTCATCACCGGCCATGGTGATGTGCCCATGGCAGTTGATGCGATGCAAAAAGGTGCGGTGGATTTTATTCAAAAGCCGTTTCGCGACCAGGACTTGCTGGACCGGATTCGCGAAGCATTGAAAACCGATCGGGAGCGACGCCAAGAGCAGCAAAAACACGCCGAAGTCGCCGAGCGCCTTGCGCGGCTAACCAATCGCGAACGCGAAGTCTTCGATCTCGTCGTCACAGGTAAGCCAAACAAAGTTATCGCGTACGAGTTGGGCGTTAGTCAACGCACGGTTGAGATTCATCGCGCGCGCGTCATGGAGAAGATGCAGGCAAGGTCACTCGCCGACCTTGTGAAAATGCATATGACGGCCTAGTTAGCGGTGTGCCCTGCGGTGCTCGCCAAACTCCGCGCAATCGATACATTCATCCGCGTACGGATGTGCTTCCAGACGGCCTGACTTTATTTCTGTGCCGCACTCGATACATTGCCCGTAATCACCATTAGCCATACGCCGCAGCGCCGCCGAAATCTTCGCCAGCTCATTACGCGCCTCATTGCCGAGCGCATCCACGACTTCACTGTCTTCAAGTTCCTTCGCGCGCTCTTTTGAATCGGCGTCATAACCACGGCGTAGATTTGCCGTAATTCGCTCCAAACGCCGAGTTAGTTCGGTCCTTTGATGTTCGAGCTTTTGGCGTAGAACACCATAAGAGTCCTCTGGCATGGCCATCTCTTGCAGTCGCTATGACTCCCTATCTAATCGTAGACGGGAGGCAACAGAAATCAGTATATCCACCTATCTGGCTGTAGGTAAATTCCACGGTCTCCTAGGCATCACGCCTTATGGAATCTGGTGTTCACAGCACCTACCCTGCCTGTGAGAGCGGTATAAGTGTCACCAACACACCGGGTGCAAAAATGGACAATATTGCCAAAATTCTTGCAGTCATCGATCCGACGGCAGCGGATCAGCCGGCAATGCGGCGCGCCGCCTGGCTGGCAAAACAGACCGATGCTGAACTTGAGTTACTGGTTTGTTATTACAACGAGTATCTGAGCGGCGATCGCCTGTTCGATTCCCCGTCGTTGGAGAAAGCGCGCAGCGAAGTCATCGCCAACCAGGAAAAACATCTCGAGGAACTGGCGGAACCGATTCGCGAATCCGGAGTTGTCGTTACAACATCCGCGGCCTGGGATCATCCTCTCTATGAAGGGATCGTACGCCGTGCTGTGGCCGGTGGCTCGGACATTGTATTCAAGGACACCCATCATCATTCTGCGGTAACACGTGCGCTATTGACGAATACGGACTGGAATCTGATTCGCACCTGCCCGGCGCCGTTATGGCTCGTCAAACCGCACGACCTGGCCGACACACCGGTGTTTGTTGCTGCAATCGATCCAATGAATCAGCACGACAAACCGGCTGCACTTGACGATGAGATTCTGCAGATTAGCAAGTTACTGGGCAAGAATGTCGGCGGTAATGTTCACGCTTTCCATTCCTATGATCCGCGCATAGCCGTTGCGACGGCGACTGCCAACGCCTATATACCGGTCTCGCTGCCATTTGATGAAATTGAACAACAGATGCACGAGGATCATGAGAAGCGGTTTAACGAGATCACCTCATTCCATGGCCTGGACAATGGCAATGCGCACCTCGTTGCAGGTCTGACACACGAGGAATTGCCGCTGATCGCTCAGAATCTCAAAGCAGATGTTGTTGTGATGGGTGCTGTTGCGCGAAATCGCTGGAAACGCCTGTTTATCGGTGCAACTGCGGAGCGCACGCTCGAGCATTTGCCCTGCGATTTGCTAATTGTGAAACCGGACTGGTTCGAGAGTCCGGTCGAGGCGCGACGGCACGACGCGGCTTAACGATAGTGTCACTCGCGCCTCGAGAGGCGCTCCAACGTGCCATCCACGACGCCGAGCATGTAGTCGGCGTCTTCCTTTGCCAGCACCAGCGGTGAACGGAACTTCAATATATTGTCGTCCGGCCCGATAGAGCCCGTCAGCACGCCACGATTACGTAGCTCATTGACTACCAGGGCAGTCAATTCAGTCGCAGGCGTGCGTTCATTCCGGTTGCTCACGAGTTCGACGGCAAGAAACAGACCGGTACCCCGGATGTCGCCAATGCACTCATGCCGTTCAGCAAGTTGCCACAGTCCGTCGACGATGTGCTTGCCGACCTCCAGCGCATTCTGCTGCAGGTTTTCGTTTTCGATAACGTCGAGCACCGCCAGACCTGCGGCACAGGAAACCGGATTGCCGCCAAAAGTGTTGAAATAACCACTGTGATTGGAAAACTCGTCGACCAGCTCACGACGGGTCACGACCGCCGACAACGGGTGACCATTGCCCATTGGCTTGCCCATCGTGACGATGTCCGGCTCAATGCCTTCTGCTTCGAAGCCCCAGAAATTCTCTCCCGTACGGCCAAAACCCGGTTGTACTTCGTCAGCGACAAACAATGCGCCTGCGTCGCGCACAATTTCGGCGACCTTGCTCAGATACCCCTTCGGTGGCGCCACAACGCCACCGCTCGAGATGATGGTGTCTATAATGAAGGCTGCGGGCTTGATGCCGCGACTCCTGAGCAATTCGATCGCATCATGCGCGTGCTCCGCGTACCGCGCGCCTGTATCCGTTCCACGATGCTTGCCGCGATAAGTGTCGGGAGCAGGCACCGTCACGACGTAGTCCGGCACTTCGTCACGCGGAATGCTTTCGGTCGAAATCTCATAGATCGCCTGTGTATTGCCGTGATAGGCGTAGTCGGTGACGATGATGCCGGTACCACCGGTGCAACTCTTCGCGATTCTCAGCGCAAGCTCATTCGCCTCACTGCCGGTACAGCAGAACATCGCGGTATCGAGCTCGGCAGCGAATTTTCCGGTCAGCCGTTCCGCATAATTGACAACATTCTCGTGCAGGTATCTGGTGTGTGTGTTGAGAGTTCGAACCTGTTGACTAATTGCGTCAACGACGTGCGGATGACAATGCCCAACGTGTGGCACATTGTTGTACATGTCGAGGTATTTCTTGCCGTCAGCATCGAAGAGCCAGGCGCCCTCACCACGCACCAGATGAATGGGCTGCTCATAAAACAGCCGATAGGCAGAGCCCATCAGCTGTTGTCGTCGTTCGAGGAGTTTTGAAGGTTCTGCCGTCACTACCGGTTAGGTTACCGGAAGCAACGGCAAACTTCGATTGTCAATAACTGGCCGTCAGCATGACCCAGAACTTGTCGGTGTCCACTTTGTTTAGCGGTGACGACGAATCGTGACTAAAAAATGCGCCTTTGAGCAGGATGCCATAGCGGTCTCCCAGCGCGCGCCCGGCGGACACATCAAACTCCTTGCCGTAGTCGAAACTACCCGTTTCTGACGAGAAGTCATGGTAGACACCCGTAAAGCTCCACTTGCCGGCTTTGAACTTGACCGTTCCATAAAGGTCGTCAAGACCGGCACCCGGCGTAGCAAGGAACTGGTCCGCCCAGCCGTTCCACGCGTGCAGCGTCGCCAACGGCGTGCGAAATGCCTGCCCGCTTGAAGAGTCCGAGCCCAGCGATTCGAAGCCCAGGCCTAACGACAGTCCGTTCTCCATCGACCATGCCCCTTTCACGTGCACGTAGTCGGCGTCAAAGTCGGCGGGGTTATCCCCGGTATCGGACTGTGTCGCAAACTCAGCCAGGAACGCGAACTTGCCATTTCCGCTCCCGAAATTGCCCGCCAGCTTGATGCCAGCTGTTGCCGTGGAATTACTCAGGAACGACGCATCCTTGTAGTCGAGGTGGTAATAGTACGGCGTGATTGAGAAGCTGTCGCTCACGCTGACCTTCGCGTGCAACAGATGGCCATCCAGAGCTGCTTTCCCCGATGGCGACGTCTGACCGAAGATACGGCGAACCTGGTTGAGGTACGAGTACGACAGTTTCGTCTTGGCTATCGCCGACGTGTTCAGCGTAAACGCATCGTAAGTCTGCGGATTCTGGCGCCAGCCGACGTTACCAATGAAGCGGTGGTCGTCGTGCAGGATACGTTGTCGGCCGAAGCGGAACTTCCAGTCCTCATTCGCGCTGTAGTCGAGATACAACTGATTCAGGTCCGAACCTTCCGGATCTGCAACAACCGAGTACTCAGTACGATTCGGACTGGTACCACCACCAGAATTGAAGTCGTCGAGTAACACGTGAAACACGTGATCAAACTCGCCAAATGCGGACCAGCCATTCCATTGGCCGGTCCGGTAGTTGAGCCGCAATCGCAATGTGGACGCGTTGGCGTCGTCCAGATCATTGTCCTGAGCAACATTTTCGTAGCGATATCGCCCACTGATTGTCGCCTTGCCTGACGTTATCGCCGACGCAAGGTCCGTTGCGCCTTCTTCCTCAGCTGCCGTAATAGAGAACGGCAATATCAACCCAAGCAATGTGCCGAGGAGGATATTGTGGTTGCGTTTCATGGTGCTTTCCTTTTCTAGTAAACGTCGTTCAACGTGTTGTAGACATTGAACTTACCAGTTGGCGTTATCAGTGCTTCGTCCTTGATGACCGCTTTCAATGTACGTGTCTTGTCATCGACAACAACAATTGCTGACTCCTCTTCCTTGCCACTCCAGACAGAGAACCAAACCTCATCGCCTGCCATGTTGTATTCAGGCTGAACGATGCGTTTCGGTCCTTCGCCAAGGTCGGCCCATTCGCCGATCGGCAATGTCACGAAGCCCGCATCAAGATTGTTGATGTCGTAGACCGCGATGGCCTGACTAATTGACTCGTCCGGGTTCAACGGCGCATCGACCCACAGGTTTGCCGAGTTCGGATGCGATTTGACGAACAGCGATCCGCCGCCCATGCCGTCGATGACACGGACCGTCTTCCAGGCATTGTCAGGATGCCCCTCAGGATCAGTGCCGAGGAACGAGACATTTGCATTACCCAACGCGCTCGTAATCCAGACAGGTCCATACTCCGGATCATCGATGTTGGCACCACGACCCGGGTGCGGGGTCTTTGTGACGTCCACCAGAGCAACAAGCTTGCGTTCCTTCGAGTCGACAACAGCAATCTTGTCAGACTGGTTCGCTGCAGTGAGGAAGTATCGTTTGCTGCGGTCCCAGCCACCGTCATGCAGGAATCTGGCTGCGCCGATGTCGGTGACAGCCAAATCGTCAATGTTGCTGTAATCCACGAGCAGGATATGACCCGTCTCTTTGACGTTGATAATGAAGTCAGGGTGCTCATGCGATGCCACGATGGCTGCTACGCGAGGCTCCGGATGGTATTCCTGCGTATCAACGGTCATGCCGCGAGTCGAGACGATCTTCAAAGGCTCGAGCGTGTCGCCGTCCATGATGACGTACTGTGGTGGCCAGTAAGCACCGGCAACCGCATATTTATCTTCATAGCCCTTGTACTTCGACGTCTCAACCGAACGTGCCTCGAGACCCACCTTGATCTCGGCAACGCGCGCCGGCGGATCCATCCACATGTCGATCATGTCGACCTTTGCATCACGACCAATTGTGAATATGTAACGACCGGAAGCGGAAACGCGTGAGATGTGCACGGCGTAACCGGTCTTCAGTCGGACAACGATTTCCTTGGTATCACCATCGATGATGGCCACTTCGCCACTGTCGCGCAGTGTTACCGAGAAGAAATTCTCGATGTTGCGATCGTGCTGTGGTGAAGTCGGACGATCTTCCGGCGCAACGATGACATTCCAGCTGGCCTTCATCTCGGGCATGCCGTACTCAGGCGGCGCTGGTGGTTCCTGTTGCAGGAAGCGCGCCATGATATCGATCTGCGCCTCGGTCATTTCACCGGACGTACCCCAGTTAGGCATACCAGCTGGGGAGCCGTAGGTGATCAGAGCCTTGAGATAATCGGTACCTTTTTCGAGCGTTATATCCGGTGTTAACGGTTTACCGGTAGCGCCTTTGCGCAGTACGCCGTGGCAGCCGGCACAGCGTTCGAAATACTGCTGCGTTGCCGTTGCAAACTCGGCCTCCGACAATACCGGACCGCCGACAGATGTAACCTGGCGGGTTTCCGCGCCCGTCATTGCGACCGGTGCGCCTTCGTAGGTCATCTCGCCTTCCGTGGTGCCTACATGACGTGAACCGGCTGCCCGGTCGGTCTGACCAAGCTCAGCACGCAGTGCGGCAACCTCCTCCGTGCTAACTGCTGCCAGGTTGTTGCCCCAGGAACCAAACACGTAAGTGATCGCTGCCGCGAGATCCTCGTCGGTCAGGTGGCCGAGACTCGGCATGACGCCGTTGTACTCAACACCGTTAACCGTGATCGGGCCTTGTAGCCCAAACAGGGCCGCCGCCAGGACTTCCTGGCGATTTCCTTGTAGATAATCAGAGCCGGCGAGCGGTGGAAATGCGCCCGCAAGGCCTACGCCTGTTGGCTGGTGACAGGCCGCGCAGTTGCCGAGATAGACGCCCTCGCCCGCTGCCATTAGTTCACTTGTACCTGCCGCTGCAACCTCAGCCGTATGCACGGCCGTATCGTCCATGGCCGCGCCGGCGGGTTCATCGGATTGTTGTGAGCAGGCCCCAATTGATAGCCCGATGATCGGAACGATCAATAATGTGCTCAGTTTCTTGACATGCATGACTTTCTCTCCTGTCATTGCTGTGGTTTACCAGGTCACGTTCAGGCTAACGGACGCGCTGCGTCCGGCCTGAGCGAGATACGGAATAATTGGGTCGTTTGGTGACAGGCCGCGAATATCGGACCAGTTCCAATAGCTGCGGTCGGTCAGGTTGTGCAAGCCGGCCCGCATCGTTGTGCGCGAGCCGAGCTGCTGCGTCAGAAACAGATCAAACACGGCGTAACCGGAAGGCTTGAACAGCTCACCTGAGGATTCGTCGCGATCCGACCAACTGTCTGTCATTGTCGACTTGAGTCGCAGCTGGCGACGGTCGTCCTGAGAATGCCAGGACAGACCGAGCACGGCTTGCGCCGGACCCACCGAATTCAAGTGCTCGTTGTTGTCTTTGTTGATGCCGCGCGCGTAATAGGCCGAGCCATCCACAGCCATCGCGCCCCAACGAAACTCCCAGCCGGCTTCAATGCCTTCGATACGTGTTTCATCGAGGTTCTGCGACTGGAAAAGAATGCGGCCGCTGACCGGGTCGGCGCCGAGTCGCACTTTGGACTCGATAAAATCGTCGTAACGTGTGTGAAAAACGGACAGCCGCGCAGATGATCGGGCGCCCCGCCAGCGCAGACCCAGATCAAAGCCATCGGATGACTCAGACTTCAGGTCCGGGTTCGGAATCGCACGATAATTGAAAAACGGGAGATCCAGCCCGATGTTCGCATCGGCATACGGTGGCGCCCGAAAACCGTGCGAATACTGCAGGTATACATCCATTGCGGCCGTCAGCTTGTAGATGACGCCCAGCTTCGGCGATACATCGGATTCAGTGAGAGAGACGAGTTCGGCGAATGGATAGTCTTCGAGGTACATTGGATCTTGACTAGGAGAGAGTTCAAATCGATCGGCCCGCAGTGCCGCGATGACCGTCCAGTCGCCGAATGACAGGGTGTCTTCAAGATATGCGCCGATTTCCCTGGTCGTTGAAATCGGGAAATCCCGAAGCGGGAAGACCTCTCCGAGCAAGCTGTTTGTTTGCTCGCCGGTCTGCAGATTGGTTGAGAGTCCGTCGCGAACTTCCTCGGTACGGCGCTCGCGATAATCGAGACCGAGACCGAGGCGATGCGAGACACGCGAGCTCTCAATGTCCTTCCATAAATTAACTTCCAGACCATGAATTTCCTGATCGAAGCCGAAAAAGCGATTAATCGAAACCGGGGTCCTGGCATTACCGCGTTCGTCGAGCGTCTTTTGCGCGATGTCAGCCGTTTCGAAATAGCCTCGTACGATACCGTTATCGACCCAACCGCCCGGTGCGCCAAACTCATAGGCAACGTTCAGCAAATCAAGTTCGTAACGATCATCACCCTCGAGCGCTGTGGTGGAGCGATACCGTCCTGATCCCAGCATCGAATTCAAATCCGACAGCGTATGCGATTCCTGATGGATAAGGCCGACGCGCCAGGAATTGCCAAGGCGGTCATCCGCGACGAGCTTGAGCAATGCCGTGCGCCGATCTGCATCGCGTGTATCAAGACTGTCCTTTGTGGCGGCCGAATCGATTTCGCTGCCGTTACGCCAGCTGACACCCGCCGTGAGCCCCAGCGAGCGATCACCAAGACCCATCATCAGCTGGCCTTGCATGCTGTCGTCTGCACCTCGCCACGTCGTCAGCAGATCCCCGCCGTTACGGCGTGATCCCATGAGATCGACCGGATCTGGTGTTTTCACGGCAACGACACCGCCGATGGCTGAACTACCGTACAAGGCTGACGCCGGGCCATGCAGTACTTCGATATTCTCAATCAGCCCGGCATCGATAAAATCGCGCGTCGCATTGGAGAAGCTGCCAACGTCGAAGTGATCCGAGAGTGGCACTCCATCGACGATGATCGCCACGCGATTGCCGCCGATGCCACGGATGTTTATTCCTTCAGTGCCGAAGCGGTTGCCCGCAGCCTCGTAGTCGATTCCCGGTATGTAGCGGAATACATCGTTTATTGACGTGGCGAGTTCATCGTTAAGCTGTGCGCGCGACAACACGGTCACGTTGGCTGCGATGTCTCTGATCGAGCGCTCGTCTTTGTGCGCAACCACGACAATTTGATCCAGCGGCTCAGTTGCCGCAGCTGAAGCTACTCCTGCCACAGGGGCGGCTTGAGTCGCAACACTCGCTGCGTACAAAAAAACGCCCACCGCAATTTTCGTGATGGGCAGATTGGGAAATCCTGAATTTTTAGGCATACTTTCTCTTGTCCAGTCGTTAATGCTTACCCGTTCGGTACTTTGCCAAAAGCAGATTTTATCGCCATAAGGGGGAACCCGTACTGCCGTGAGGAATCCGCGCAGACGACAAGAAGTGATAATTATGTATTGGATTTTAAAGAACTTTCATATGCTGCTGGCAGCACTGACGATCACCGGATTCCTGCTGCGTGGTTACTGGATGATGAGCAGCTCGAGTTTTCGCCAGAATCGCGCAACGAAAGTTTTGCCGCACATTATCGACACGCTTTTTCTGGCTAGCGGAATCTGGCTTGTTGTATTGCTTGGGCTCGCGCCATTGCAGCATGGCTGGCTGCTCGCGAAGCTCACGGGCTTGCTCGCTTACATCGGGCTCGGGATGATCGCGATGCGTTTTGGGCGCACAAGGGAAATCAGAACAATCGCATTTATTGGCGCGGTAGCCGCCTTCGCCTACATCGTTGGTGTTGCATTGGCTAAATCGCCGCTTAGCTGGGCGGCTTTGTAGGATTAAATGGGGTCAGACCGCCTTTTCTCTCAATATGAGAAAAGGCGGTCTGACCCCATTTAATCTTCGGGAACTTCGCCTGTTCGCGTTGCGATTCTCGCCGCTGCCAACAGCCGACCGGTATTGACCGGCTTGCTCATCAAGGTGCAGTTTTCGACCGGGCGCGCGTCCTTAACAACTTTCGATGTATCACCACTAACGATAAAGGCGGGAATATTCAGAGCGTAGTGTTCACGAATGTCCGACACCGCCTCGACACCTGTCGAGCCGTCCAGCAAGTGAAAGTCGGAGACAATTAACGACGGCGCTTCGTCGAGGTGATTAATCAGTGCTCGCGCTTCTGTGGCCGAAGCCGCAGTTGCTACGAGATAACCTTCCGCCTCGAGCAATAAACCCCAGGCATTAGCCACATTGACATCGTCCTCGATCAGAATAATTAATCCGCTTGCGAAATCCTCGACGACCGCGTCACCATCCTCATCATCCTCGACATGAGTACCCCTTGGTTCGATCATCGGCAGGCCGACGGTAAAACGCGAACCCCGACCTGGATCAGAATCGACGTCGACTGTGTGCTCCAGTAAATCCGTCAGTCTTTTTACGATGGCCAGACCCAGACCAAAGCCCTCGCTATTGCCACCGGGCGTCTTGACCTGGTGAAACTCCTTAAAGATCGCCTCCTGGTGTTCCTTGTCGATGCCGATGCCGGTGTCCTCAATATCGACACAACATTGACCGTCGCGCTCGACACACTTCAGCTCAACTTTGCCTTTGTCGGTATAGCGGATGGCATTGGACACCAGATTTTGAATGACCTCGGTCAGCAGATTCGGATCCGATCGGACGATGGCCTTACAGGGTACTGACGCAAATTCGAGACCCTTGTGGCTGGCTTGCCGGGCGAACTCTGCCGACAGGCGATCGATCAGGCGTTGCATGGGGAATTCTTCGAATTCCGGTGTTATCGCGCCGGCATCGAGCCGGCTGATGTCCAACAGGGAATTCAGGAGGTTGGTCATCGCCGTCAGCGAGTTCTCCTGGTGTTCGATCATTTCGAGCGCCCGCTCATCTTTAACAGTGCGCCGCAGAGCACCGTTAAGGAGGCTTATCGCTTGCACAGGCTGGCGCAAGTCGTGGCTCGCCGCCGCAAGAAATGCACTGTTTGCCTTGTTCGCCCGTTCGGCGGCCTGCCTCGCCTCAGTAATCTCCTGTTCCATGCGTTTGCGGCGCGTGACGTCGCGTATAACGCTGGAGACAAATGAAGCTTTCGGCGTGGACACTGGACTGAGGCTTATTTCGACCGGAAATTCACTGCCGTCCTTGCGCTGTCCGACCAGATCCAGCCCGGTACCCATGGGACGAAGACTGGGCTTGTTCGAATATTTGTGACGATGTCCAATGTGCGATTCGCGAACTCGATCCGGTAGCAGCATTTCAATCTTGTTGCCGATCAGTTCCGCGCGATCATAGCCAAACATGCGCTCTGCCTGGGCGTTGACGATCGCAATCTCACCCGCGTCGTCTGCGATTATCATCGCATCAGGTGCCGATTCGATCAGAACGCGGAAATACGCCTCCGATTCATCGGCCTGCAACTTGTCTGTGCCCATTAATCCGGCCATAAGCTTTACTGGATATCGAGAGTATACCGTGGTGAGATACACCCGATACTGACTAAAGTGAGACGATTGGCGCATACGTATCGTTACCTATGCGTCTGTCCTGAAGCGGCTGGTTGCCTGCCGGCAGTCAGCGAATCGAGCAGAAAACATCAGGGGTCTGTCCATTGGACACAACAGCTTCATACAACGACAAAGTGGTACGCCAGTTCACGATAATGACCGTGGTCTGGGGCATCGTCGGCATGCTCGTCGGCGTGCTGATCGCAGCCCAACTCATGTGGCCGGCGCTCAATTTCGATGTGCCATTTCTTAGCTACGGCCGTTTGCGGCCATTGCATACTAACGCTGTGATCTTCGCGTTTGGCGGCTCAGCGCTGTTTGCGACCTCTTACTATGTCGTGCAACGCACCTGCCACGTGCGCCTCGTGTTCAGCAAACTGGCTGCGTTCACCTTCTGGGGCTGGCAAGCTGTTATTTTGCTCGCCGCAATTACATTGCCCCTGGGCATCACCCAATCCAAAGAATACGCGGAACTCGAGTGGCCGATCGACTTACTGATTGCCGTAGTTTGGGTTGCCTATGCCATTGTGTTTTTCACAACCATCGGGCAACGACGCATCAAGCATATCTACGTCGCGAACTGGTTTTACGGAGCCTTTATTATTACGGTCGCCGTCCTGCACATATTCAACAACCTCGCCGTACCTGTTTCATTGTTCAAGTCGTACACGATTTACACGGGTGTCGTCGATGCAATGATGCAATGGTGGTATGGCCATAACGCGGTCGGCTTTTTCCTGACGGCTGGCTTCCTCGGCATGATGTACTACTTCGTGCCGAAACAGGCGGGTCGACCGGTGTACTCCTACCGGCTATCCGTAGTGCACTTCTGGTCGCTGATCGCCGTGTACATGTGGGCAGGCCCGCATCACCTGCACTACACATCACTCGCAGACTGGGCGCAGACACTCGGCATGGTGTTTTCTATTATTCTGCTTGCACCGTCCTGGGGTGGCATGATTAACGGCATCATGACCCTGTCAGGTGCCTGGCATAAGCTCAGAAGCGACCCGATCCTGAAGTTCATGATCGTCGCACTGTCGTTCTACGGCATGTCGACCTTCGAAGGCCCGATGATGTCGATCAAGACGGTCAACGCCTTGTCACATTACACCGAATGGACGATCGGACACGTGCACTCCGGCGCACTGGGCTGGGTCGCGATGATGACAATCGGTTCGATCTACTCCTTGCTGCCGCGGCTGTATAACCGCGATAGCATGTACAGCATCAAATTGATCGACGTGCATTTCTGGACGTCAACGATCGGCGTGGTCCTGTATGCAGTCGCTTTGTGGGTCGCGGGTATCGGCGAAGGCCTGATGTCACGCGCCGTGAACAGTGACGGCACGCTGACCTACGCATTCATCGAAATTCTCGCGTCCAAGTACCCGTATTACGGCATGCGTCTGGTCGGTGGGCTCATCTTCTTTGTCGGCATGATCATCATGGCTTACAACGTCTGGAAAACGATTGCGAAAGAGAAACCGGCACCTGTCGCCGTCATGGACCCGGCGTGAAGGAGCACAGCGATGCGTCATGAAACAATAGAAAAAAGCGTAAACCTGATGATGGTCCTGATCGTTGTCGCAATCAGTATCGGTGTCCT